>Ga0308169_10003245_pt1 | contig 16036 bp, 23 predicted proteins | sample PhyBR1_2_FD_202139 | JGI IMG/M metagenome (GOLD analysis project Ga0308169, IMG submission 202139) | Phyllosphere microbial communities from UC Gill Tract Community Farm, Albany, California, United States - DLSLSB.R1 | ecosystem: Host-associated > Plants > Phyllosphere > Unclassified | place... | reverse complement strand
CTTGCATCATGGAGCCACGAACCCGCAAACGTGAGTGGTGTGTGCTGGCTGTACCCTCGCTAAGGCCCAGTGTCCCACCATGAGCGGTACAGCGTGACGCGGGCTAATATGGGCTTCCCCCACTTTGTCTCCGTTGTGGTGGCCTATTCTTCACCGAAGGACCTGCCAAGCGACGACCACCTCATTCGACGCATCGACGAGCTGCAAGAGCACTTCCCGCTTTTATACGCTGCTCTTCGCGGGACCAAGACCCGCGGACCGTTCTTCCAGCAGGGCGAAACGCACTGGTCCAAAGACCGGATAATACGGCGCATGCAGTACTCGGCGACGGGAAACGACGGCGCGAAGGTCCTTCAGGACGAGATGAAGCGGTTGGACAAGTTGCACTTGGAGTCGGATCCGCTCTGGCAGGTCGCGCTGTACACCGCATCAGACGACTCACCGGCATATCTGGTTGTGTCCGGCCATCACGCCCTCACGGACGGAAAAGCGGTCTTTAACCTAACGGACGCGCTTCTCGCTGCCGACATCTCGCATCTTCCATACGAGCAAGTAGACAAGGTCCCCCTTCTGAGCGACACACACGACTTGCGCCCTGGCCTGTTGTACATTCTGGGCTTGATCTGGACCGCACTGCTCGTCCCGAAGCTACCGGCCCGCATCCAGCCCTACCTCCGACCCGCTCATGCATGGCCGGACACCGGTATCCGTCGCCCGGCAAGCAAATGCGAAGGTCGCTTCTCGTTGCTTGAGCTGCCTCACTCTCTGATCGACTCGCTCAAGGTCGCTGGTCGGCAAAACGGCGTCAAGACGCTCCATCCCATTCTCACCATCTCCTATGCAACCGCAATATGGCACGTGATGCGCGGGTCATCCGACTCGCTCGTCATTCGTGCCTCCACGCCGAGCAACATCCGCGACCTCTCGCTCGGCCACGGGTACTGCACCGGCAACTACGTCGGCTCCGCCCCTGTCACCTTCGTCCCTCGGCCCGAGACTGACTTTTGGGCGGAGACCGCCCAAGTCGCAATTGATATGTCCAGCAAGGCATCTAAGAAACGCGCACTCGAGCTCATGGGCGCACTGAGCTATGTTCCCGACCCAGCCCCCGACCTCGCCAAGCGCGACACCGACCGGCCGACCGGATGGGAGCAGTTCTTCGGCGAAACAATGGAGAGTGCGGTACCGTACTCGGATACGATGTCCATCTCCAATATAGGCCGAGTGAAGCTGCCACCTAAGGCGGCGGACCTGTTCTGGGCGCAAGGGGCCTCGCCTATGGCACCGCCATTCACGATCAATGTCGTTGGTCACGAGAAGGGTCTGCGGGTGACGCCAACGTGGCGTGATGGAGCGGTGGTCGATGAGGACGATGTCAAGCGGGTGGATGAGGTGTGGGAACGGATTCTGAATCGCTTGGCAAACCCGTTGTGGAAAGGGAGGACCCTACAAGAGCTTACACAGGAGCGTATCTGAAGGTAGCTGTGTAGTCCTCGTGGGGTTCTGGCTTTGATGACGTCTTAGACTTGAACCGTGTCAGACTGCACCGGACTGCAGATAGACCATGCGTCTTATGTATTGTGACGATGGACCGCAGATCAGAAGACCACACCCCTCGAGGCCAGGTGCGAGGGGTAAACATACTGGATCTATGCGCTGACCGACCGAGTTTGAAGGGGAACCGAGTGCCACGAAAGGTTGTAATGCATGGCCAAATCGGCGAGCGGTACCCTTGACCCTCGCCGATTGAGGAGAATAAAGGCCCGGTCTGACACAAAGGACCGCCCCAGCCCAGCCGCTGAGGAGGCAACACTCGCGACCATGTCCCTCTGGACGACATCCGTGAGGATTGAGTTGTCTTCTGTCGCCACTTTGATCACGGAGTCACAGATCGTTGATTGCAGCACATCATGAAACCTGCCCCCACCGAAGAAGTCACTTCCCCGGGCGCACCCTCTGCTTCACCCCTCGCCGAATCCGGCGTCAATGCCCCCGAAGACACCAAGCCCATGGTGTCGACCGTTCACATCCAAATCCCGACAACGGACCTCACCGGGGCCGCGGCGGATGAGTTTACTGCGGCGTTCGTGCGGTCGACTCTGTGTGATGTGCCACACGCAGCACGGGTTGAATTCCACCAGAATGTCTCGATGTCTCCGGAAGATGCTGCCAAGCGTAGACTCGCTCGATACGACAGAGGCCAGGGGTCGAAACATCCCGGACTTGTTGCCCCGACGGAGGGGGAATGGACTTCCTTCTTCGACGTGAGCGTATCTTGGCGGACGGTCGGGGCCTCGTACGATGCGCGGGCGTAGAATGTGCGGGTCATGCTGACAGCAGACCACATTTGGGCCGCAGCTGATCCACCCCAGGCCGACCAAGCGGTTCTTTCAGATTCACATTGGGCCGTCATCAGGAATGTCAGTCGACGGCTTGTGACTTGTGGAGCTGATACTGATTCGAGCAGCTGAAGGTATGAACGAAACATGGGACAAAGTCGAGGAAGACGCTGCGCTCAGCGAGCTGGGAAAGTCCCTTGCGGAAGAAGGCGCGTGGGAGATCTTCTGCGAGACCCTCTCCGGGGGACGTCAGATCCCGCACCTCGCCGTCAACTCCTTCCTGTTGCGGGCGGAACAGACCATGGACCCTCTGGTACAGGTGTGGGAGCATCTCGCCGGCCAGAAGCTGCCGCGACTGGGAGTGGCTCAATTTCGCGAGGACGTGGCCAGCAGGCGATGCTCCTATGTGCACTCCAAGCATCCCAAAATCGACTACCCGATCTGGTGGGGGCAGCTTGGTCCCACCAAAGACTCTGCGTGGACCGAGGGAAAGCCTGAAGAGGATTTGCGTGAGCGAGCGAGGCAGTGCTGGCAGACGATTCTTCGGCTTGCTTCCGAGGTCAACTCCCGGATGCAGAACGGTGGGTTAAGACCCTGTGCACGAGGGCAAAGAGCGGAAGACAGCTGGTGATGACAGACAATAAATACATCAGTCTGATTGCCCATGCGCGGCCCAATCGCGAGATCACCGTGGCGGCGTTTGGGGACAATCAAGGCTTTCGACCGGGAGGGCAGCTCGACCTCGAAGTGTCCGTGGAAGAAGACGGGAAATGGTCTTGTCATGACATGGCGTATCGCCCTGCGCCAGACGTGGCATTGCGCGCCGAACGAAGGAGCTTCTCTGTACGTCTGGGGTCTCTGCCTTCCTTACCCGAGTGGGATGCGTATCTCGCGAACCTGGACAGACAGCTATCCGCCGCGGACAAGCGGGAGGTTGCTTGGACCTTGGTCAAGGTAAGCAATGAGTCTGAGAGCACCAAGCCTCCAGGATGGTGGATGAAGATTGTGGATTGCAGTGAACCGAAAGGCGTGGCGTCGGTGTAGAAAGACCTTTGGTCTGTTGTCCTGCGCACGATGATTTTCGGTGGCCATTCCATACCGCCTTGATGTATCGCTTCCACTAGCTCAGCTTTGTCTAGACTGAGGTCTGCTGTGAGGGGGTGCAATGGTGGGCGCTGGGTCATATCGGCACCCTGGTCAGCCTTGAAATTCAGATTGAGGACCCCTGTGTTGTTCTTCTCTGCGTTCAGCATCGCGACGCTTCCGTCCGGAGCTAGCATGTACCGTCCATTTCATAATGAAGGCTCTCTCAGCTCACCCGACTATGCACACGGTCCGTCCGAACCTGTCCGCCTTCGCCTGAAGTCTTCCAACCTTTCGGGGTACTGCGAAGAGAGTGCGTATCGGGACCTACGAGGACTGTCTTTTGAGTTCGTCAAAGCGCGCTTGAGTACCGGCCGGATCGTGAGCGTACTGCTCGAAAACTTGGCAACTGAGCGCCTCGAATGGGATCCATGCCGTGTCCTCATGGCTTCCCTCAACCCCGAGCAGGCGTTGTTCAAAATCGACAAATTACGCGAACTCGCAAAAGAGGCGGTTCTCGAGGAAAAAGGTATTGTCAATGACGACCCGCTGACCCGCGAGGATTCGAGGCAGGATGTCTCTGTTGAATGACGACTCCACAATGGCCTTGTGGGCGGGTGCGTGAGTGAGCAGGGGGGCAGCGCCGGAAAGGTTTTGGGTGCCGTACAAGGCCTTGGCCATTTGATTACTGAGCTCTTCGGTGTCATCCTCCTGATCGAGCCAGATCAGCTGTCAATGAGCGCGTTGCCATGCGAGAGCCACATAAGGGACTCGCGTCCTCCACCAGCGCCTGCATCTCCTTGACACCCTCCTCATCGAGTGACAAGATGAACTGAAGTACGTCAAAGCCCAGTCCTTCTGGGTATGAGTCGAAGTGGTTGTACGTTGCACGTCGTCTGCCCTTGATGACGAAGCCGATGAGACCGCGAGTGCCCATTCTGTCTTGTGAATGTGAGGAGGTTTATGGGTGGAAAACGGGATGGCGAGTTCTTGAGGGTGACGATGAGAATGAACGCGCAGCCCCTGCATGTCAAATATGACGCCGAGGGAAGCCCGATGGATGGCGGGTTGATGGCAGTTGAGTGGACGTCGATCATACTCCACGTCAACCTTACACGGCGGCCTAGCGTGCTCTGAAACTGAAACATGCCGTTCAAGGCTGAAACGCGTGAAATGTCTGAAGCCTGCCACTATTGCGCCGTGCCCTGTAGATCCGGAAAGGGCATCCTGTCATCCAAGCATGCTGTCTATGCATTATGGCTACAGTAAGTCTACGGGCTACATACCGCTTTCTCTATGAGGTCCTCACACTGCCTGTCTCTGCGGAGCCTCGCGGTGTTCGGGTTTCTCATGGCCTCCCGGCGAGATCAGCTTGTTCAAGCGGCTGCATTATCACTTCTTGTCTTGCGCTGCATACTTGCTGTGCTTCCTGATCTTGGCGCCGCTACGATTAGTTTGTCTGCTGGATCCCAAATGGTTCACTCACTATTTGATGAACAGGAAGGGCGCGGGAATGAACAAACAGGCCAGTCCGCCCAAGAGCGAGTTACCGCCTCCAATGCCAAGGTGCTTGAACAAGGCATTGGCGAACAGCGGGAAAGCGGCTCCCCATGTGGATCGAAACAAGTCGTTCAGGGTGAGCACCGAAGCCATGTCCGCGTAATATACATCGCTGGGAATCAGCTGCGGCCAGGCGCTTACAAGACTGCACGCACCCAAAGTAGGCAAAGATGCACTGAAACAGGATGAACGCGCCAATACCGAAAAAGCTCGTCAGGATTATTGGTACAATCCAGTGTACAGATTCGTACTGCCCTGTCCAGCCGAAGCCGAACATCGCGATGGGAATGCAGATGGCGGCAATCGGAGCGGGGTACAGCCGAATCTCGGGACACGGGATGATCCCGTCGTTCTCGTCGAAGATCGGTTCCAGATATTTGTGGATGTAGATGCAAAAGACGCCACAGGACAGCCAGGCGCCGACGAAGATGCCCATGAATGCGAGTCCGGACTCGCCGGGGTTGAAGCCGTGCACCTCGGCAAAGACGAGCGGGAAGGACTCGAACCAGATATAGAGAAGTCCTGGGGATTAGTGGAGGGTGCATCGATCGGTAGTACGCACCGTATATGAGCGCAAGGTATGCGTTATACACGAGCAGAGTGGGCTCGAAGAACATGGCAAATGGACGCCAGAGTGTCTCCTTGACGATATCCCCAGCTGTACGGTCCGCCACGTCGATCTCTGCTTGTGTTTTGAGGTTGTTGTTGCCGGTCGCTTTGCGTAGGCGAACCATGCGTCGATGAAGGATCTGATGTCAGCTTCGGACATATGACTCGATCGAAGAAGCGTACGTTCTTGCTGCTGGTCTCGGGAAAGAAGATGATGATGAGCACAAGACACAGTCCGCTCAGCCAGGTGAGAACCCAAAGGGGCCACGTCCAGCCTTTAGCTTGATAGGTGAAACCACCGAGCAGAGGTCCAAGAACCGGCCCGCAGACCGCTCCACACCCCCACACGCCGATAGCATATGCTAGGTGTTTCGGCTTGAACATCTGGTAGTCAGTTCGGACCATACGCCACTTCTCAACACTCACGTCGCCCATAGTCGCCCCGCCGATGGCCAAGCATGGTGAGCCGAAGAATCCCGCGAGGAACCGCATGGCGAGCAAAGTGTGAATGTTATTGGCGTAGATCGTAGGGAACTGCACCCCGACAAAAATGACGAGCGTGCCGACGTAGACCGGCAGTCGTCCAACTTGCGGGAACTCGCTCACCGGCGCCCAGAGCATTGGTCCGACTCCGTAGCCGAGGACGAATACCGTCAAGCCGACGAGGCCAGTCGTCTGCGAGACGTCAAAGTGCTGAGTCACGCTGTCGGGATTGGGGCCCGATATGCCGGACGAGTAGATCGAGGAGCCGACGTATACGGCAAACGTCAGGAAGGACATCTGGAGGGCGACGAAGGCTTTGTAGCCCGTGGACCAGTTGTACCTGGCATCAAATCGGTCATTTGAGGGTGCAGAATTGAGCTCACGGGTTCTCTGGATCATCGGGACCATACCAGGTGACCAGATTTGGGTCCTGACCTTCTTCGGCATCGGACTGTGTACTCGGTCGCTCTTCCTTATTCACCGCGGTCTCTCCAGTGCCCGTCCCTCGTCCACCGAGAGGAGTTTGATCATCGGTCGAGCCTCTTGCAACGGGAGCCTGTTTCTTGCCAGCAGCAGCCTTCTCGCGAGTGCCCTCCTCCGCGCCAGAGTCATCCCCGCGAAGCGTCGCATCATCCGAATCGCTTCGACGTGGCGAAAGCGATTGTTCCTGCGCGTCTCGCTGTCGCGTCTGTATTCTCTCTATCCGCTCCTTTGCGTATAGCTGAGGGACGTGGACCTCTTCCTCGTATTTGAGCAATCTGTTTCCGCTTATCAGCCGGATCGTCCTCCCCAGTGTCGTTGATTGAAACGCTCCGTTGTACCGAGGCATCTTCGCGGGTCAGGCTGATAGAAGTGAGGTGGGGAAGAGATCGGACAGCAGGCCAGCAGAAACCTGCTCTGCATCATCGTCGCACGATTTGGCTATATACAGTCCGGCCAAGCGTGAAAGGCCGTCGGTGAAGTGATCGAACATGCCGTCAATGAGGTCGGTTAGTCAGCTCGGATCGGCCAAAGAGAGAATGCGTGGAGACAGCAGAAGGCGTCATCCATCTGCACAGCGGGCATCCGTGGACTGCCCTTCGGCGATACGTGACTATGGGCAAGGGCTGCATGCGGCGAGAGCTGGAGCTCGATTGATGCTGCTGATAGTGCCGACGTGGTGGTGTGTTACGTCAAAACTCGAGCGAGCGATGCAAGCAGAAGCGCCGGGATTTGATTGACAAGCTGCTGTCAAAATGAGCGTGATGCTGACGTCATGGCTGTGTCTTGAACGATTTTGGGTTGTTTCAATCGGGCATCGACAACGACGACTCTATAGCGGTGCAGATGAACGATCTAGGCCCAGATTTTATATATTAAATATCAGCGGGTGCTTCCACATCGAGGAGCTCAGAGATGAATGGACCTGGCCTGGAAGCGGCCACAGACCAGCCGACTCGCTACGACGCAAGGCACGAAGGCACCTGCATCCCCTAGCCGTTCGGAGGTTGGTGTCCGGAGGTGATTAGGACATGCAGTCCACCTTCGCGTCGATGGGTGAACATCAATGGCATTGCGCGCGTCCCGAATGTCCTTTGTCCTATGCATAGATCAGGCGTTGCTCCGCGTGGATCAAATACATGAGACCTGATCGTGCCACTGAGCGGACAAGACACGTCACGCTTGGAGCTGTGCCACATGTCAAAACTCCGGGGGCAGGAACTGGCCAAAATGGTTTTGGCCAATCCCCTTTCATCCCGTCACATCCGGGGGGGAGGGGCGTAGCGTAGCGCATGCCGCATGGGATGCATCCCTTGATCCCACGCGGTCCCTTCTTGACGTTCACCATCATCTTCGCCCTTCCCGACAACAAGTACACCGCCAACCACCACAACCTCGACAAGCGACCTCCTCGCTACGGCCTCTGGCGTTACACACGTAACCCCCCCAAGTGTTTGATAAACTTAACTCGTATAACCAAAGCATTCAAGATGTTCTCGCGCGCTTAAACAACCACTCGCGTTCGGAAACCAACCATCGTCAACACAGACGATCTTTATACAGTTCACCCCCCTTCAGTACAACTTCACTCGGACCCCCACCGGTTCACTCACCTTTTGCCCATCATGGCCTCCTTCAACTCCCAACCAACCCTCGCCCAGCGAACACAACAACAAGCCAGCCAACCCACGTGTCCCCAACAACCCTCCCCGTCGTACACCAGCGCGGAACGTTGTCGTCGCCTACTCCCCAACTCCCTTCGATAGGTTCGACCTACTTGCCTGAGGGCCCAAACAGACAAACGGACTTCAGGTGTGTTCAGCTTCCCCGACACGGCTGGACAATGTTGGCTGATCCGCAGTCTACTTGCAACTATCCCAAGCATTCTACCAACTCCGCCCACGTCTACTCACCAGACGTCTCCTGTCAACGACAGCGAATCTCTACCGCCGACCAGCCAAAAGACGACAGACGCTCGTCAACTCGCATTAGCGAACTCACCAAACTCGTCCGACTTTCCCTCTCTCGACTTCTCCATGGAAATGTCTCTTGATATGTCCGTTTTTGACAACGACATGTTCAACACATTCTTCGGCGCTCAACAGCCCGACTTCGCGCCGGGTTCCGAGTTCGTCGATTTCGACGCGTTTGCGATCGACGAGACCCTCGACTCTCGAGGTGTCTCGGCGTCGCCCAAGGGTGCTCAACCTCCCTCCCCTGCGTCGACCGAATCTCAGCAATCGCAGTTCCTCGACTTTGAGGAGCACGAGCAGAACCTCTTCTCCGGCTCTTCCCCCGCCGGCATCATGCACGCCCCGGAGGACCTCCAAGCGCAGTCTGTCTTTGGCGTCGCTACAGCCGATGCCAATGACCTTGCCTTCCAGCAGGCGCTCGCTGACCTCCTCGGCACATCCGCCGTGACCGCCGCCCCGACCACGCTGCCTAACCCCTTCGGCAACATCGCTACCGACCCGACCATTGCCAGCTTCGTTGCTACTGTCAACGCCGGCGCGGTTTCCGAGAAGGCTGCCTTTGGGAACGCCTTCTCGCAAGACTTTGACTGGGACAACCTAATCCCGCAAGTCGCACAAGGTCAGCAGGTCGCCTCGAACCCCCTCGAGACGGCGTCGCCTGCCGCCGGCCTCGGCTGGGCCTCTCCCACCGCTCCTACTTTGGAAGCGATCTCCCCCGCCGACCTCGTCATCTCCCCTCGAGCCGGTGCCAAGCGGAAGAACTCGGACTCCTCCGACGACTCTGCGCCGCTTGAGAAGAAGCCACGAGGACGTCCGAAGAAGGTCGACTCTGACGCTGAGCTGGCGGCGAAGCGTACGAAGAAGCTGAAGGGCTCCCCTCTCGCTCGATCGGTTACCGTCGCCGAGGATGACGACTCCGCCTCTTCGCCTGCGACCTCGGTCACCAAGGGTACGAAGAAGCCCGCGTCCGCCGCGCCCAAATCGACCATTCCGCAAAAGCACCTGGCCCGTGCCGAGTCCATCACCGGCATGACCGCCAAGGACATCAAGTCGTTTGCAACTTGGGAGGACGTCATCGCCCACCTCAAGACCACCGCACCCGAGCGCGTCGTCGACGCCGTCGCTCTCGGCGAGCAGGTCGAGCGTGAGCGTCAAGACGCCGCTTGGGCCGCCAAGAAGGCTCGTGACGACAAGGCCAACAAGATTGTCACGCTTGAAGGCCGAATCGAGACCCTTGTCTCGGCTTCGGACAACCAGCGACAATTCCTGCTTGCTCTCGTTGCTACCGGCCGACTCTCTCAAGCCGAGCTGGCCGCATACGACACGCTTGCCGCGCCAGCCTCGCCAGGCGCTGAGTCTCTGTAAGCGCCTGCACCATTCGACATTTGTGTCGACCCAAAAGTGCCCCTCGTCAATCACGTCCGGGTACAATGTCAAGGACAATCGATGTCGTCTATGCGTCATCGAAACACATCGAGTGTTTTTCTTCCGCTTAGCGGTTTCCACTCGCCATACCAAGGACTTCTCAACTTCGGTACTTTGACTTCCACCCATCACCCTCTTCCCCGGCTTCCACTATAACGTCCATCGCCCTCGCCCTTACTTTCGTTTTCGTCTCAATCTTTTTACACTTTACTGCTGAAGCCTAGCTAGTCTAGTCTTAGTAATGTAGCTTCGGCAAGAAGTTCATTCCTTGTGTATGCCATGCATCTCGTATGATGGGACCATTCCTGTGGTAGTTCTGGACATGGACAATCGAACGGACGCCGCATGAGCATTGCCGAGAGAGAGTCGACATTCTGTGCCACTGACGGTTGCGGTGATAGCCGATATGACCACCCCATGACTCACCCGGTCGGTCGCCGAGCCGGGCCGCATCACGAGCTCGTCCATCACCTGCTGGCGGCAGTCTCGAGCCCTTTTGGCTTTGGCTCTGGGAACAGGCAGCTTGTTCCATCCATTGAAGCTTGCCCAGACCGCCTGGTGGCTTTTATCCTACAGGTTGGCCAAGCTTGCTGCACAGCGACGCGCGACGACAATGCGCTTCCCACTCATCACCACCTTGTGTGAATCGCCTTATCGATCCGCTCCCGATCCCAACCAACCCCAGCAGCATCCTTCATATGCCGATCGAGCAACGACCAGCATTATGACCGAGCCCGAGAACATTCCTCCCATCCATGCCCGTCGACAAGCCGCAGCCAGTGCGTCGACTGACTTCGCCTCTGCGCGCTTCTAAGGCAATGCATAGATAAGCGCTAACGGCAGCCTCGGGCCGATCATACCTGCAGGGCTACGCCGATGCCCTTCTCCTGCAGGACACGCAAGATTCGCTTTTTTCAACCGATCGCTCCACGATCGAGAACGTGCTCCCTGACAATGCCCAATCCTTTGCCTCGCGCTATCCCCTCGTCACCGTCGCCGCCCTGGGCGCCGCGGCAGGAGCCACCTTCGTCGGTACATCTTACCTCACTGCGCGCCTCCTTCGTCGCGGACTCAGCCACAGCCAGGGGGCCGCCGAGTCCCGTTACGCGGTTCATGTGGCCAGGGCGGCGCAGGAAGACGCGGAGAGGAGGATCGTCGCCGAGGTGCAAGCCGTAAGACGGGTGTGCCGGGATGAAATCCGAGACATCCAGCCGGCAGTGCACAACTCGCTCGCGCAGGGGTTGCGCAGTATGCTCGAGGCGGACTTGGCGGGCATATTGGAAAGATCCGCTGCCAAGGCGGTGAGGAAGGAACTGGCGGCGGTCAAGGAGCAAGGAAAAGAGTACTTGACCAAGGAGGACCTTGAGTCGACGACGAGGGAGCTATTCGATCAGATGGTCATGGCCACCAGGGACCGGCGCGTTGAGACTCAGGGCGTCAGGAGCGAGATGATGGGCCAGATGGTGGCAATCCAGGATCTCATCGAGGGACTCAAGGCGGATCTGGAGGATCTGAATGTGAAAGAAAAGGAGCAGGAAGAACAAGTGGCTGCCGCGGCCAGCGCACCGCGGTCTGAAGGGGAGCGGGCTACCAACCGAGAGGTTGAGGATTTGCGCGACAGCCAAGCTGCTGCGGCTGCGGCGGCCTACTACAACCATGGAATCGTGCCGGAATGGGTGAGCCGCTCTCTGTGGCATGGCTTTGCGTCGCCTGATACGCAGTTTAAGCGCTCTGCACCACAGGCGACGCCCCACGACAAGTTCGATCAGTCCCTCCAAGCAGCGCTGGACGACTGCTCGGCGCGGCGCGACAATGATCCGACACAGTATGACCCCTCTCAGGAGCCCCCTGCTTCTCACCAACAGCCTCACACTTACTACCCCTCCCCCCCACCTCCCTCGATGTCCGCCGAAGATGAAGTGCACAAGGAAACGGCGCGACAGGACTTGTACGATGATATCAAGTCGTACAAGGATTACTACCAGAGCGTGATGGATGCGTCGGGGGAAATGCCGTCGGGGACGGACGCCCAGGAGATGGTGGACCAGCTACACGATGCGCAAGAGGCTATTGCTCCCGGTCATGGCCCAGAGAAGACCAGGAGGAAGATCAGGCGCTCTAGTAGGTGTATTCGTCCGCGCGCACGATGACGCTGAAGGATAGCTTACGACGCTGAGACTGATTTGCCGGCTGATGACTCCGCTACGTCCACAGCCTGGCCATCGGAGCAGTCCAACACGGAGGGGCCGAACAGTTCGTCTGGCCTCGCACCTGAGAGTGACTGGGCCTGGACAGGCTTGGACCTCTTCCCGTCCTCTCGCAGCGCGAACACTTCGTCGACTGGCTCAGGGAACCATCTTCCAGCTGCTGCGGCCCCTTCTTCTGCTGCTCCTTTCCTTGACAAGCCGCCCAGAGCCACGAATGATTCGGCCCCGGAGCCAAGGAAGTCGAAGAAGGCTGCATCGCCGGTCATCACCAACATTCCTCGTCTAGGGGTGGACGACTCTGGCGACTGGCGCTTCATCCTCATGCCCCGACCTCGAGCGGCCCTGCGAGCTGAAGGCTGGCGCTTGGCTGACCTGATCTACGAATCGAGCGATTCATACCATGAGAACGATCATGGCTTCGAGTTCAGGTATGCCGTTTGTCGGTAGGCCACATTCATGCTCACACACAGCTCTTCGGGATCCGACTGGGAGATGTACTCGAACCAGCAAATCTACTTCTACCCTGTATCCAAAGTAGCTCGGATTGACGGTAAGCTATGGCGTTGCGTCCAGTGCAGCGAGATCGGCGAGTACAGGATCGTCGAAGACTTGGGAGACGTGACTCGGCCGGAGTGGGACGGTGTAGGATATTCGAAGGATTAGGCACGTGTACTTCTGCCAGTCGTGTGGTCACTGTTTCATCTGTAGGGCCACCTTGTCTTTGTTGCGTTTGTACATGCTCAGTTGTTTTACACTCGCCTCACGATGCACCTTTGGCGGACACGGCCCAGCTGGACTTCCGATCGATGCCCTCTGGCGAAATGAAGCGGGCCCACATGGATCAAATGGATTTCGCACGCGTTACAAAGCATCGAGATCTGCCATGGGTCGCCCCAAGCCGTATTTGAAATTGGAATTGTTCGTCGCATGTGCCATCCTGTCGTAACGTAAAGGCCGGCGATTACTCAGCACTGGGAACGAGTCTGTCGGTCATCATGAATCAATGTCTGATCGCGAGCACGTTCTCTGTCAAGTTCACATCGCTCAGTCATGTGCGGGGCAGCTCAGCGGGCGACACAGCGAGCTCGGAATGCTATATGAGTGCAGTCTGAGACCGGGGGTTCCAAACAACTCGTTGCTAAACACGCCTCCCGCCCAGCAAAGTCGCTCCTAACTTCCCCCTGACAGGATCAAGGCAAGCAGCAAACGATATGGTCAATACCGTCGCTGTCTACTCGCCCACCGGTCTGGTCGGCAAAACACTCGTCCCGCTGTTGGCCGATCTGCACAAGGAGGGAAAGATCAGCCTCATCTTGATCCACCGCCCCGCCTCCGATCTTTCGGTCTTCACGCTTCCCGATGGTGTCGACACTCGAGCGATCGACTTTGAGACTGAGACGGACGCTGCCAAGCTGCTCGCGGCAGTGAAGGGAATCGACCTCGTCATGTGAGTAGCTTGCTCCGGTGCCGTTTGGTCCGCACCTCTGACGGTGCAGCTCCACGGCCAGCTTCACCGCCATCGCTTCGCAGCTCAAGCTCATCGAGACGCTCGCCAAGTCGGACAAGAAGCCTGTTTTCGTCCCGGCTACTTTCGGCGCCAAGCTCGACGGACTCCCGTACCCCCAGATTGCCGGTCTGGCGGGGTTACTCGGCGGGTTCTCGGCCAAAGCGGCCGAGCTGGGAGTTCCCATCGCCAGCGTTCACGCCGGAATCTTCGCACCCTACTTCTTCGCCTTCGGGTGAGCGACGATCTGCCTTTTCTTGCACACCGCTCACTGGATAGCGCCTTCAAGACCGACATCAAGAGCAACACGGTCGTCGCTGGCCCGGAACAGCTCAAGAATGCGCTGCCATTGACGTGAGTATCCGCCAAACCGCCTGGCCCGAGGCGTCGCTGACGATAGCACGGTCGAGTACCTTGCTGCTGCGCTGGCCCAGATTGCTACTGCCGACCCGGCCTCTCTGGCAGGAACGACCCAGTCCGCTGTCGAGAACTGGATCACGGGTCAACAACTCGTCGATGCCTTCACACAGGTCAACGGAAAGAAGCCGGCCGTCAACGACTACACCGAGACGGACCTCAACGAGGATCTGACCATCCATGCCGAGGGTCTTGGGATCGTGCGGGCGGGATATTTCCTCAAGTGGAAGGCTGGGTCGTTCAGCTACCCGAACGAGATCAAGGTGAACGGCTGGAAGCCATTCGACTTGGTCGAGACTGTCAAGGCCGTCAAGGGCGCTTAGATCGGACATTACGGCTTCTGCATGTATACACTCAATGAATTCTGCATCTCGATTTGTGGTGTGCATTGCGTCCGGCGGCAGCGAGTACGGACCAGATCGAAGGGGCGTGTAAAGCCGGCAGTCGCTGGCGCCGGCCACAGGCGGTGAGGCAGATTGGCGACGCTTTGACCGCTTGCCTTCCTTCACCATCTCATCACACTTCGAATGCACCATTGAACCCTGCATCGCTTTCCATCTTCCACCTGGATGGCACATGGGGAGAGCCATCTCTCGCATACGTGCAGCATGTCTCTTGAGGCATGAGAACAGATGCTACGGCAGCTACAGCACCGCCGTCCACACAGGGGGTCTGAGCGCAATGGGCCGATTGGCATGTGATGTGCGGTGAGAACCGTACGACTAGGATCCGAAGTCTCCAGCATAGACTATATATCGGTCATGGCCCATCCCGTTCAAAGAGCAGGTAACACCACTATGCCCTCGTCAACTCGACCCGCGATGGCTTCCGCTCGCGCAATGGCGCCCCCGCCGCCTCGACCTCGAACAGACAGTGTTCCACGGAAGGGCGCCGTCTTGACAGGACAACAGGGTTCGACCCTCACTACATCCAAGCTGCAGCCTCAGACCAAGCCGGAGAACGTACAGGCGCGTAGGAAATCCTTGATCATGGGAGGTACGGCGCAAGTTGACAGACAGCCGAACTCTGCCACGGCCTTTTCTGCTCGACCTTCCAGCGAGCCGCTCGCGAAGAAAGGCCCTCCTCTCTGCATCCCCCTCCCCTCTCCGGTGTCTGCTACTTCTCCGGCCTCCGCGTCTACTCCTGCTCCGGCTGTTGCTTCAATTGTACGACCGGCCGCTGTCACTGCCAAAGATGACTTGACTCATGCCAAGGCGCCTGCTGCCCCTGTCCCACCGGCATGGCAGAGCAACGAGATGAGTGAGTGCTCGTCCTTGGTCTTGGATGTATATGGTGAAACTCAGTTCCGTCAGAGCCGCCGCGCAACCAGACCGAGGACATCGCCAAAGCCTCAACAAGCGCCAAGGCTCTGATCCGCCTCCAGAACCACCTCAACGCGCGGCAGGATTATCAACTCAGCTCGAAAGACCACGCCCTTATTGGCAATCTCATCAGCGGGAAAAGCGACATCCACGCCGCCGTGTGGACAGTCTCGGCGGGCGTGTTGGACCAGATTCAGGTCGGAAAATTCGGGACGATGAAGGTTCTCCTCCACCGAAACCCCATCGAGAAGGACATTTGGCGGGCGATGCAACAGTGAGCGCACTCGCGTTGGAGCTTCTCCCACACGGCTTATGAGCAGCGGCCTTGTTCGTGCCGGGCACGATATCTGGCGGGTTGACGCGATGATCTTCCGAGAGACTGCGGAGGGTGGAACGATCCGTGTTGGAGATTGGGACTTCCCGTTCAAGGTCATAATCAAGGGCGGTTCGAGGGTCTGCAAGCTTCATCGGACTCAAGGTGTAAGGTGGACCGAGACGACGGTTGAGGAGCTTGAGGCGATGTTACAAGAGGTCCTGAGCAAGCAGTGAGCAGGGCTCTGTGGCGTGCAGCGGAATGTACCGGTCCGTATGACGTCTTTTCGCTGGTCCCGCGACTGTTCAGCGCATGCATAGC
>Ga0308169_10003244_pt1 | contig 16038 bp, 14 predicted proteins | sample PhyBR1_2_FD_202139 | JGI IMG/M metagenome (GOLD analysis project Ga0308169, IMG submission 202139) | Phyllosphere microbial communities from UC Gill Tract Community Farm, Albany, California, United States - DLSLSB.R1 | ecosystem: Host-associated > Plants > Phyllosphere > Unclassified | place... | reverse complement strand
GGACCGTGCTGACCTTGCCCGCCGACGGTCGCCGCACTTGCCCCGCAGCTCGTCGCCCTCGGACCCGACCCACTCGCTCGACCCGACCTCTCGCAGCCTCGCGCCGCCCATGAGCTCGCCGACGACGACCATGAACGACCCGGCACAAGCGCAGTCCGATCCAGCCCCGCCAGACGACCCCGACCATCCGTTCGCGGCCCAGCTGCCGCCCCCTCTCCCCGACTATCCGGTCCCTCCTGCGCTCCCGCACCTCGCAGAACCGCCCAGCAACTCGCTCCTGTTCGACCTCGAGGCGACGGCCCCGATCACGCACCGCCCGCCCAAGGACGACCCGCGCGTCTCGCTTCGGGCGCCCCTCCCCCCTCCCCCGCCCTACTGCCCGCTCTCGAGCCGCACCACCGTCGACCACGACCCGGAACCGGCCACCCTCACAGAGTTCCGCGACAACGAGGGCCCGGCCAAGCGCCTGTCGCGCCTGCGCTCCCTCTTCGACTCGCTCCCCGCACCCTCTCCGCCCTCCTCCCCCGCCGCGGCATCGTCGGCACTCCCCGCAGAGCAGACGCAGCCGCCGCAACCTGCGCAGCCCGCCGAGCCGTCGACGCACGAGCAGCGCTGCGCCCAAGACCGCCGCAACTACACGCGCGAGCTGTGGCGCAAGTGCGGCGCGTCGGTCGCCGCCTCGGTCGCGCCCGTCGCCGTCCCGCCCGGCTCGTCGACGGCGCCGCAGGTCGGCTCGCCCGCCCTCGAGCGCCAGCGCCAGGCCGCACTCGCCGCCGTGCGCTGGAAGGCGTTCGAGCAGTACGCCGACGACAAGGAGCGCGAGCTGTGGCGCGCCTTTGTCGACCTCGACCGCGACGGCGACATGCGCCTGCGCGCGGGCGAGGTGCGCGAGGCGTGCAGGCGCGCCGGCATCGAGGTCAAGGAGCAGGCGATCGACGACTTTGTGCGCGCCGTCGACCGCAACGGCGACGGCTTCATCTCGTTCGACGAGTGGCGCGACTTCCTCCTCCTCTTGCCGCGGCCCATCTCGATGAAGGAGGTCTGGCGCTACTGGCAGGCGCGCCCTCTCGCTCGCCCGTCGATGAGTCGGCTCACGCAGGACGGCGATGGTGCGTTCCCTCTCTCTCTCCCTCTCTCTCGACGTCTCCCTCGTGCCCGTGTCGAAGACGCACTCGCTGACTCGCTTCCCCCTCCCTCTCCTCTGCTTTCGCAAAGTCGCAGTCGTCGTCGGTCGCGGCAAGACGGGCTGGAACCGCCTGCGCAGCAAGTCGACCTCGTCCTCGGCCGGCTCGTCCTCCTCGTCGTCGGCCAAGACCGACTCGACCCTGCGCCTCGCCGACTCGACCAACCTGCGCAAGGTCGACCCGCCCAACGCCGAGCAGTGCTACTCGGCCGAGTGCGCCAAGCTCCGCGCGCAGCGCCGAGCCGAGCGCAGCAAAAAGCAGCGCACGAGCGCAGAGGCGCTCGCGCGCGCGTCGGCCATCTCGACCTCGCTCGAGTTCGAGGAGAGCGGCGTCGCCGCGACCGAGTCGGACGTCGCGAGTGCGAGCACGAGCGTCAAGGGCGGCGGCGGCAGCGCGGCGACGGATGGCGTCAAGTCGGCGGCACCGGCCGGCGCGGCACCTTTACCGGCGCCCAAAACGGCTGCACCGGCGCACGCGGCGGGGCACGAGCACGCCGACGACGACGACGAGGAGGAGCATGGACCGATGGACGACATGTTCGCGGGCGCGGGCAAGTTCCTTCTCGCAGGCGGCATGGCAGGAGCAGGTCCGTCCCTCGCTCTCCCCTCTTCCTCCCCTCGCCTCCCTCCTCGCCGACCGATGCTGACGCACCTTCTACTTCCTCGTGCGCAGTGTCTCGAACAGCGACGGCGCCGTTCGACCGCCTCAAGGTGTACCTCATCACGTCGGCGACCGGCCCTCCCTGTCCCAACCTCACCGCCGCCGCGGCAAAGGCGGGCAAGAAGCCGCCGCGACCGGGTGCGGGCAGCCTCACCAAGGCGATCCGGACCGTGTACAACCAGGGCGGCGGCATCAAGGCGTTCTGGACCGGCAACGGGCTCAACATCATCAAGATCTTCCCGGTGCGCTCCTTCTCGCTCGGTCCCTGCCTCTCGTCGTCCTGCGCGAGACTGACTCGCCCTCCTACTCTAACGTGCGCAGGAGTCGGCCATCAAGTTCTTGTCGTACGAGTCGGCCAAGCGCGTCTTCGCGCAGTACTGGGACCGGGTGCCCGACCAGACGCTCATCTCCAACTCGAGCCGGTTCGTCGCCGGCGGCATCGGCGGCGTCGTCAGCCAGTTCTGTGCGTCCTTCTCACTCGCTCCTGCGTGCGGTACTGCCGCTGACTCGGGCTCTCGCTCGCAGGCATCTACCCGATCGAGTCGCTCAAGGTGCGCCCGCTCCTCTCGTTCGCCGTCTCGGCCGACGACAGGCACTGACTCTTCCTTCCTCTCTCGCGCGCAGACTCGGGTCATGTCGTCGTCGGGCGGCTGCGCCAAGGGCAACGCGCTCATCCTGCAGACTGCGCGCGACATGTGGGCCAAGGGCGGCTTCCGCTTCTTCTTCCGAGGGCTCCCCGCCGGCCTCATCGGCGTCTTCCCCTACTCGGCGATCGACATGTCGACGTTCGAGGGCATCAAGCTCGCCTACACGAACTGGGCGGGCGAGGAGCCGGGCATCGCCGGCAGCTTGTGCTTCGGCGCCATCAGCGGCGGCGTCGGCGCGTCGAGCGTGTACCCTCTGTGCGTCCCCTCTTCGACTCGCCCTTCTCCTGCGCACCGCACCGTGACTGACTCATGCATGCGCGCGCTCGCAGCAACCTCGTGCGCACCCGCCTGCAGGCGCAGGGCACGCCGGCGCACCCGCAGACGTACCTCGGCGTGCGTGACGCTGCGACCAAGTGCTACCAGCGCGAGGGCTGGCGCGGCTTCTACAAGGGCCTGACACCGACGCTCGTCAAGGTCATCCCCGCCGTCGCCATCTCCTGTGCGTCCTCTCACCTCTCTCTCGAGCGAGGGGAGCGAGCGGGCGAACACGAGCAACTGACCGACTCTTTGCCTCGCAGACGCTGTGTATGACTCGAGCAAGAAGTTCCTCTTCGCGCAGGACCAGGTGCACCACGACGACGGCGACTCGGACGAGTCCTGATGGACGAGCTCGTCCGACAGCGGCGCCGGGTCCTCTCGCTCGTCGCCCTCCTCATACCTCAGCTTCCCCGCCCTCCTCCTTTAGATACCTCCCCCTCACGACGTCTCCCTCCTCTCTCTTCCGCCGCCACAGCTGCTGCGAGTGCCCGCTCTCCCTTGTTGTCTCCTCGTCCCCCTGCATCGTCCCCGACTCGTCTGCCCCTCCTCGCCCGATCTCGCCTCGCCTCTCGTCTCAAGACTCGCAGTCGACGCGCACGTCATCACCTCATCCTGTATGCCTCTCTCTCTCTCTCCCTCTCTGAGTATAGACGCTGTGGCGCAATGTCAAAAGACCTGGCTCGACGAGGTTGCTTTCGAGAGGGGTCCGAGCGGCACCACGAACTTTCTCGTCTCTCGCCGAGAGAAAGAGCGCGAGAAAGGCGTGCAGGACGACGTGAAAGCGGGTGCACTGCATTGCGATTCGGCAGGAGAGGCTACTGTAGCAACAAAGCGGGCCCTAAACAGAAGCGCGAGGCGAAGGAGAGAGCGGGGAAGCCGAGCTGCTGCGCACGAAGGAGGAGAGGCGTCAGTGCCTCGCTCGACAGGTTGTACAGGCTCGTGCTCGTCGCTCAGTTTAGATCAAGTAGCGCCCCCTCGACACAGGGTCGAGTGGGCGCACCCGCACCGTCGTACCCTGCGCGCCGTCGGCGCCTCGAGCGGTTCCTGCGCGGCCAGGGCCGAGGAGGAACCCGAGAGAGACGGGCGACGACATGCAGGGAGGCAGCTCGAGAGTAAGGCGGGCTGGACTAGGGGCTGAAAGGTGTCGTCGTTGCGGGAGGGGGAAGGGGGAGGAGCGGGAGGAAGAGCTTACCGAGAGGCGCACGTTAGGGCGCGTAGGGGACGATGTGGCACCTGCAAGAAGTGCGAGAGGGTCAGTCTAAGGTCCAACGAAAGCACGTAGTCGGCTGCCCGCTCGGTGACCGAGCGAGAAGCCGGCACAGGGACGACGAGCGAGCACGGACGCACCCGAGGAGCCCCCTCCCGCCCCAGCCGCTCCTCGGCGTCAAGACGAGTTCGAGCCTGTCGCCCTCGCGCGTGACGACGACGGGGAGCGCCGAGCCCTCGGAGCGACCGACGAGGGCGGCGACGGCGCGGAGCGTGTCGGGCGTCGAGGCCGAGACGTCGCCGAGCGACACGAGGAGGTCGTCGCGCTGCATGCCCTGCGAGCAGGAGAGCAGGAGAGAGGTTCAGGAGGTGCCGGACAGGAAGGAAGAGGGCGAAGAGAGAGAGGGAACGCACGGCCGAGTCTGCTGGGGAACCGGGAGCGACGGCGTCGACCTTGGCGAACGGCGCGTCGCCAGCGCTTCTTCCGAGCTCGCCCATGTGCGCGTCGTCGCCCGCTGCAGGTTCAGGAACGTGCGCCGGCTCGTCGCCGCGAGGGAGGCCGCGCAGGACGACGTGCTCCATGTCGCGCTGGAGGTCGTCGAGGTCGTTGCGGAGGCGGATGATGCTGACGCGGGCGGTGCGGACGCCGGCGACGTCGATGTCGGAGCGAGGGAAGCCCTCGTTGTCGACGAGCGGGGCGTGCATGTCGATGTTGTTCTGCGCGAAGGCGGGGGGGGGGAGGAGGTCAGCGAGGAGCGACGAGGGCGAGGGTGAGGCGAACGAGGCGCCAGAGGGGTCCGGGGAAGGGTGGCGCACCGTCTTGAGGACGTCAAAGTAGACGTCGAGCTGGGCGTCGAGGTTGGCCCGGAGGTGGGTGAGGCGGCGGACCTCGCTCTGGACGGTGACGGTGGGAGGAGGAGCGGTCGACGACGAGGTGGGGGCGTGGCCGGCCGAGGGGTCGTGGATGGACATGGCGGGTGCACTGAGCAGCAGGCTGGTGCCGACCAAGGCCTCGCTGGTCGAGGTTGGCGAGGACGAGATGAGCGATCGCCTCCTCCTCGCCGCTCCTCCTTCCCTCGACCGCTCGCTCCCGCTCTCTCTCTCTCTCTCTCCACCTACAGCTCGAGCTCTTGCGCCAGCTCGCCCAGCCCATGTCCGACTCGAACGCCGTCGACGTCGTCGACCTCGACTTCAGCTACGCCAAGCTCCACGGCCTCGACCCGGTCCCCGTCCTCGAGGGCGTCAACCTCACCCTCGAACGCGGCAGCCGCTGCCTCATCATCGGCGCAAACGGTGCAGGTGCGCTCACCTTCTCTCACTGGTCCCGGCTCTGCGTGGATCGGCCGGCGGGCACAGCGGGTGGGATGGGCAAGCAGCACCTCGATGCGCACCGCCTCGTCGACCGATCGCCCTCGTCCCGCTGCAGCTGTCCACAGCAGGACCCGGCAGCGCACGAGCTCGATCTAGGGTCGTAGCAACTAGCCAGGAGTGCTGGAGGAGCGGCGCCTCACAGGGTCCCGTCCTCGTCGACTTGCTCGCTGACCTCCCCCTCCCCCCCACATCTTCCTCGCTCCCCGCAGGCAAGTCGACGCTCCTCCAGATCCTCGCCGGCAAGCGCCTCACCCGCAGCAACGCAAAGGTCCTCGGCGCAGAAGTCTTCTTCAACACGCCAAAGGGCGTCACCTACCTCGGTCCGTCGCACCTCTCCCCCTCCTCTCGAGCATGCACGACCTGCTTACGGCGGCGTCGGCGGGCTCCTTGCCCGTCGACCGTGCTGCTGAGAGGTGCCGAGGATTCGAGCACGGCGGCTGACCCTGTACGCACCCTTTGACAGGCACCGAGTGGGCGACCAACCCGGTCGTGCGCTCTGACCTCGAGGTCTCGCACTTCCTGTTCGTCCTCCGCTTCCTTCTTTCGTTCCCTGCCTGCACAGCTCAACAGCTGACTCCATCTCATGCTCGCCCGCAGCGACTCGGTCGGCGGCTACCGCTACAAGGAGAGGCGCGACAAGCTGCTCGACATCCTGTACGTCCGGCACTTCCTCCTGTGCCTCCTTGCGCGCTCGCACTCGTCGCTCTCGCCTTCGCCGCTGCACAACCTGACTTCGTCTCGACGCCTTGCCCTCGCAGTGACGTCGACCTGTCCTGGCACATGCACCAAGTCTCGGACGGCGAGCGCCGCCGCGTCCAGATCGTCTCGGGCCTCATGGCGCCGTGGGACTTGCTGCTCCTCGACGAGGTGCGTTGGGTCGTCCACTTCTGCTCTACGTGCGAGGTGCAGTCGTGCTGCAGGACCTTGCGCTGACGTTGATGCGGTCGTGCTCGCACAGGTGACGGTCGACCTCGACGTGCTCGTGCGCTCGCGCCTGCTCGACTGGCTGCGGGAAGAGACCGAGACGCGCCAGGCAACGATCGTGTACGCGACTCACATCTTCGACGGCATCGACTCGTGGCCGACACACCTGAGCCACATCCAGCTCGGGTCGACGCTCCCGCCGTCGCCCTTGTCGTGGCCGCTCTCGCCCGAGGACGCCGAGACGCTCCTCCCCGAAGCGGTGCGCGCGCGCATGGACGACCCGAACCGCCGCGGGAGCAAGCTCCTCGAGGTCGCCCTGCACTGGCTCGTCGACGACCGCAAGAAGCGCGTCGAGAAGGAGATTGCCGACCTCGGGCGCGAGAAGCGCGGCGCGCAGGAGGCCAACATCAGCAGCGAGGCGTTCTACCGCAAGTGCGTCTCGGTTCCTTCCCTCTTTCCCTCCCTCGTTCTGCCCTCGCTCGTGCGCGCCGGCGGTCGGACCTTGTCTCCTCCTGCGCGCCGCTCGAGGCAGCGTCTCGCGCTCTCCTTTGCCCTCGCACGTCCTCACACTCTCGCACTGCGCGCAGGTACGACTACTCGCACTGAGCGCGTCCTCGTCCGCCTCGAAAAAGCCGTGTCCGCCGCCCGGAGAAGGACGAGGACGGCGCCAAGGGCCCTACTGCTTTCCCTCCCCTCCTCAGCTGTACCATGTCTGTCTGCACGCTCGCACGCGCATCGTTCATATGCACTCAACTGCTTGTAATTGCTCTTCTTCTCGGCGAGGGCTTCCGTCTGAGAGAGCCTCGAGCGAGCCGCTCTCGCGCTTGCGCTCTCGAGAAAGGCTTGACGCCGCAGGAGCAGCTTGGTATCAGGTTACAGAGGGGCGAGGAGGCAGTACCTTGAGTGCGTGCGTCGTGTGCAGGGGAGGAAGGGCGAGGGGGCGGGTGCGCATGCGAGGAGAGGGTGTACAGGGCGGAGGGGGAGCGAAGGAAGGTGCGATGGGCGGCGGGACGACCTAGCGGCGCTGCTGGGCGCGGGCCTGCGAGAGAAGAGGACTTGAGTCAGCGATGCAGCTCGAGAAGGTGCACGAGACGGGAAGGCGCGCACCATCATCTCGGCGTTCTGCGAGGGCGAGGAAGGGGGTCAGCTGGCGCTCCCAGAAGGAGCGGGAGCGGGAGCGCGGCTGCAATGCCACGCCCTCGCTCGAGTCAGAGTGAGCGAAGCGCCGACACGTACCTGCTCGCTGAACCGGAGGCCGACGCTGTGAGGGGGCGCGAGGGTCAGTGGGGAGCACCGCGAGGAGAGGGGCGAGGGAAGGGGACGGACCGCTCCGAGTGCTTGAGGAACTTGTCGGCGCACGTGTTGACGCAGAACTCCTGTTGCGCGAGTGGGGAGAGGTGAGCCTGACCGTTCGAGGGAGGGGGAGCAAGGGAGAGCAGGCCGAGACGGACCTCCTTGGACGAGAGGGCCTTGGAGGTAAAGTCGTTGCAGCAGCTGGTGAAGCAGCGCTCGACGAGGTTCTGGTACAGCGACATGAAGTCCTTCATCTGTGCGCAGGGCGGGCTGGAGGGTCAGCCGAGGACGAGGAGAAGGAGGAGAGGGAGGAGGGGGAGGGACGGACCTGCTTCTGCTGCATCATGGCCTCGAAAGCCTGTGCGGTTGCGCCGTTCATGCCGGATGCGTCCATGGTCGAGTGTGCGGGTGTCGGTGGAGGGTGACGAGGACGGAGTCGACTGGTCGCCTCGAGCCGATGAGGACGACGAGCGAGCGGGCGAGCGAGCGGCTCTCTTCCCTTGTCCAGCCTCGCCCTCGCCTCGTACGAGCTCGCCTTCTTGACCCAGCAACCTCTAGACTCAGCTCAACATGGCCGTCCGTGCGTCCCTCTCCCTCCTGGCCCCTTCTTCGCCGAGTGCTCCCTCCCCCGCCGCCATCGAGCTTAGCTGACGTCTCTCGCTCCCTCCGCCTCGCCCTCTCGCCCTGCCTTGGTGCTTGCTGCTGCTCTCCCTCGCTCGACTGTGCTCCATCTCGGCAGGCGCTCGCTTCGAGAACTCGTCCGACGTGCGTCCACCTCTCTCTCCCCTCCCTCTCCTCTCGCTCCCTCATCGCTGACCTCGCTCCTCACCCTCTCTCCCTCCCTTCTGCTCCACTCTGTACCGTCACCTGCCACCGCCACCTCGCCGACACCCCCCACCCTCGACACACCCGCAAACAGATCGGCGTCTTCGCGTCCCTCACCAACTCGTACTGCTTGACGAGCATCTCGTCCGGCTCGACCAACTTCTACTCGACGTTCGAGGCCGAGCTCGGCGACGTCGTCCCCGTCGTCCAGACGTCGATCGGCGGCACCCGCATCATCGGCCGCCTCGTGACGGGCAACCGTCACGGCCTCCTCGTCCCGCAGGGCACGACCGACCAGGAGCTGCAGCACCTGCGCAACTCGCTCCCTGAAACGGTCGCCATCCAGCGCATCGAGGAGCGCCTCTCGGCCCTCGGCAACATCATCGCCGCCAACGACTACGTCGCCCTCGTCCACCCCGACATCGACCGCGAGACCGAGGAGATCATTGCCGACGTCCTCAAGGTCGAGGTCTTCCGCCAGACGATCGCCGACAACGTCCTCGTCGGCTCGTACTGCCGGATAAGCAACCAGGGCGCCCTCGTCCACCCGAAGACGAGCATCCAGGACCAGGACGAGCTGTCGTCCCTCCTGCAGGTTCCCCTCGTCGTGCGTCCCTTCTCCCCTTCCTCCCCTTCGTTTCGCCGTAGCCCGGCCGACTGACGCTCTCACGGCACGCTCGCAGGCGGGCACGGTCAACCGCGGCTCGGACGTCATCGGCGCCGGCATGATCGTCAACGACTGGACCGCCTTCACCGGCCTCGACACGACCGCGACCGAGGTGTCGGTCATCGAGGCGGCGTTCAAGCTCGGCGGCCAGGACACGGGCCGGATCGCCGGCATGCGCGACACGCTCGTCGAGGGCTTTGCGTGAGGTCGCGCGCGAGGAAGGAGGAGCGTATTCGTCCAGGGAGGGCGAGGAGGAGGGATTTCCCCCAAGTTGGCGCGCATCACCCTGCTGCAACCTGTTGTACGAACCCGCTAATCGATCTTAGAGAGCGCTGCCTGCTTGCGTCGTCGTCGAGGAGAGCCCGCTCGCCCGCACTCGACTCGAGGAGGCCTGACCTCCTCGAGCGGCCTCTCGCTTTCTTGGGCTCGCGCAATAGCATAGCTTCATGCAGCGGTCTTGCACTGCAGAAAGCGCGCAGGAAGCTGTTGGCGCCGAGTTGATTTTGGCCCGTCGCTCGCTCGCGCTCATCGCGACGTCGTCGTCTCCGCTCTCGTCCCTCTCGCAACTACTCTCTCCGCCAGAGCATAGCGCAGCATGACCGACCTGCACGCTCGAGCAGCTGCCGACCTCGCCTCGGGCCCGATCGAGGCCGCCGTTCGCCCTGGCGGCGCCGCCCGCGCTCGTCGACCCTCCGCCACCGTCGCCGCGCCCGCGCCCTCGGTCCCTGGCGCGCTGCCGATGCGCATCCCGGCCATCCTCCGCCTTCAAGGGCCCAAGATCGCGCCGCAGCTCGCGCTCAAGAAGGAGCGCCAGGAGGGATCGGCAGCCGGCTCGAGGAAGGCGGGGGTCGCTCCAGGCGGCAAACGGCGACGAAGGAGGTGGGAGAACGGTGCGTTGCACGCTCTCTATGCACTGTTGCTCTTGCCTGCCTCGAGGAGCGGCGCGCGACTGGAGAGGCGAGGCCATGCTCATCCTCGTCCTCGCACAGCCCAACTCGCCCACAACCCTCACCTGCACCGGCCCTCTCGCTCCGACTTCAACCCCGGCCCGTCGCTCAAGAACCTTTCGACGACCTTCTCGCCGCCGCCGGCCACCTTCTCTCGCTCGACCTACGTCTCGTCCTCGCCGACCGACGCACCCTCCGCCGCCGACCTCGCCGCCGCCTCGACGCACGGCCACTTCTCGATGTCTCTCTGCGGCCTGCGCCGCACTTTGCGCGCCAACCTCGGCGCCCGGCGAGGCGGCCGCAGCGACGAGGTCCTCGAGCTCATGGAGCGCGAGCTCTGCGCGTGGCTCACGCTCAGCGGCCGGATCCCCGAGGGCTTCTTCCACGAGTCGGGCGCAGGCGCAGGAGCGTCACTCGCCCAGGCGTGCGCGGGCGGCAAAGCGCTCGACCCGATGCCGCTCGAGGACTGGGTCTCGCCCTCGTCGCTCGGCGCCGACTCGTCCCTCCCCGACCTCCCCTCCCACGGCTCGTCCCCCTCCGCCGCTTACGAGCAGGCCCCGCCGACCCTCACCGAGCTATCTCGGCAACCTCACGCCCTCGTCTGGCTCGCCCCCTCGCCGCACCACCGCTTCCTCCTCCACGCCCTCGCCCGGTACTACTCCCTCACGTCGTTCTCCCGCCCGCTGTCGCCCCTCGAGCCGACCATCCGCGTCACGCACGTCCTGCGCCCCCAGATCGCGCGCGCCGCTCGCGACGCACCGGGCGTCGCAGGCGGAGCAGGCGCCGAGACGCCGCCGGGTACCGACTGGACTTCGGCCGGCGGCACCGAGGAGGAGCTCGGCTTGTCGACCGAGCTCGACGAGTTGACGAGCGACGCCGACGGTGAGCTCGACACGGACACGGACGCGGCGTCGGTCCTGTCGGCGCCGCTCGAGGAGGACGAGGACGCGCTGAGCGAGTCGGACTGGGAGGGCCGAGCACGAGCGCGCGTGCCCGCGCCGGCGGGAGCAGGTGGGACGGACGACGAGGCCGAGGCCGTCTACTCGAGCGCGACCGAGTCGAGCGCCGAGGACACGGGCGTCGACACGGGCGACGAGGCGCAGCGCGACGCCCTCGCGAGGCGGTTCGCCCGGCTCGGCGTTCAGGCGCCCTCGACGCCGACTCGCCTCGCCTCGCCCCTCGCCCGCCTCAACGGCTCGTCGCCGTCGCCGGGCGGCAGCGCGACGCCTCGAGCGCCTGCGCCCGCGCCGCCCTTCTCGCCCGTGCCCGGACCGGGCCCTAGCGCCGCCGACCCCTCGACGCCTCTTGCTCGTCCGGCCGACCGACCTCGAGGCCGTCGCTCGCTTCCCTCGGCGACGCTCGCGCCCACAGAGGGCTACAGCTCGGCCGCCGAGTCGAGCCCGTCGCGCAGCCCGTCGCGGCAAGGGTTGGGCATGAGCGCTCGGGGCGCCTTTGTCGGCGCCGAGGCGGACGAGTGGCGCCTGCCCGAGCGCACGTTCGCTGCGTGGGTGTTTGAGTAGGCGGCGATCATGGATAGAGCGGTACTCGGCGGTGCAATCAACTCGAGCCTCGCGCTCGCTCGCACTTTCTCTTTCTCTGCGTCTCTCATGCTGCAGCGAGGCGCGAGATGCTCGAGCACGACATCTCGAGTTGCAAATGGCTCTCAATCTAGTCAACACTCGCAAGGCTCAGTCCCAGACCTTCGCCCGGCTGCGAACGCTGCAGCGGGGAGAGCTGCTACGGGACGACCGGCGGTGCCGGATCTTGATCCCCAGCGGCTGCGCGAGCGTGTGCTGCGCGTCACGTTGGGCGCGCGCCCAGCCGCGAGCCGTCGTAGGCGGACGTTTCGTCGAGGCTGCGGGCGAGAGAGAACCGTCAGCACGGCCGCGAGCACGAGGAGGGCGAGAAGAAGAGGACGCACCCGAATCGCTCTCAGGCCCGCTGCTCCCTCGCCCTCGTGAGCACATGACCATCGGATTCACCGCCCTCGTCCTCGCGAGCCTCCTCCACCTGTCCTCCTGCCCTCGCCCGCGGCGGCGTCGAAGCCGAACCCGCCGCTCTCGCCGTTCGGGCCCTTGGGCGCGCGCCCCGCTGCCGTTCCAGGCTGCGGCCCCGCCGCGTCGCGCGGTGGCCTAGCCCGCGAGCGAGACGCTGGGGCTGACGGACTCGCCGAGCCGGGCGCACGCTGCGGCGAAGCGCCAGCGCCGGACGAGGCGCTCGCTCGCGCACGCCCTGAGCCCGCCGCGGTGCCGAGGGACAGGCCGTCGACGCTGCGAGCGAGGGCGGCCGCCCTCGACGCGGACGAGGCAGATGCAGGAGACGCCGAGCGCGACGCCGCAGCTGTCGCAGCCGCACGACCGCCCGAGTCGGCCGGCGCCTCGTCGCCGTAGATGCGCCGCCTCGCCTCGGCGTACTCGCGCTCGCGCTCCTTGAGGCTCTTTTCCGTCCTTGCTCGCCCCTCGGCGCTGCTGGTGCGGGTGGGGGCCGTACCCGGGGCGGCAGCGGTCGGGCGCTTGAGGATGGTGAGCTTTGGTGGCCCGTTGGTCGTGCGAGCGTCGAGCGCTGCTGGTGGAGGGACGGCGCGTGCGGCGGAAGAAGAGGGGAGGATCGAGTAGGTAGGGCGGGGAGTATTGCTGCAGGGCCGTGCGGGGCAGAGTCAGCTCGCGGCGAGCGAGGGCGGGCAAGAGGAGGGTGGGGGGTGGGACGCACGCGTCGTGCCAGAGCCGGATGTTGTGCTCCTGGTCTGACCGAGGAGGTTGCGGACGATCGTAGGGCTGCAGACACCCGCCGAGCCCAGAGTCAGCGTCGGAGAGCGGCGACGAGATGAGGACGAGCGAGCGCACTGGGTCCCACTCGTCGTCGTCGTCCCAGGCAGCGGCGGGTGGACGGGCGCGAGCTGTGGCGGTGCTGTAGAAAGCGGGTGGCGGTGGTGGCATGGCGCAAGAGCTAGATAGAGCGACGAGGGCGCAGCACAGCGTAGACAGCGCTCGCCTCCTCCTCCTCCTGGCTTCATCGCCCCGCCTCGGCTCGGCTCGACCGGCTCGCTCTCCTCCCCGACCGCCGTCACCTCTGCCTGCCGCGCTCTCCGCGCTCAGGCATGCCTTCAGCCCGCACCAACCCACCCTTGCGCCCGCCCTCGCCCGCTCACCCGGACCTCGAGCTCGGCACCGTCGTTCGACCTCGTCCCCCGAGCCGGCTCGGCATCGACCACGACGAGATCGACATCCTCCCCGCCGTGCGCCACCACTCGCGCAACTCGACCGACACCACCCTCCTCGCCGACTACTCGGCCGACGACGACCCGCCAAAGCCCGCCGACGACCCCGACAAGCACCATGCTCGAGCCCGTGTCGACGAGCTGCCCGTCTACGCCGACGCGCCCGACCGACACGGCGGCGGCAGGGCACCAGCGCGCACGAGCTGGATCGGCAACATCGCCAGGTGGTCGCGCGGCGGCGGCGGCGGCAAGGCCAGCCCGCGCAGCAGCAGCATCGGCGAGTCGAGCGGCGACGGCAGCACCGCCTCGCCCAGGCTAGCCGACGGCGTGCGCCTCGCAGCGCTCACGCCCTCGGACCGTCTCCTCGACGTCCTCCTCGTGCGCATCAAGGCGCGCCGCCCGCGCCTCGGCCGGGCCCTCCTCTGGGTCCGCGGCCCCTCGCCGGCCCACATCGAGACGACCCTCCCGCCCTTCCCTCTCCCCGTCCTCGGCCCTCTCCTCCACCGCCTCGAGCTCTACTGCACCGCCAAGCTCATGCCGATTCAGCGTCGGCGGCAGCTCGTCACGCCCGTCTTCCTCCTCGCGTGGCTCCTCGGGTTCGCCTTCCTCGTGCGCGCCTCGTTCTTCACCTCGTCGACGAACGAGGGCACGCCCACCTGGACCGACTCGACGACGTCGTACTGGGACGCCAACGACGGCTGCGGCATCAACGGCACCAACTGCGAGCCCTTCACCGACTACAGCTACGTCTTCCGCTGCCCGTCCCAGGTCCTCGACACGCAGCTCCTCAACCAGCGCACGGTCGGCGCCGACTCGGTCATCTACGAGCCCCTCGTCGTCGGCGGCGGCGACGACCTCGGCACGTACCGCGGCGACAGCTGGATCTGCGCCGCCGCGATCCACCACGGCCTGTTCGGCGACCGCAAGGGCGGCTGCGGCGAGGTCGAGCTCGTCGGCGAGTTCACGGGCTACGTCGGCGTCGAGCGCAACGGCGTCAAGAGCGTCGGGTTCCCGGCCCCGTTCCCGAGGAGCTACCGCTTCGTCGAGGGCGTCGACCAGGGCGGGTGCCAGGACCTGCGCGACGAGATCCTCGGGTTCGACGTGGCCATGAGCACCATCTTCTCATTCTTCATCAGGTGCGTCCTCGCCTGCAGCCTTCTCCTCGTTCCTCGACGCGTTCGCGAGCCGGCGAGGCCTTGACGGCGAGCGAGACCGCTGACTTCGTTTCCCTCGTCCTGCGCAGGCCCTCCCCGCCCACCTTCTTCTGGGTCCTCCTCTGCATGGGCGCCTGGCACGTCATCCTCGTCAGCGACCCGTCGGCGATGCCGCCCTCGCTCGAGACGGCGTTCGAGCACTTCCTCCCGGTCCTCTTCGTCGGCGACGCCTTCTGGCGGTACTGCTGGCGGTGGGTCACGCCTGCGTTCGAAAACGCCGGCTACATCCTCGAGCGCACTGTGTGGTACCTCGCCGGCTTCTGGTTCGGCCTCTTGATCAATGTGCGCCCGCGCGCCCTCTCTCGCCCGCCTTCTCAGCTCAGCTCGCGTACGTCGAAGCTGACGCCGTCCGCCTGCAGATCTCGCTCGACTGGATCCCGCTCGACCGTCTCACGCCGCACGACATCCAGCAGCGCCCAGGCGGCCTCGTAGCCGTCATCGTCCTCGTCCTGTTCCTCGTCGCCGTCATCGTCAACCAGCTGCGCGTCATCCGGCGCACCGGCTGGTTCTTCTTCTACCTCAAGTGGTGCGTTCGCTTCTCCTCCTCGTTGCCAAGAGACCGTCGAGCTGACCCAGCCTGGCTCCCTCGTGCAGGTACGCCGTCGGCGGCATCGTCTTCGGCGTCCTCGCCGCCCTCCCCGGGCTCGAGTTCCGCCTGCACCACTACATCGTCGGGTGCGTCCTGCTCGACTTCTCTCTACGGTACTGCAAGTGACGAAGAGCTGACGCTGCGTCGCGTTGCCCTGCAGGATCGTCCTCATGCCCGGCACTGCCTTCGTCACCCGCCCCTCAGCCATTTTCCAGGGCTTCCTCGTCGGCATGTTCCTCGACGGCGCCATGCGGTGGGGCATGGACTCGATCCTGCAGTCGCCCGCGTCGCTCGTCGGCGACGGCGCGCTCGGCACGGCCCTCCCCATCTTCCTCACCAACTCGACTTCGTTCGCCTCGGCCGTCTCGGATGGCGTCATCCGGTGGATGGGCGTCGACGAGGCCGGCGTCACGAGCAAGGGCTGGAACGGCTTTGCGCTGCTCGTCGACGACGTGCTCAAGCAGACGGGCGCCGCGACCAACTTCTCGCTCGCCGGGCTTGACTCGGGCGTCGTGCACTACTTCCGGTGCGTCGTCTGGCTCCGCCGTCTTCCTCGCCCGACCATCTCCATGCCGCTGACGACGCACTCTCGAACGCGCGCAGGCTCGCCTACCAGCAGGACGGCACCTCGGGCGACTTTACCAAGGCCGCGACGGCCTTCCTCGCCAACTCGACTTGGATCGACCCTGCCGCCGGTCCCTCTTAGCGCTCGCGTCGTCCGCCTCGTCGCGTTCGACTCGTCCCTGCTGTGAACCCTCCCTTGTTGTTGTCCCCGTCGTCGGATCGAACCCTGTTTCACTCCTCGCTCATAGACATTCCGCCCTTTCCCCATGCCCGCCCTTGTAGCTGCCCAGGACGTGTACTGTACAGACCCTCGGACTACAGTGTGCATCCGGAGAGAGCGCGCAAGTTACTGCCTGGTCTCGCTGCGGCAGCCAGTCGGCCCAGGAGGGCAAAGCGGCGTGACCCTCGGCTT
>Ga0308169_10003243_pt1 | contig 16043 bp, 15 predicted proteins | sample PhyBR1_2_FD_202139 | JGI IMG/M metagenome (GOLD analysis project Ga0308169, IMG submission 202139) | Phyllosphere microbial communities from UC Gill Tract Community Farm, Albany, California, United States - DLSLSB.R1 | ecosystem: Host-associated > Plants > Phyllosphere > Unclassified | place... | reverse complement strand
GAATTCAAGAATCGTCGTTTGGGACTCAATTCCCGATGTTTCGACACTTGGGTTTTCGGGGACGGTTCAGAAGGGAGAATTGATTGAGATCAGGAACACTGGATGTGCAGGAGATGGTGGAGAATGTGGGATTGGAGGAAATTGCGCGAGTAATGGAACTTGTGTTTGTCGAACGGGGTTTACAGGAAACGATTGTGGTACGTCGTGCTTACTTTCTATCTGCGTTCTTCAAGGAGACGCTGATCGGAAGAGCTTGTACGAGGTACAGGTGATTGTCTACCCGGGTTGTATGGCAAAGACTGCACCGAACAGTGCAGAGCAGGATGTTCGAATTGCGACGATGGAATCACTGGTTCAGGTTTATGCCTCGATCCACCTTCTTACGCGAACCTGACACTACCCGGTACGCTCGATCGCTCTCCCCCATCCTTCTCCCTTATCAAGAAGCTAATGCGTATTTGCGGATTGAACGTAGATACTTGCAATTGTCTCAACGGAGTTTGTTCTGGCAGCTCCTCGACCGCTACTTGTGACTGTAACGCTGGATGGACGAGAGGATCAAATGGTACTCAATGCGCAGCTTGTTCAGATGGATACTACTTGTCTTCGTCGGGAGATTGTTTAGGCGCGTTACTCGCTTTCGCCTAGACTCTTGATCTTTTGGACTGACTAGGTCTCCTCCGAGCCTCGTACAGCTTGCGATCCGACATGTGCTAGCTGCTCTGGCCCTACAGGGACCTGTCAGACTTGTCAATCCGGCTTGCAACCCTTATCGTCCTCTCCAACGACCTGCACGACCGCAACAACCGCTTCATCGAACGGAACCTTCATCACCTGTCCCTCTCGAACGTTCTTCCCATCGACCTCGCAAGACTGCGTCGCTTGCGACTCGATGTGCGAGACTTGTTACGGAGAAGGGAGTGGGAAATGTTTGGAGTGTAGGACACCGAATGTCTTGTTGGAAGGGAAATGTGTCGCGATCGATCAGAAGTCGGGAGTGTGCGATGGGAGGAGCAGTGAGAGGACGAAAGGAAGTAATGCGGGATGGGTTTATGATAATGACAAAGGAGTTTGCGATGGTGCGTCCACACTCTCTTTCCATCTATTCTGCGTCGAGACTGATGGATTTGAGCGAGGGTTAACACAGCTCTGCCGTCGAAGTGTACGAAAGGAGGAATCAACTCGTTCTCGACAAGCTCGAAACGGGATCAGTTGACTTGTTCAGCTTGTCTACCGGGAAGCTACCTCGTCAACGGAGTGTGTCAAGACAGCTGTCCATCTGGATCGACAGTCTCCGAAGACGGGTCTTCGTGTCAAGGTATGCTCACGCTTTATTCTCCTGATTCGTGCCTTGAGCTAATCTTGCACTCGTCTCTAGCCTGCGACTCGAGCTGCTCCACCTGCCTCCCTTCGCTCCCTTCTTTCTGCACTTCATGTTCGACATCCTCGAATCTCCTCCTGAACGGTACCTGCCTCTCGACTTCCTCCTGTCCAACCGGTTTCTTCTCCTCGACATCTTCCCCTCTGTCCTCCCTCACCACTTCTACCTCCACCTCAACTACATCCTCGTGTCTCGTCTGTCATCCTTCTTGCGAGACATGCTCCGACACCTCGACAAACTGTCTTTCCTGTCCCGCTTCGAATCCCGTCCTCACCAAGAACGCTCAAGGGGAATCTTGCTGCCTCTCGATCTGTTCTTCGCAACACGAGTTCTACGACCCGAAGCAACAAGAATGCGTCGACTGTCATGGAGATTGCGAGACTTGCTACGGTTCCTCAAAGGATCAATGCTTGTCCTGTGCTTCGTCAACTCAAAAAGTCGTCAGCGGGAAATGCGTCGACACGACTAATGGATGTCAGATAATCTCGGGGTTCGGAGTATGTTTGGAAGATCTCGTATCGGTCGAAGCGAGAACGAGTGCAGCGAAGGAGGAGGAGAAAGAGGGATGGAAATTGCCGTGGTGGGTTATCTTGTTGATCATTGTCCTCGTCTTAACGTTGGTTGTTGGAGGAGTATGGTGGTTCAGAAAGAGGGAACAGAAGAGAAGAAGGGAACATACGAAGAGATTCGCAAATGAGCTAGGTAACAAAGAGGTTCGTTCCCGCTCACTCTAGCATTTCTCGTTCGTTCCGCGAGTACTGATACTCGAGCGCTCGACGAACAGGTCGACAAGAAACTCGCCGCTCTTCCTTATTCCATCGCCTACCCTCCTCTGCCTCGCTCATATTCTTGCTCTCCACCAACACCGCTCAACTTATCTCGCTCTTCACCTGCGCCACCACCTCCGCACGCTCGAGAGGTAACGCAAGAAGTCCCTTTGACCCCTCGATTCATTCTCGAAGATCCCGCCTCACCGATCTCACCTTCTCCCTCTTCCTCCTTCGGTTCAGCTCATCGCCGACCACCTCCAGCCCCGACAAGTAACCGATGGAGTGCCTCAAGCTATGCGACGACTGCTCCCGGTGGAGGTGAAGAAGTAGGTGGAGCGACAAGGGAAAGAACCTTCACGACTGCAGCGGGCAACACTCTAGTAGTCAATTCGAAGAATCCATTCTTTCGGAAAGCGTCGTAGTACGTCGATTGATAGAGACTGAGCGGGAGATAGACTTCCTGAGATAGACTTGTAGCGACTCTTTTCCTTAACTCTGTTTTTGTACTTTTCTCTTCTTCGCAATCGCATTCGGACACTTCTCATTCGGCTCTCGCCCACGTCAGTGTTGCTTTTCGACGAGAGGAACGAAGTGTTTACAGCGAACAAAGACGTGCTAAGGGATTAAACTAAGGTGAGAACGGTAAAAGCGAAAAAGTGACAAATAACAAGGCAGTTTGCGAAAGTAAACAAAAGAGAGAGAAGTGACTGATTATGCTATGTAGAGAAAGAAGTGTCTGTTTTTGTGGAGTGCCTATTCTGTTGTGATCCATGCGGAGAGAGAGTAAAGTGAGAACGAGAGATGCAGTTTTGAATGTAGTGTTCCGTATTCCGACAAGCGAAGACGAACGAGTCGAGGGTATAGAGTCCAATTAGGCCGAGAGCGTGATAGGCAGTGATAGGATAGTAAGGATATGTTGTCTTTAGTAGTCGAGCCACGAAGCTTTTCCTTTCTTGGTTGGTGAAGCAAGAACGGCGGCAGGAGGAATGATGGGAGCTGATTGAGCTTGAGTAGGAGGAGGTAGGTGATTGAGAGAGAACGTTCCCGATCTCCTCCATTCTGTGACTTTCTCCAATCCACCAGAGTGACTTCTCCCCTTCATCGCTGGTCGTTGCAAGGCTGCGAGGTCTGCAAGGGAGTGAGCGTCGTCGAAGGAAGTCTCGAGGAGAGTCGTGAGGGAGTGACGACGGGTATCGCGGGGAGGTGAGGCGAGAGAGTTCCGTTGGAAGATTTGAGCGGATTCGCGGCGAGGAGAAGGATTGGGTCGAGTGCGGGGAGTAGGTGAAGCGAGAGTATTGATGGAACCTCTCGAAGTAGATCGAGGGAGAGTTTCGTCGAGGAGAAGGTCGCCTGATGAACTGTTTCGCTTGAGACTGAGCAATCCACTCAGACTGGCGATAGATTTTGGTCTGTTTCCTCCTCCTCCGAGTTGTCCGAATTCATCGGTGCTCGTGCGAGGGCTCGACAAGAGATTGTTGCTCGAGAGACTGCGACGCCGAGTGTGATCCTTCGAGCGATGAGATGCAGCTTCGACTTGCTGCCTTCGTACGATCTCAGCTTTGGCAGCTTCTGCAGCAACGTTGTCGGTAGCCGTAGTTTGTAGGCTGAGCGAGTAAGGCATCGTCAGTCAAGAAGAGCGAGGCAAGCACAAGGAGTGAAACGCTTACAGAGAAAGTCGTTTTCGATGTTTCGCATCCAAATCTTCGAAATCCATGATCTTTGGACCTTCGTTGACTTTCTTCGGCGAAGCGAGACCATTGAAGCTTTTCCTCCTATTTCCGATAATGATCCTCTCGTCTGAAGCGGTTCTTGGTCTCCCCCTCTCGTTGTAAGGGTTGAATTTCGAAGGTTCGTTCAAGTCGAGAAGAGTCGCTCGTTTGCCGACCTTGTCGAGCATTCCAGGCTGAGATTCGCTCTTGGTGAGTGCGGCGAGAGAAGGCTTTGAAGGTGATTCGAGGAGAACTGAGGGAATTTGGTGTGCGATTGAGATGGCGCGAGAATGGGAACGAGGGAGAGAAGAAGATTCTGGGTTCGAGGGAGTAAGGTGAAGGTCATGAGACGAGGTTGGACGGAGACTTGTGCCGATCAGGGGAGAGGAGTTGGTGCGATACGAAGTTGGTCGGCGAGGGGAGAGAGCGAGAGGAGTATCGTCGTCTTCATCTGTTTCATCTTGGAACCGTGGACTTGACTTGGGGATAGAAGGAGAAGAGGAAACGAGGGCGAGGGAAGAACGGGAACGAGTAGGGAGAGCGTCGGGAGGCATAGACATGGCGACTTGACGAGTTGAGAGATAGTCGTCCCATCCTTCCTTCTTCGAATAGGACAATGGTCGAGGAGAAGCCTGTAGCGGGGAAAGTACAGGGCGAAGGGAACCCAGAGTCGTGGTCGCTGGAGACGAAACCGAACGAAGCTGACCGAATTCGACGTCGAGACGAGGGAGGAAATCGGTTGAAGAAGGGTTGACTGCTTTTCCCAAGGTTGACTTTGATCGTGACGCCTCCATCGACGAAGACAATGAAGCATCACCTTTCGATGCCTTCCTACTCTTGCCAAATCCAAACCAATTCTTTCTCTTCCCTTTTCGAATCGTCTCGACTTCGCTTTCCGACACTCCTCTCCTCGCAGGTCTCCCATTCCCGTACTTCTCTTCCCAATCTCCTATCTGTGCCTCGTTGTGACGACGTGCGCGATCATCGATCTTGTCGTTACGGACCGTTCGTTCTTGTTCGTTCTCCTGTTCGGTTTGTTGTTTCTTCCCCATCAAGACGTAGAATCGGTGTTGGAATGCCATCATACAGATGAAGAGTGCTAGCAGGACCCCTAATTCGATGACTATCGGGTTGGAGAGAGGCTGCGAAAACCGAGAGATGTGGGGAGTCAGTGAAGGAGGACACAGGAAGAGAGGGCGCGGACTGTACTCACGTAATGACCTTCGAGCTTTGGATAGAGCTTTGAGAATCCAAAGTTGTAGACGTAAGACTCCCTAGAGTGGTTGCAGTCAGCTTCTACAGAATCTCCTCTAGGAAGAGAAAGTAAAAGGGTAGAACTCACTTGAGACCAGCTGTCGTGAAACAATCTATACCGATGACAGCAGCTGTAGCTCCAATTGCTGAGGTTGCTACTACGACGACAATAAGGGAAAGTCGTGGGATCGAGGCGAGGAGGAAGAAGAGAGCCGAAAGTCCTTCAACATTGCCACCTCACGCGAGATCAGTGCATGCGCAGCAGCGGAGAGATAGATAGGAGGGAGTATAACATACCAAGTAATAAGATGTAACGAAGACCGACTGGTTTAATGAGTGAGTCGCTCTGGACACAAAGGAGAGAGCAACCGAGGAGGAATCCGGCGAGTGAAGCTTGTAGTAGCTCTCCTGCTTTGTGGAAGAGGAAGGAGAACGCTCCACAGACGATTCCTGCTACTAAGGAAGCGAGAAGGAAGAGTCCGCGAGTCTGTGGGAATCGAACGATATGAGCCAAGGCGATCCTGAGAGTGAAATTGAGATTGGAACATACAGTTGATTTAGGTGGAGATTGACGCCCTACTAATGCGAAATGGACAATCAAGAGTCCTACTACGAGTGATCCTGTGTAGAGTCCTGAAACAAAGAGTGCTGGCCTGTCAAGAGTCCTCCTCCAAAAGTCAATCAACAATTCTCCCCACTTGGCACTGAGTTCGAGATCAACTCACCTGCGATAATAAGTCCCTACTGAGCCTAATGCTAGTCCTGAGATTATAAGTACTCCACCTAAGATCCCAAATGTAGCGTCGATTCGAGTATCGAGAGTGGGTGGCCCTGAAGGGAGAGGAGAAGAAGTTTCAAGCGGTAACTCCGAAGTGGTGGATGTAGAGGGTAAGGCGGTTTGAAGTACTGAAGCTACTGATCCCAAGTTGCCAAAGATTCGAGTTGTGTTCGAATTGAGAGTCGAAGTGGGTCGGAGTGAAAGAGAGGAAGAGGAAACTCTGCGGGAAGATTCAGAGACGAGGGAGGAAGTTGGAGTCGTAGAGGAAAGAATTTGCTGGGCCTGAACGCTGCAGATCAGGAGTAAGAGCGTACAGAGACGCTTGAATAGTCTCGCCATTCAGGAGAGGAGGAGAGGAAGGAAGGAGAAGTTATCGCAAACTTTGCGATCTCGACCAGAGCCGAAGGATTTCATTCAACTTGGAGCACTTTGAATACACCTTATTTTGTCTTGTCTCCTTCGGTAATTGTAGAAGGGGTCGATCGAGTAGCATAGTACCGATCTATTCCAAATTCAAGAGAAACGGAATTCCATTCGATCGGTTATAGAGAAGCTCGCCTTCTCACGAAGGGGTGTGAAGAGAGAGAGAGAGAAGTAAACTGCAGGTAACACGCGCGGAAAGGAACAAGAGTAAGAGCTACAACATCAGAGAGAGAGAGAGAGAGAGAGAGAGAGAGAAAGGAAGAGTGAAGGAGGAAATAGAACGACGAGCTGCAATAGGGGTTGAGGGAACCAGAATGAGGGAATAGGGAGAGCGAAGAGAGAGAAAGGAAATAGCTACAAGTATGGGATGAAGGCGTGAAAGGGGTGAGAAGAAGTCTCAAATGAGACTCAGTGGTCTGAGACGATTCCTCCTTGGACCTCCTGATTCCGCTTCCTTCGCATCAGCAGGACTCATCTCCCAAATCCTGATCGTTCTGTCATCTGAACAACTAGCCCACATGGCTCGAGAAGAATCAGGATTCCATGCGACTGCATTGACTGTTGTCAAATCGTGACCTTCGAGTTTGTAGAGCAGTCGTCCAGTGTCTCGGTGGTAGACTACGATCTTGCCGTCTGTATAGCGAGCGAAGAAACTGAGTGAGACGCGAGGATAGGAGAAAGGTGCGAGAATGAGCGTACCGGCACTTCCGCTGAGAACGAAATTCTCTGTCGCTCCTCCGAAACAACTCCGCAAGACGTATTGACCTTGATCGTGACCTTCGAACTTGCGCAAGACGGAACCTGATTCGAGCTCGAGGTAGAGGATTTCCTGTAGGTTATCGACGGTCAATCAGCAAAGGTCGGAAGGTTTGCGATTGTCCAGTCTCGAAACTTACCTTGGGAGCGTGACTGATGATAGCATACTTCGAGTCCTTTGATACCTCGACCGACGTGAGCTCCGAAGGTTGAACCACCTCACTGCTCATTCGGGAGAAGAGAGAGTCAGTTTGCATCGAATCGAAAAAGAACAACAAGTCGACGTACTATAGTAATTCCTTCTTGACGAGATCGTACACGGAGATGCGTTTCTCGTGTCTAGCTCCCAACGGTGCCGAGAGGTTCATCTGAGGTGTAGCACTCCTCGAACTTTGTCTAGAAGGGATCATGTGCGGTTCAGTCGTATCTGCACGACCGACGCACACGAGCTTTGATCCATCCGGCGTGACAGCGAGATCGAGGACCCGAGTCGGTGAAGAAGGTAGAGTAGCAGTGATGTTTCCGCTCAGATCCTGCGCGGAGGTTACACTCTTCAGAGTCAGTCGTCATATAGACTTGCGAAGACAGAGCTAGACGCACCCAGAAATAGACCTTGAGATCCATCCCTCCCGAAACGAACTCGAGACCATTCGGTAACCAAGCGAGAGCACCAATCGGATAATCGTGTCGAGACAAAGTAGCGATGCATTCGAGCGATTGCATACTCCACATCTTGATGACCATTTCCGCCGCAGTCAACAAGATCGAATCATCGGGAGACCACGCGAGGCACGATACTGGATCTGGATGAGGACCAAGGATCTTGTGAACGGCGAAATCTTCCTGTACAACGGCCGATTCCTCGCTAGTCAGTCTCAGAGGAACATACTAAGGAAGAAGAGTAGGCCGTACCTTGACGTTCCAGATGATGACTGTTCGATCCTTTCCAGCAGTTGCAAGGAATTCCCCATTGTGACTCCACGCTAATCTCCAAACTTCGTCCGTATGTTCTCGCAAGATCCGAGAGGTGTGATCAGGGAAGGTTTCTGTTGATTGAGCTTCGGCATCGACGAGGAGAGAGAAGGGTTCGGAAGCGGAAGAAGGGAAAGCGTGATGTCGTTGTTGATAAGACTGTGCTTGTGAGAGGAGAGTCGCTAACCGCCGTTCGGGAAGCATGACAGTTGGCGAGATGAAGCCTAGAGAGAGATCAAGTCAGCGAGGGTCACGAAAAAAGAGGAATGGAGAAGTCGTACTCTGCAGATGAACCAGCAATTGTCGTCGAGATTGTCCATTCGCGCCGTCCCATGTCGCTCTCCTCCGCAGTTCTTCCGGTTCAGCGCACATCACGAGACTACGAATACACTCAACTCTAGTATCAGCTCGGAGTTGTCAAGCGGTACAGAGCCAATGCGTCCGTACCTCGAGAGGAAATGCAGTCGATCCGAATCAAAGTTGAGGCAAGACAGGTCGTTCCGTAATATCGTCAATGCTTTCTTCGTATCTTGAGCTTCCATAGCTTCGAGGAACTTCTGCTGTCGAACAGCAAAGAGGATAGGCTACAAGAGACAAGAGAGTCTGAGTTTTCATTCTCCCGATGGAATGCACAAGAGAGAACATACAAGAGCACTTTCTGGTCGTTCGAGAGGTAGACTTGACACGATCGCTTCGACATCACTCCATCTACCTTCGAGAATGCTCTGGCGGAAAGAAGCGACAGCAGGATCTTCGACGGTAAATCCTGATTCCGCTTGAAGTGTCGAAGCAGTGTCCCTGTACGCTGCAAAACTCAGCATCATGTGTAACAGATAAGAGCGTGAGTGACGACGAACCTGTAACCCATATCTTGAAAAGCTTGTAGAGCGAGTCTAACGAATTCTCTTCGATCGAAATTACTCCCTTCCCACAATGGTACGAATCCATCTTCTCCTCTATACTTGTTCGAGTCCAACATACCGTTCGTCGCCATGTCCTTATCTACGAGTGACGATGACCCATTCCCGTTTATAGCGAATCCATTCGAATGACCATTTCCGTTTGATTCTCCTCTCGAGTGTCCGTTCGAAGCTGCTGTTGTTGATGGCGCAGCGAGAGCGGGCACTCCAGAAGAGACCATTCTTTCGTCTTCGTCGTTGTCGTGAATGGCAGAACTTGCAGAAGAGGTCGAAGGTCTAGATGATTCGGCAAGATGGGGAAATTGAGGAGGAGGAAGAGGAAGGGAGGAAGAAGAGCGAGGAAGATCGGGTGATTGAGTTCTAGGTTTCTTGCGTTGTGGACTAGGTGTATCTCGAGCTGGTGAGGATGTACTAGCTCGACGTCGTTGCCTCTGAACGGGGACTGGAGAGGATCGGGAGGAAGGTGGATTCGGAGGAATGCTGGGAGGATATCAAGCTGTGAAGATCGAGGGGGAGCTGGTAGGTGATCGATAGATACCAACTGTTATTCTGATGGAGGTTCAAGTGTCGGGAACCCTTGCTCAAGTCAGGAGATCAAGGAATTTGAGCGGGAGGTGTGGAGCTTTCAAAGGGGGAAGAGAGCGAGGTGGCGTGAATAGGTAATCGGGTGGATAGAGGTGATAGCGCGGAATGAAGAGGGAGAGTCGGGTTGGATCGCTTGATGAAGAGGTGAGAAAGGGAAGTAGCAACTTGGCAGAATTTCGCAACTTTCGGTATCTCACGATTTTGTTGTCTCTCTTCTTCCTCTCTGTAGCTACATTGAGCAGACGCTCATATGTGTATCATCCGAGAGCGAGCCAAGCTGCGATTGTGCCGCGACTTCAACGAACGAGAACAATCAAAGTCTTGCGAAACCCCTCGCTTCCTCTGTTCATTCTCTACAACAATGGTATCTACTACTGCTATACGATATGATAGACTACTCCTTACTTCTCTGTCCCGAAGGAAGCCGACAAGAACCCATTGATCGCACTTCCGACGTTCGTAACATCTAAAAGGAAAGTATCATGACCCCAAGGCTGATTCAGTTCATAGTAAACGACATTCGGGTTCCCATTCGCCTTCAGGCACTCTGCCAGTTCCCTCTGTTGTTCGATAGGGAAGAGGGTATCGCTTTGAACTCCAATGACGAGAGTTGGGTGATTCGATAATCGGGAGAGACCGCTCGTGAGGGAAGGAAGGTAGGCGTGAGAGGAAGGGAGGGAAGAGATGAAAGATTTCGAAGGTTTCTTCTTTGATGATGGGGGAGATGGAGGTGGTGGAACTGGGCAGAGTGCGTCATTAGGAGCAGCTCCGGCGTTTCGAGCGACTTTACGAGCTTCGAGATCGTCAAGGGCGTCTTGACTCATGTCGAAGAGATCCATCGCTTTCGAGACGTAGATGAGTGAGTTTGCGTCGTATTTGAGACAGAATTGTTCTCCTTGGTGGTCGAGGTAGGTTTCGATGAGAAAATCGGGACAGAGAACGGGAGGTGAGGGGAGATGAGGTGAAGTAGTGGCGTCTTCCGACACTGAAGGTGATGTCGAGAGGTCGCGTCGTCGTCTTGCGAATCGTTGTTCCCATTCTGGACCTGAGCGATAAGTGATCGTTGCGATTTCTGAGGAAAGAATAGACGAGATCAGTTCGTAATCCGCACACTGTAACCCCAAACAGACGAGATGAACTCACGTCGAGCTAGCTTCATTCCAGTATGCGGCGGTAGCTCATCATAGTAGAACCCTCGTTTCCAATTCGGATCCGCCATCAAAACTGTCCGACTCGAGTCGCAGTCAGCGAAACTGCAGCATTGCTGACAGTGAAAGTGAGACCCACCACTTCGTTGCGCATGCCTCATAGCGATACTGGCCGGACTGCTCCTCGAAGTTCCACTGATACTGACAATTTTCCCAACCCTTTCCGGTTCCAAATGCGCAGCTGCGATACTCTGCATTCCTCCCATACTACTCCCTACGCTTGCCGCCAACTTGTCGATCCCCAAACTCGACAACAACTCGAACTGCGCCCTGACCATGTCGAAGATTGATAGAATCGGAAATCTAGTTGCGTAAGGTTGTCCATCTGAGGGGTCGAGCGAAGAAGGTCCAGTCGATCCATAACATCCTCCTAATACGTTCGTACAAATGACAAAGAATCGATTCGTATCGAGCGCTTTGCCGGGTCCGATGAACTTCTCCCACCACCCTTCTTGAGGATTCTCGGGAGTCGAATGAGCGTGGGATGAAGCTGATAAACCGGTGTGAAGGAGGACGGCGTTCGATTTGTCGGCGTTGAGAGTTCCCCATGTTTCGTAGGCTAGGGAGAAAGAGGGAAGTTGTCCACCGTAGTCGAGAGGAAATGAGTGGGGATGATTGTAAAGCTTGTAACCAGATACGACGTTCGCATAAGCTGGTTCTGGACCTTCTGGATCATCGGATGTGGAATCTGTCGAAGAGGAAGGGCCGAGAGTGTTGTAGGAAGCGGCAGAGGAATCGGGAGAGAAAGAGGGAGAGGAGAGGGAAGAGTGTCGTTTCTCGAGGAGTCTTGCTGTTCGAATCTCGTTCTGATCCACACAAGGAAAGCTCATGGCAGGGTTTGATCCATTAGGTCTGTTGAATCGGTCTGTAGAAGTCGAGGTTGGTTCATTCTCCTTTCGAGGTTGCGTTCTAGCTGGATGCGCTGAAGCTGCAGTCGTATGGAAGGCCTGTGATCGTGCGAGTAGTCTTGTGGTACTCCTTGCTAACCGAGTCGACATCGTATGAGTGGAAGTGAGAAAGTTGAGAATTGCGTCTTATTTCTGAAATGGTCGCTGAATCATCTCAAGTTTCGCAACAAATTCTCTCAGGATTTCGGAAAGACCAAGTGAACTGTGAGGAGGTACTACTGCTTGTATTGCGATACTTTCTATTCAAAAGAGAAGATCGATTCGGAATCTATGGAAACAAAAAAGGGTAGAAAACTATTCCTAAACACTATTGAGAGAGAGGGCGAGGGTATTCCCGGGAAAGACGAGCGATGGATTGAGCTGATAGGTATAATACGAAAGACGAAGTGCAACATAAGAGAGAGGGAAGGAGAGGGTCGAAGAGTTTAGAATGCGAAGCCATTGTCTCGCCTCTTCGTCTTGAATCGGATCGGACTACCAGGTCGTTCACCGATGATTCCAGCTAGGTCGACAGGATCTTGAGACCAGGAGGAAGGAGCGGAAGGTTTCGCAGGAAGGGAAGTGGAAGTGTTGGAAGGTTTCGAACGTCTCGGAGGTGCGACGTCGAATTGGAACGAGGAAGGTTTAGCGACGGTAGCTTTCGGAGGGGCAGTGAAGTAGGAAGCGTCGAGTTGGAAGGCAGGGATGTCAATTTTCATTGGTCTTCCCCTGCGCGATGCGAGAGAAGGAAGAGAGACGGGTTCGAGGACTGGGGAATTCGAATCGAGGGGAGTTGCTGGTCCAGAGTATTCGTAGTCGTCTAAAGGGGTGTGAAGAGGGGAGCAGGAGGCGGACAGGGAATAGTCGGATTCGAGAGAGGGGGTCGAGAGACTCGAGCCTCCTGAGGTTGAAGAAGCGATATCCACCCCTTGATTCTTGACAATCCTGAAGTAACTAGCTGATGGTCTTCTAGCCTTTCCTACATTTCCTTCTTTCCCAGGTGCCTGCTGTAATAAACCGTTCCGAATCCGCTCCAACTCCAACTCTTCTCCCTCGACCATGGTTGATTTGGATAGTTTCGGTAGTGAATCCAACAAATCTTGGGTATTCAGGTGAGAGCTGAAGTAGTCGGATTCATGAGAAGAGGGATTTCGAGGTTGAGAAGAGGGGGATTGCATTTTGATGCCAAATTGAACAGGAGACGTTGGTCTGGAACCGCAGTACTGTTGTAGGATCGTAGGTAGAGTACTAGTAGAGCGCATACTGGTCGTGGTAAGCCTTTTGGGTAGAGAGAGGGGAGTGAGAAGCGGGAAAGAGAAGACAAACGTTTTCGGTTATTTAGGTACGGTTTCCTCGTGGTTTTTAGCACCGGTTAATAACGATCGAAGCTGAAAAGAGTCAGGTGGTCGTTTCGCAAGGAAGGTAGGGTAGTCAGAAGTGAAGAGCAAGAGGATGTCTAGCCACAAAAGAACTCGGATTTCAAGCGAGGGTGAAAAGAGGGTCCATCAACTACTCCGCACACCGAACGAAGAGAAAGAACTTTCTGGGTCTCCGCTAACTACAGTAGCCACGGCTTCTCTGCTCGCGTGGCATGCATGTACAGAGAATATCAGTCAACTTGTCCTCCTCGAGTTGGACAATTACTCGAGTTAAGTTTCCGCGAAAGATCGATTCTTTCCTCCTTCGCAAAGCTCATTCTGTCAAAGTGAGCCCGAGTTACCATAACCGTGCAGAATCTGACCGACGACGTTATGTGAAAGTAAGGAGAAATACTGGAGATAGAGGAGGAGAGAGGAGGAGTTGTGGAGCATCGATATCGTCTAGCGAAGTGTTTCGCAAAATCGTCGATACCAAAAGGTCGATTTCTAAAAAGGCTTGAGCTCTCATTCGCACTTGGTGACGACGCAGAACTCGGCGAGTCATTGGCTGCCAGCCATCGTTTGAAGATTGTGGAGTAATAGTAGCAGAAAGCGCAGGAGCAATCAAGAAGGCGATTGAATTTATACTGCATTCCCCTCGAAACCGTTGCAATCTACAATCGCACGAATGTTGTATGCTGACAACGCAGAGAGGGGCTGTCCCACTGGGGTACAGCATCAGCAGCAACACACTTTGAGGAGCGATGTTCAAGAGGCGTGTTCGCAGCGAAGGGAAGTCGAGACGCAGAAGCTCAAAGCTGTGCGAGTGCGACATCCGGGCGATAACTCAATGCGTTACAGACGATGAGAGGCGGTGCGAACAGACTCACGAGCAAACGGACGAGAAGAGTGCTCGTTTCTGGAGTGAAATTTGGGACATTTGCTCGACGGGCGCTCGATACGAATTCAGAATCAACTAAAAGAGAAACCAGGGGGGACAACAGGGAAACTTGGACGAATGTGACTTTATTTACTATTGATTAGGTTGAGGGGTTTTTTAGTTGTTGAGAATCTAAAGAGAAAGAGCAGCGGCGGTTGCTGCGAATCCTCCCACGGAAAGTGCGCTCTCCTTTGACAAGCCTCCTTCGATCCATCCGAGGGCAGCGGCGGCGATGTCGAGAACGTCGGTGATGAGGTCGGCCTCTGTTGAGCGAGAAAAAGTATGAATAGGATTCTTCCGCAACGACGTGACGGAATCGATCACTTACGGACTACACAGTGACAGTCTCGAAGTAATTTTGATCCTGACCTGTAGCAGAGGAGCGGACAGAAGATTGCGAGAGCTCGGATTTGTAAAGGTTTTCGAAAGAAGAGAGTTCGGCTATAGACCCTGTCCTCACCTCGTCAGTACCGCCGGTCTACGTCCGAGCAGACAGAAGCAGGCCCATACTGATAACATGACGACCAAAAGCCGGTGCTCACTAGCGTGATCGCAGCGCACGAAAGCCACGAATCTCGCAGAACTTGTTGACGGGCTCTCCCGCCTCACCTCTCGCAGGTTTGACTACTCTAGCTCTCGTCCGCTGACCGAGGTGCTCATCGAGCCACCAAGGGGATATTCGGGAGCTCAGCCAGCCTGTTCATTTGCACTAGCCTCGCTTTGACTTTCCTCGCAACCAAGCCCCCATCTCGATTTTCGACTTGTCGACTTTTGCCAACTCTCGATTCGTCGCCATATGGAGGACCTCGTGCGACTTGAAAGGACACACTGACCAAGCTTGAGCGAGACCGTCGAAAGATTGGGACGTCGAAGCGAAGCGGATCAATTCGAGTCGAATACAGTCGATTCGGGTCGAATGTCGGAACTTTCAATCTCCGGACTGTCACTCGCTCGTCGGCCTTGTTCACACTATTTCGCGACGTCGAGCCGTACTTGCCCAGCTCGAGTCGATTTCTCGAGTCCAGAAACGAGTCCCTATCGAAATCAATTTCTGGCCATGCTTAGTCTCGTTAGCTTTTTGGATTCGGTTACTCTCGTTAACGACAATGTTCCTCCGTGTTGACAATTCAAACGCTGAGCTTCACGGCAAGGCGAGAAGAGTGAGCGAGTGGCCAGAGTTTCGGATCGTTCGCGCTGTATTCGAGAATACGAAGCAACCTTGGGTCGACTATTTCCAACTTTCGACCTCAACGTCGGTAGGTAGGCACCTTATCGAGTCATTGGTATTCAGCCAACGTCTCAAGCTTGCAAAGAGAAGAGAAAGGAGGGAGGAAAAGTGCAATCAAGAAGGTGATCGCAGTGAAATTGGGCAGAGTGCGTTGCCTCGGAACCGTTTGAGCTTATGCTCATACAAATGCTGTATACTGACGTCGCCGAGAAGGGTCGATATGACTACAGGTTGGGGTTTAGCAGGAGATACGAATCGAGGAGCGGTGTTCAAATTTCGAGGCGTGTTCACAGCGAGGGGAAGGGCAGAAGCGAAAGCTCAACGCTGTGCGAGTGCCATCAAAGCGACGTTGCGGCGTATGTCAGGGTCAGGAGCGGAGGCAATGCGAATAGACTCTCGAGCGAGCGGACGAAGAGAATGTAGCGTTTTTGGAGTGAAATTTGGGATATTTGCTCGACGGGCGCTCGATACGAATTCAGAATCAACTAAAAGGAAAACCAGGGGGGACAACACAGGAAACTTGGACGAATGTGACTTTATTTACTATTGATTAGGTTGAGAGGTTTTTTAGTTGTTGAGAATGTAGAGGGAGAGGGCGGCGGCGGATCCAGCGAATCCTGCAACACTCAATGCGCTCTCTTTGCTGAGACCACCCTCGATCCATCCGAGGGCAGCGGCGGCGATGTCGAGGACGTCGGTGATAAGATCAGCCTCTGTTGGACAAAAACAAAAGAGTGAGTAGGATTCTTCCGCAACGGCGAGGGAACGATAACTTACGGACTGCTCGGGTGACAACGGCAGCGGTGGAGTCACGCATCAAGAGACCGAGGATGATATCACGGGCAGCAGTGAGACGGACGCTACGAAACGAGGA
>Ga0308169_10003242_pt1 | contig 16044 bp, 15 predicted proteins | sample PhyBR1_2_FD_202139 | JGI IMG/M metagenome (GOLD analysis project Ga0308169, IMG submission 202139) | Phyllosphere microbial communities from UC Gill Tract Community Farm, Albany, California, United States - DLSLSB.R1 | ecosystem: Host-associated > Plants > Phyllosphere > Unclassified | place... | reverse complement strand
ACGGTCACGCACAAGGGGTGGACGGGCGTGTCGAGCGGTGCAGGAGCTGGCGGTCGACCTCGAGCGGTTCATCTCGGTCCTTGTGCGTCCCTCCTGCTCTCTCTGCTCGTGTCACAGGGCTCGAGCATGCACTCCTGCGCCTCTGTGAGCTGCGCGCTGACCTCCTTCACCTTGCGCGCAGGTCAGTCGAGCCCTCGATGGCACCCTCCTCCGTTCGCGTCTCGAAAGCTCGCTCTCTTCGCTTGCCGGCCGCCTCTCGACGGCGCCGGTCGATGCTCATCGTGTCTCTCTAGAGAGGACTCGGGCCCAGGCTGCCGAAAGATGTCCGTCTCGTCGGCCCTACTCGTCCCGGCGGCCGAGCGAGTCGAGCCGTCGTGGACGGGTCCTACCGAGGCCGCACCCGCCCTCTCGTGCCCCTGAGGGCAGCGGGTGCGCTCTGGTGAGCCGCTCGCACGGACACTGCCCCTGTGGCACGACCGTGCGCCCGGCCACCTCCCAAAAACAGGGGGAGGCTGCGCACCCTCTCTCAAAGGCTATCTCTTGATCTAGCGTGGTTACGGCTTCGTGCTCGCGCGCGATCGAACGAGGACGTCTCTGTGGTGCAATCGAGCGCTTCTCCCGACCCTGTTGGTCCTGTAGAGCGCGAGCTGGACCGTTTCCCCTGCCTTCTCAAGTCGGACGAGAGGGCGAGGTGCGAGCGCTCTTCCTGCTGTCGCTATTCCTCTCGAGCGTGCTCTCTGGACCGGTTTGAGTGCGCCCTGCGCTGGGCGAGGCGCGCGGAGGTCTGTGGGTAGCACAGTCGTCGTCTGAAGCGGGTCGAGCAAAGCTAATCGGATTAGGAAGGCGCGCCTAATCTGGCCCCCTTTCAACCGTTTTGCGACCCGCCCGCGACCCGAGTCGGGTTCGAACCGACGCAGCATTACAATTTCGAGCTAATGGTACTTTGTAATGCCCGGCTCTCGCGCACGCACAGGCTTGCCGGCATGGGCTCGCTTGCGTTCTAGCTCGCAGTCTTGCTCTCTCCTGGCCTACAGATCTCTCGACCGACGTTGCGAGCCGCCTGCTCGAGGGAGACGCCGAGTTGCGCCAAGTCGAGCCTCGCACGGACTTATCGACAAGCGCAAACGGCGGTATTGAGGCCGTGCAGGCTGAACGAATGCTACACAGGGTCAGTCAAACACGCTCGCGTCGTCGTTCTGCGGCCGCTTCGCCATCTTGGCCCGGTCCTTCTCCTCGCGCGCCGCCTCCTCCTCGGCCTGCCGCTTCTTGTACCTGCGCGCGCTCGTTGCTGTTCAGTATGAGATCGCCCTCGAGAGGAAGAAAGAGGAGAGAGGGACGCACAGCGCGCTCTTCGGGTCCTTCTCCGGGTTCCTCGCCCACTTGAGCCGCCGATCCACCTCGCGCACCTTGTCCTTGTCGACCGTGCTGCGCTGCTGCTCCTGAATCATGCCCTGCACCTCGTCGAGCAACTGCAGGAGCACATCCTCCTCGAGCTGCGCCGGCTCGCCGTCCTTGTCCTCGCCGCCCGCACGAGCCCCTCCCTCGCCCGCGTCCTCCTCCTTCTTGCCCGCGCTTGCCGAGCCGCTCCTCGCCTCGCGCTCCTTCTTCTGCTCGCTCGCGCCGTTGCTCTTGGCCTTGAGCCACGTCTCGACCGCCGAGCGGTCGGCGAGGCGCATGCACGCGAGCGCGATCTGCGAGGGGGCGTAGACGAGCTCGGCGGGCGAGAGGCGCGCGGCGCGGAGAAAGGCTTGCGCTCGAGGAAGGGCGGACGCGATGCTGGACGAGGGGACGCCGGTCGTCTGCGGGCGGGCGGTGTGCGCTCCTCAGGATCTAGAGGACGAGCGGCGAGAGCGGGACAGGGAACGAGGGGACGCACCTGCATGTCGAGGACGAGGCCGCCTAGAGCGAGGTGCGCGTGGTGCACCTTGTACTCGAAGTGGAGCGACTGCGAGACGAGGAACTCGAGCGCGAGGATGTCGGCCGGCGTGACCTTGACCTTGGCCGCGAACGTGTCGATCGAGATGGCGAAGTTCTCGGTCTTGGTGGCGAGGAAGACGCAGGTGAGCCTGCGTACAATGTCGAGAGTCAGGTCAGAGCTCCTCGTGCGGTCGAGAGTGCACAGAGGGACGCACATGATGTCCTTCGGGTGGTAGTCCATGGCCGTGTTGCGGAGGTAGAAGCGCTTGAGGTAGCTGAGGGCCGTCGCCGTGACAATCTCGGGGAACTTGAAGGCGCCACAGAGCCCGACAGCTTGCTGGAGGTAGTAGGCGACGAGGAGCTGCTCGTCGGCGACGCTCAGGTACTCGATGTCGGCTGGAGCTGGCGGTGTCGCAGGTTGAGAGGGCGGCTCAGACGTGCTGCTCGCGGTCGGGGTCGGCGCGTCGGCGTTAGTCGTCCCGAACTGTTCTTGTTGTGCCTGCGCGAGGGAAAGACAGGGTCAGCTCGAGCGCGAGAGGGGCGACAGAGAGACGAAAGGGAACCAGCTCACCCGCTCCTCCTCCCACAGGGTGCGCACACGCTCGACGGCCTGCTCGTTGAGGTCTTGGCGGATCTTGTCGAGCTGCTCTTTGGAGAAGCGCCAGTGGCTGCGTACGGCGAGCGGTGTGTGAGCCCGAGAGCTGTCATCGGCCGGAAGGCGGGGGAGTGGGAGGGGGACGAACCGGTACTGGGACGACTGGTGGTAGAGCTGGATAGGCTGCTGCCTGGAGGTACTTGGACTGCTCTGATCGAGCTGGACCGCCATCGCGAGCCGTGTGGAACGGAGAGAGGAAGCAGAAGGAGCCAACCTCGAGACGCGCTCGTCTCTACCTCGACCTCGTCTCCGCGCTCACTGAATCGACCAGTGCAGCCGCGCAATCTGCTACGAGACCCTACCTCAGCGCCCTCCACCGCTCTCGAACCGCCGCACGAGCTGCCCGCGTCGCCCACCTCGCCTCGCATCCTCATCAAACCCGCCGCCATGAGCCACCCCGACAAGTCGAGCTTCGAGCGCGAGCGCGACAGGCTCATTGCAGAGATCGCAGATGTACGTTCACCCTTCGTCCAGTCCAGCGAGGCTCGGCTCGCTCGAGTCGCTGTCGACCGCCTCTCCGGGTCGCGGTCAATAGTCTGGTTGGAAGCGGCGAGGGCACAGCGTGCGGCCCCGAGGCAGCAGCGCGAGCATTGTTCCTCCACAGTCTTAGCGGCAGCACTGTGGCTCGACTTCACAGGGCCTAGCGGCTGACCCCTCCCTCCTCCTCCTCGCAGAGCCTCGGCAAGTGCCTGAACGGGATCAACACGCTCAACCGCAGCATCGAGAACGTCACGTCCGTCGGCAATTTCGAGTCGGTGCACGACCTGTGGGCCCAGTTCCAGGACGTTGTCGCGCGAGGCTCGTACGACGAAGCGGTGCGCTCGACTTCCTCCTCCCTCTCCCTTCCCTGCGCTCGCGAGGGAGCCATCATCCCACTCGAGAGCTGACTCTCTCTCGGCTGCGCAGGTCCGACAGCCCGACCCGATCCTTAAGAGCTCTCGAGCGCAGAACGAGCCGCACTCGTCGCCGGAAAGGAGAGGAGAGCTGCCGGTGGACGAGGAGTGAGCGGTCGACGGCGGGTTGTACGAGCTCGAGCGCGTCGTGTTGTCATCATAAGCAGTCTGTTCGTCCTCTCACCTTCTCGGCGAGTCTGTAGAGCTGCAGCAGCGAGGCAGAGAGGAGCTCGTGCAACCTGAGCCTTGCAGATCAGCCTCGCCCGCTGCTCGTCCGATCGTTCTTCATGCTGCTGCCGAGGAACACCTTGTACATCGCAGTGGGAGCACTCTACGCTAGACGCTGTAGCGGAAATGCGGGTTCTTAGTCCCGAGCAGCTGGATCTCCTCGACCGTCTTGCCCTCGAGGAAGTGGTCGTCGCGCCCGTTCTCCTTGGCCCGGTTCTCGCGCACCTGCCACGCCCACAGGCCTGCGGTGAGGACGAACATGACGACGCTGCCGGCGAGGTTGAACGCGTTGCCGGGGACGTAGCGAGGACCGTCTTGAGCTGCGAGCGGCGTCGTCGAGGAGGGTCAGCCGCGGCTGCAAAGGGTTCGTGCGGTCGGCGCCGCGAGAGAGAGGGAGGAGACGAGAGAGAGACGCACGCAGGAAGGTCCATGCCGAGATGAGCCCGCCCATGTTGCCGAACATGACGACCGTGCCGATAGCAGAGGCCCGAGCGCTGTCCGAGGTCACGTTGGCGGCGGCCCAGGTCGTCGTCATGGCGCCGAACGCAAACGAGCCGGTCGCGACGAGGAAGGCCTGCAATCAGTGAAGAGAGTTAGTTCTGGTCGGTCGCAGCTGGGGCCGAGCGCGAGAGGACCAAAGGGAGAGAGGAAGGGGAGGACGTGGAGAGGTGGAAGGGACGTACGGCGGCGTAGCGGATCTGCGGCTGCATGCTACTCAAGTAGAGGATGTAGCCGACGGTGACGAAAGGCGCGCAGATGAGGAGGTACAGGGCGCGCTTCTTGGTCTTGAACGAGAGGTAGCCGGTGAGGAGGACGACGAACGCGCCGATGACATAGGGCGGGACCGTGCGCAGCTGGAGCTTGACCGTCGTCTCAGTCGGATAGATGGTCTTGACGATGGTGGGCTGCGCGAGGAGGAAGATCAGCTCGGCGCGCGAGGGTCGAAGCGAAGGATGGGGACGCACGAGGCTGTCGAAGCGCAAGAGGCCGACGAGGGGAGGAGCAAGTTGGTCAGCTCGAGTACGAGGACGTCTCGAGCGAAGTAAGGACGCACAAGAAGCCGACGCCCTGCACGGTGATGTTGTTAAGGAGGAAGACGCAGCCGATGACTGTTTCCAGGCAGCGGCGTCAGCACGTGGTTCGAGCTCTGGGCCCCTAAGGCGCAGCTCTGTTCGACTCGAGCCCGCAGAGACGTGTCGAGGAGACGGAGGGAAGGGAGGAGAGGACGTACCGAGTGTCGTAGGGGCGAGAATGCCCTGCAAGACGGCCGACCGGCGAAGCTTGTCGACGGCCTGCGCCTGCCCGACGTTCTCGCTCTTGATGCGCACCTCGGCGAGCGCTGCAGGAGTGTCGTGAGTCAGAAGAGGACGTCGAGCGGGACGAAAGCGAGGCAGAGCGGGCGCACCTCGCTCGTCGTCTGACAGCCACTTGCACGTCTCGGGGCGGTCCGGCATCAGGAAGTACGAGATGATGCCGATGGCCATCGTGATGAGGCCCTCCACGATAAATATGACGCTGTTCCGAGGAGCGCGTCAGGGCCGTTGTTGAGCAAGGAGGAGAGGGAGGGACGCACCGCCATGACCGGTACGGCCCAATCGAGTCGAGCTTGAGGAGCCCGCTCGCAAGAAGACCGCCGAAGCCGCCAGCCGCAGGCGTGCAGACGAGGTAGCACGAGAGGCGGAAGCCGAGCTCGTCCTTGCGGTCTGCGAGCGAGGGGAAGAGGTCAGGCCGGCCTTCTCAAGTCGAGAGGTGACGGCGAGGACGGTCACGCACAGAAGCGCGACAGGTAGAACGCCAGTCCAGGGAATATACAAGATTCTGCGACTCCGAGAACTGCGCGGGAGAAGCGTCAGTGCATCTGGATAGGAGAGAGGGGAGCTGCGAGAGCGAGGAGGCGACCCGGCGGCCTCGACGACGACGAGCTCGACGACAGGACGCCGCAGAGCGCGTCGTGTAGAGAATAGAGACTCACGGAAGCGCACGCCGATGGCCTGGCCGTAGTTTTGCACGAAGCCCATGCAGAGCGAGAAGAGGCCGAAGAGGAAGGCGAGGGCGGGGAGCGTCTTGCCCGGGCCGATCTTCTTGGTGACGAGCTGGAGAGGAAGCTCGAAGACCGTGTACGAGACGTAGCTGCAGAGGGGGAGGGCGAGAGAGGGAGGAGATAGGAGTATGGTCAGCGAGACGAGGAGGGGTGCGAGCGCGAGAGGTGGTTCGGCTTCGGCGGGACGCACAAGACGCAGAGGAGCACGTTGTAGTTGAGGCCCTGCGAGTGATGCACGTCAGCACCTCGGAGCTGTCGACGAGGCAAGAAGGTAGGTGGGAGGGGAAGAAGGAGAGGAAGAACGAGGGGAGGGGGGTTCGAGCAGGACTCACCTTCATGCCGAGATCTTTCTCGAGACCTGCAGGGAGCAACTTCAGTGAACGTTCACGAGACGGTGTAGACGAGCGTCTGAGCCGCACCTGCGATTTTGGCGTTGCCGATGTTCGCGCTGCGGGCGGAGCGAGAGCAAGTCAGCGGGGCTCGTCGCCGTGGGTGCGGGACAGGCGACAGCGGAAGGGCGTCGGCGTTCGTGCGTACGCCCTCCAGGGTCGAGCCGTGCGCTCACCGGTCGATGAAGCAGAACCTGCGGCGGTCGAGAAGGTCAGTCAGGGTCCGAGCGCGTGCTTCTCGAGCAGCGTCGTCACGGCTCGAGCAGCGCCGAGCGAGGGCGGGAGAGACTGGAAGGTGACGCACAGGTAGATCAAAGCGACGACAGGCAACAAGCGCAGGTCGAACCGCCGGCGCAGACGTGCCTCGGCGGCCTCGTCGATGACGGCGACGGCGCGCACGCCGGCACCCGAGAGGACGACGCCAGGGTGCGCTGCGAGCATAACTGCGAGCGAACGTCTCGATGCGGGCGTCAGCTCAAGCACTCGAGATGGAGGCGAAGGCGAAATTGGCCGACGCACGGTCGTGGATGGACGCCTTCTCGCTGGCCTTCTCGGCGTCGCTGGAGGATGCACGGTCCATGTCGAGCTGGTGTAAGGCGGTCGATCGAGGGGCGGCAGGCGACGTGCAGGTGCGGGCTGAGGAGGTCGGCGATGAGGTGAGGTCGTCGGCGAGTCAAGTGGGGGGGAAAGGGAGCCGGCGCGCGTCGAGTGGTGGAGAGGAGGATAAGATGGACCAAGGCGGGGCCCGACGTCGAGGAGGCGGTTGCGGGGCGCTGCTCGAGCTGCGCGGCGGAGCGCAAGCGGTCGGCGGCGAGGTTTAGGCGGCGACGAGGTCGAGCGAGAGAGGAGGACGCGTGCGGTGGCCGGGAATACCTTTCTCGCCGGGTCCGTGCTGGAGAGAGGTGGACGCAAGGCTTGGCAGGCCCCGATCGTGATGCAGCCCGGGGCCCGTCGCGTCGGAGAGGACGCCGCTTGCGCTGAGAGCGAGATGCGCTCGAGTGGAGGCGCGGTCCGAGTGTCGCGCCGGCGGCGTCCTCGCGCACGCGCGACGAGTCGACGGGAGCGCAGGACCGGATAGAGGCGGCCCGCAGAATGTGAGGCGAGGAGGACGAGTCGAAGCCGCCAGCGCGCACCCCGCACCAACCCCGCGCTGCTCGAGGACGACGAAGGGCCAATCTCGCTCGACAGCGTGGGCGTCAATCTGCGAGGACTTTGAGCAGGATCAGCTCTGCTACAAACACCTCCTGCGCATGCCGACGAAGGGAAGAGGGAAGCGGCGCACCTGTGCAGGGGAGCGAGAGCGCACGGGCCGCGGATTCCGAACCAGACTGAGAGCGACGTCTGCGAGACGACGGCGACGAGTTCGATACGGCGACGACGCGTTGGAGACCTGGTGCGAGGCTTGCTGTGACTTGTCGGGAGCGATCGAGCAGGAAGTGAAGCGTCGGGAGGAGAGCGGCGAGCGGACGCCCGCGCTCTCAAGGGTCCGGAAGGTCCGCGGACCCGGAGAGGGGTCAACGACGCGCGTGCGCTGCTCGGCGTGCTCTCGTCGAGCTCTCGAGGTGCGCTCGAGCAAGGCTGCAGGTCGCGTGTGAAGGCGAGTCTAGTATTGCGAAGAGGCGAGGACGAGGGGCAGAGAGGGAGGGAGAGCGCTAAGCCCACTCGAGGGGGAGGGAAGACAACAATGCACGAGGGGAGAAGAGAAAGGACGACGACGACGATGCTCTGCAAGCGGCTCCGCCTTCACAGGCCCGCCTCGAAGTCGGTGAGCTTGATCGAGGCCTTGGCCATGCCGCCGTCGGGGAGGGCGACACCGGCAGCGTCTGCGAGCGCGCGACGACAACGTCAGCGGTTGCGCCGAGCGAAAGGATGAGGCAGGCGCATGAGAGAGAGGGACGCACTCTTGGCGGTCGAGCGGCAGGCGGCGACGAAGTCCGAGAACATGTGGATCGTGTCGAGGGGGCCTGTGCGTCGAGCAAGAGAGCGACGTCAGCGATTCGTCCCTTCAGCGCGACGAGGAGGTGCAGACAGAGAACGAGACGCACCGCCGGCACTCTCGGGGTGGAACTGGACGCCCCAGACGCGCTTGCCCGACTCCGGGGTCGACATGACGCCCTCGACCGAAGCTGCGAGCGCGTTCGATGGTTTCGTCGGCGACTCGTCGGCAGCGAGGAGAGCAGGAGGGAGAGTGTGTGACGCACCGTCGTTGGCGTTGAGGAAGAAGGGCTGGTAGCCGCGAGGGAACGGGTCCTGGAGCTCGAGCGCGTACCTGCACGAGGAGGGAGAGGGAGGTCAGCGACGGCGCCGGCGAGAGCGAGAGAGCGCGTGCGAGGGAGGGAGCGACGACGCACTGGTGGTTCTGCGACGTGACGTAGACGCGGCCGGCCTTGATGTTGCCCGACGAGGCGAGGGCGAGGACGGGCTGGTTGTGACCGCGGTTGCCGAAGCGCATGCGGTACGCGTCGAGGCCGGCGGCGAGGCCGATGATCTGGTGGCCCATGCAGATGCCGAAGATGGGCTTGTCCCACTCGTCGATCGTCTTGCGGAGCGTGACGGCCGCGTCCATGCAGTGCTTGGGGTCGCCCGGCCCGTTCGACAGGAACAGGCCGTCGAACTGGTCGCGCACCTTGTTGAAGTCGAAGTTCCAGGGGAAGACGGTGACGGACGCGCCGCGGCGGGTGAGGGAGCGCAGGATGTTGGCCTTGGCGCCAAAGTCGAGGAGGGCGATCTTGACGTCGCCGTCCGGGTTGAGCGTGTAGACCTCGCGCGTCGACACCTGGTCGACGAGGTTCTCGACGGCCGGGTCCCAGTAGTCGGCGTCGTGCGGGCGCTGGGCGTGGCCGTCGCCGACGGCGATCTGGGCGAGGGTCGAGCCGTTGGTGCGCAGGAGGGTCGTGATGGCGCGCGTGTCGACGCCCGTGATGCCGGGCACGCCGTGGCGGTCGCACCACTCGTGGAGCGACTCGACGGCCTGGTAGTGCGAGTAGCGCTCGGCCACGTCGGCGACGATGACGCCGGCGCACTGGACGCCGTTCGACTCGAGCATGACGGGCGGGCCGTTGGGCTCGTGGTTGGCCGGGTCGAGGTTGCCCGGGACGCCGTAGTTGCCGACGAGCGGGGTCGTGAAGACGAGGAACTGGGACCGGTACGACGGGTCCGTCATCGACTCGGTGTAGGACGTGATCGAGGTCGAGAAGACGGCCTCGCCGAAGCGCGACTTGGGGTGGCCGAACGAGCGACCGACGAACGACTCGCCCGACTTGAGGTGGAGGCTCGCCTCGAGGTCCGGGTTGAACGGGTTGAGCGACTTGGGGGCGACCGTGGCGAGCGAACGCGCCCAGGCCGGCGAAGCGACGGCGCGGGTGCGGAGCGAGGTGCGGAGGAGGGAGAGCATGGTGGAGATGCGGGCGAGGGGGTGCTTAGTGACCGGCGAGGTAGTAGGAGACGGCAGAGTATTCGAGGCTGCGCGGGAGGAAAGAGAGCGGGACGAGAGTGGACGAGGTGGAGCGACACAGAGTCAAGATAAGGAGGGGAGGAGGGGAGGGGGGGAAGATTTGCCCGTCAGCGCGTGCTCGGGCGTGTGCGAGGGCAGGGCAGAAGGGACGCACTAGTCTGCGCGAGTCGAACCAGTGAACCCAGCGATCCTGCGAGGTGGGGAGGAGGAGAGGCGAGGGTGAGCGAGGCAGGAAAAAGCGCGGAGCGGAGTGGGGCGCTCGCGCGCGCTACAGGGCTTGGGGGAGGGTGGCTCACATGCAGGTGTGGCTGGTAGGTCTTGTGCGGCGAGGGGACGAGGCAGCTAGGCCTTGGGCGCGAGTCGGAGAGCGGTGGAGGAGCAAAGAGATCAGGCCCACGACGAGCCGACGACGAGGCGAGCTGCAGGCCGCCGGCACAGCAAATCGCCCAACCCCGGTGCGTACTCGAGAGGGCTCTGGTTCGGTCATAGAGTACATCGTACTGCTTGCAAGCCGGTCTACGAAGCAGTAGCAGAGGTTGGCGCCATCTCAAGCTGGTCCTCGTCGTCGACCAGCTCCTCCGCTCGTCTCGACACTCGGCTAGCTCGCACCTTTGCCTCGCGACTGCCTCTGCACACGCCCACGCTGGCGCACCTACTCGAGTCGGCCAACAACGCGCTCACCAAAGCCGTCGACGCCGCCCTCCCGCCGCTCCACCACGCCCTCGCCGTCTCGCGCTCGCACGCCCACAGCCTCTACCAGACGATCCACAACAGCGACAGCCCGGCAGCTCAGGCTCTCGTACGCGCTCTCGATACGTCCCACCTCCCCTGCCCTCGTGCTCGTGCTCGCGCTGACCTCGTCCTCCTCCCCCCGCTCTCCACGTTCCGTCATCGCTCGGTCCCACCCCTGCGGCCTCTCCTGCTCTCTCGCACCCGCAGAACACCCTCGAGTGCAAGCCGCCTACGCCCGCACCGCCACCCTCGCCTCGGACCAGGCTCCCCTCCTCCTCTCGGTCCTCGGCCTCGCCGTCCACCTCTACTTCGCCAACCGCACGACTCGCCGTGCACAGGCTCAGCTCGAGCACCACTTCCAGCAGCGCAACGGTACCGCCATGAGCGACTACGGTCTCGGCGACCCTGCGGGCGCGACGGCGGCGGCGGGCGCGAGGAGCAGCCAGAGGAGCAGGGACGACCATGGGCTCGTCGAGGTCCAGTGGGGCCGCGAGAAGTGCGTGTCCATCCTCCGTGTCGATCTGGTTTGATGGCCTGAGGCCGTCGGGGCAGTGTACCGTCCGGTGGAGGGCTGACGCACCTCGACCTCCTCTCGCAGGATCCGCGTTCCCCTCCCTCCGCCCTCCTCGCCCTTGTCGACCCTCCGCGCATCCCTCTACAACCTCACCGGCGTCCCCCCCTCGCACCAGAAGCTCATCTACTCGGGCGCCGTCCTCAAGGACGACCTCGCGCCGCTCTCGGCCTACGGCCTGACCGACGACGAGCCCGCCTCGTCCTCGTCGGCCGCCGACGACGCCGACAACTCGGCCAAGAAGTCGTTTTGGGACTCGTGGTCGTTCGCCGGCCGGTCGTCGAGCGCGCGCAGCGGGCGCAAGCTCAAGAAGCTCGTCATGCTCGGGTCCAAGGACGTCTCGGCGCGCGTCGACGACCGCCTCGCGCAGCGCAAGGACCTCGCCGACCTCGCGGCGGCCGACGCCGCTGCGGCGGGTGCGGCCGGCGGCGAGGGTGCGGCGGCGGGCACGGGCGCGGCGGGCGGCAAGGAGCCCGAGAGCGAGGACGCGCTCCGGGCGCGGATCCGCGACGTCGCCGGCCAGAAGCTCGACGAGCTCGAGCCGCAGGTGCGCCAGGTCGAGGAGTGGCTCGAGCAGGCCCAGGCGCAGGCCGCGTCGGGCGACGAGACGGCCGAGGCCCCCTCGGCCCCCTCGCGCACGCTCATCTTCCTGAGCGAGGTCCTGCTGCAGGGCCTCCTCAAGCTCGACGCGTTCGAGATCCCGTCGGCGTACGCCGAGGCGCGCAAGGAGCGCAAGGACGCCGTGCGCCGCGTCCAGGACACGCTCGACCGCGTCGACCGCGCTAAGGAGGGGTGGAAGCAGGTCGGGGCCAAGCCGTAGAGCCCTTGACCGAGCCGCAGCAATATCAGCAGAGTGACTTTTCTGTGTCGATCCTTGTCGAGAGCTAGCGAGTGCGGCGAGAGATGTGCAGTGGCCCTCGCTCGACAGTGAGGAGACGTAGTCCAGCTCGAGACGGGGTCGAAGCGCTTTCTCGCTCTCTCGCAGGTATCTGCAGCATAGAGCAGCCTCCCGACTCGGAGAAGGTGACCAAGAAAGCCGGTATTGCACGGCGAGGAGGAGAGAGAGCTCGACTGCGACTCTACCGCCTCCGCTTGATGTGCATCTTCTTGGGCTTGAGCTGCTTGAGCATCTGCTCCTTCTTGCGCTTGTCCTCATCCTCCTTGTCCTTCTTGGCCTTTTCAATCGCCGCCTCGTCCTCGTCGCTCGCGCCGCCGCCAAACATGGCGCCGAGCGGGCCGCCGCCCTTGATCGCCTCGTCGAGCGTGCCGTGCGAGATGGCGGGCGAGTTGGCGGGCAGACGACGGTGGATCGGCGGGATCGGGTGCGGGTTCGAGGCGGTCGGGGCGGGCGCTTTGGGCTGGTGAGGCGCGAGGAGGGTGCACATGCGGGCGAGGAGGACGCGCTCTGCGGGCGGGCGAGTTCGAGCGTCAGCTGCGGCTCACTCAGTGCAGCAGGCAGAGAGGATGATGAACGCACTGTTCTTGATCGACGGGTTGACGGGCTTGCCCTCGGCCGTCTTGAGCTGGACCTTGATCCGGCCCGGGTTCTCCCAGTCCTTCGGGTGCGTCTTGCTCGGCTGCGCACGGTCAGAGGGCTTCGTCAGCTCGCCTTCCTGTCAACAACGATGACGAGGGAGACGAAGCGCACCTCGAAGACGACCTCGAACCCGAGCATGCGGCACGCCTTGGCCATGAGCTCTGCGAGCGGCCACTCGAGCGCGAGCTTGGCGTTGACGCGCCGTGCGCCGTCCTGCTGCGGCCGCTTGGCGTCGACGTAGATCGGGTAGATCGTGTCCCACCTGCGTGCGACGGTCATGTTCGAGTCAGCATCGGCTCGCAGGAGCAGAGTGCGGGCAGGAGGGCGACAGAGGAGACGCACCGAGTCCAGGCCTCGTCCGTCACCTTGCCGAACGAGCCGTCGTAGAGGATGCGGACGGCCTTGGGCACCGACGGCTCGGGGCCCATGCCGCCCATGCCGCCTGCGCCGCCGGGGAAGAGGTCGGCTGGAGGCATGGCGGGCATCTTGCCCTTGGCGGTCGACGAGGGTGGAGGGGCGACGGCGAGGTCGAGGTCCATGTCGTCCGGGTCGCTGGCGTACTCCTCGAGGGTCGGCATGGCGTGAGGCGAGCTGGAGGGCGGCGGGTGCGATGAGGATGAGGGGGAGCGAGGGGCGATGGGGACGGAGTGGGCTGGTCGGTGGGGCGGCTCTGGCTGCTCAAGAGGGGCTGGCTGTGCGAGTGTGCTGTCGTGCAGGCCCGCTAGCGAGGTGTGAGAGCTGCGGAAGCGGGTGGAGGGCGTCGTCGCCGTGGACCTCGCCTCGGCCGCCTCTCGAGCCGCGACGACGGACCGCTCGACAACCCCAGGGCGCGCTACTCTCTCGTGCAACAGACTCGCATGATCTCATGGACGACGGCTTCGAGGCCGCCTAATACGGCCGCCCCGCTCTATCTATTGCACGTCCGTCAGCTCTCCCGCCTTGACGAGCTTCTCGACGTCAAACTGCTCCGGCCGCTCGTGGAAGCTCCTCAAGAGCTCCCTCCGCTGGTTCTCGAGCGACCCGTCCTTGCCCGAGTCGTTGTAGAAGAGCTGCATCCGGACGGCGAGCACCTGCGCCTCGGTCGCGTTGAGCGTCACGTTCGAGCTGATCTCGCCGCGCATGAGGACGACGTTGTGCGACGCCGCGAGGTCCGTGTAGTGCGTCAGGATCAGGTACGGCTGGGCGTACTCTTGCCGCGCCTTGTACTCGGCGAGAGGGGTGAATAGGACGGTCGAGGGGGGAGGGACGGGCTCGGTCGTCGTCGGCGGTGGCGGGAGGATGGACCATTCCTGCGCGCGGGGGCGGCAAGGCGTCAGCGGAGATGCGCATGTGCGGTGCGAGGCGAAAGAGAGAGGGAGAGCTGGCACGCACGAGGAGGTGCATCTCGGTCGCCTCGGCCTGGCCCTCGGGCAGCTCTGCGACCTTGGCGAGCGGCAAGACGAAGAGCGGGAACTTGCGCGCGCTGTTGAGCATGCGCAGGTACGTCTCGAGCGGGACGGCCGCCGACAAGAAGCCCTTGGTCTGGTGGTAGGTCGTCCACAGCTGCGAGAGCGCCGTCGTCGTGAGGTCGACCGCCTTGGTGAGGTCCATGATGTCGTTCAGAGGCTGCAGGTACGGCGAGTCAGCGTCTGTACATCCGTAGGAGAGACTCGGCGAAAGAGGACGCACCTTGATCGGGCTGTCGCTGCTCTTGCGCTCGAGCGGCTGCTTCTTGGCCGGCGGAGCGGAAGGCGCTGGTCGCACCACCTCGGGCTCCTGCAGCTCGCGCTCCGTCTTGCGCGTGTCCATGCTGCCGGCCTCGACCGGTCCCAGCGGCGCCTGCTGCACCGTGTTGTCGCCGCCGGCGACGGCCCTCGCCGCCTTGGCCTGAGCTGCGCTGCGCTCGCGCAGCTGGTCGACCGTGATGCCCTCCGCGCGGGCTTTGGCCTCGAGCGCATCGCGGTACTTGTCGGTGAAGGCGGCGCGCTTGCGCTCGATGCCGGCGCGGCCGCCGATGAGCTCCTCCCAGTCCGGGGTCGCGTTGAAGTGGGCGGGCGACGAGCTGAAGGGCCGAGTGGGGAGGGCGAGGCGCAGGCTGCGAGTGGTGCAGCGCGGCAGGGCGCACAGTCGACTGGCGAGCATGGCGGTGGTGGTCGGTGAGAGGGCGCGGAGTGAGCGAAGTGGAGGAGCGAGCCGACGATGTCACTTTGTCGTCGAGCCTGCTCCAGTCTCGTAAAACGCTCTCGCTGGGTGCCTCGACGCGCGCAAGACTCGGTCAAGAGCTGGAACAAGAACCGCAGACGAAGCGGCTCGTCGAGCCGAAGCAACTCTCGAAGGCCGAGGGACAGGCGGCTGCAGGTCGCGAGAGTGGATGAGCGCTGCGAGCGCAAGTCTATTTCGTACAACAGGTGCACTGCCATGATCCATGTCCTGGTCCAACTCGACCGGCGCCTGGCCTCGACGCCGCGAGCGGCCCTCCTCCTCGTCGACGACGCACGACCGCCGCTCACGGTCGCAAGTCGTCCTCGGTCGCGACCTTGATACCGCCCCAGCCGTCGAGCGGCTCCTCTTTGCGCGCGCTGTCGAGCAACTCAGGCAGGCCGTCGACGCCTCGGATCGCAGTCTGCGGCGCGAAGGAGCGTCCGTCAGCGACGAGCAGCCGGTCAAGTCCGTCACGGCTGAGCGAGAGAACAGCGGGCGCACCTTGAGACAGCTCTGGTAGGCCTTGTAGGCCTCGCCGCACGTGTCTTCGAGCTCGCGCTTCTTGTCGTCGATCTGCTTGTTGCGGCGCTCGCGCTCCTTGGTGCCGGCGGGGGTGTCGGCCGGGTTGGTCAAGGGCGGGGCGACGAGGACGAGGTACGACTTGAGCCAGTGGTTGAAGCACGTGTCGTAGTGGTGCTTGGGCGCATTGCACGAGGCAGAGAGGGACGAGGCCTGTGAGAGTGCGGGTGAGGAGGACGAGGTCAGCGTCGGCGAGGACGGCTCAAGGGAGACGAGACGCACCATGATCGAGTCGCAAGAAGCTCTACGAGCAGCACAGCGCACGCAAAGAAGAGTCTGAGCCGAGAGCGATGGTGTGGACGAGGCCAACCGAGGAGCTCATCTCGTCGAGCGGCTCATCTCCGTCGACCTCGCACCGCTCGGCTCTGAGTGCGTGCTAGCTAGCCCGAACGTGCCACGCGACCGCCTGTACCGACCACGGCGACCAACGCGCATCCACCACGGCCCCTCGCCCTCATCGCCGTCTCTCGAGGTGCGTCCTCTCCCCACACTTTGCCCGCCGACGACACGGAGCCCGACAGCTGACAGCTGCCTACCTGCAGTACCTCCGCCATGACCTCGTTCACCGAGCCGAGCCTCGTCCCGCCAACCCAGCTCCCCGTCGACCACAAGGCCCTGTCGCGCTACCTCCGCTCGCGCCAACTTGCCGCCCTCCGCCACCTCTACGAGTACAAGACCCTCGCCGTCACCCAGCAGATCGAGGAGCACGCCGCATCGCAGCGAGGCCGCCACGGCCGCGCTCGCCGCCGCCGGGGCAGCACGCCGCCGGTCGACCCGCGCGAGGTCGAGGTCGAGGAGGAGGAGGACGACCTCGAGGTCCGCAAGAAGATGCGCTACGACCCGCCAGGCGACGACGAGCTCGACGAG
>Ga0308169_10003241_pt1 | contig 16046 bp, 15 predicted proteins | sample PhyBR1_2_FD_202139 | JGI IMG/M metagenome (GOLD analysis project Ga0308169, IMG submission 202139) | Phyllosphere microbial communities from UC Gill Tract Community Farm, Albany, California, United States - DLSLSB.R1 | ecosystem: Host-associated > Plants > Phyllosphere > Unclassified | place... | reverse complement strand
GCCCCGGCCGCCCCCCCCGCCCCCCGGGGGCGCCCCCCCCCCACTTCTGCTCCTTCCACTCGGCGAGGTCAGGGATGAAGAGGGCGAGCGCCGAGTTGATGCCGCGCTCCTCGAGGTACGCCTCGAACTCGGTCTGGACGCCCTCGTCGAGGTTGTCGAACTGCGAGCACGTACGAGCTCGTGAGTGTGTGCTTCAACGCGAGGAGGGGGAGGCGGACGAGAGGGACGCACGGCCGGGCCCATGTAGAGACCCTGGCGCTTCCAGTCGTCCTCGGACGTCATGCCGAGCGCGACGTCGGCGTCCGGGTAATACGCGATGTTGCTGATCGTGAAGAGGCCGTCTGCAAGGTCGTACAGGGTCAGCTCAGGTTCTTCGAGCGGCAGGACGACACGAAGAGCGGGACGGACCCTGCGCAATGGCGTCGATGGTGAGGGCGCCGCCGGTCGACTTGGTGATGGTGATGCTCGTCTCGACGGGGAAGTTCTGCTCAGAGGGCCCGTCGGCGGCAGCCTCCTCGCCGAGGCCGCCCGAACCAGCGTCGGCGCCCTCCTCGGCGAACGCCTCGGGGACCTCCTGCTCGGCGTCGAGGTCCGAGATGGAGAAGATCATGCGGATGCTGCGCGCACAAGGTAGGGTGTCAGCTGTGTGCTCGTCTGAGAGCGAGTACGCTGAGCAGGACGCACCTCTCGTTGCCGAACGAGCGCGTGAGCTGGATCTCGTCCGAGCCCGCCTCGTCGACGACCTGCAGGGGAGGGTCCGAGTCAGCGACCGCTCGAGGGGTGGAGTAGCGGAGGAAGAGGACGCACCTGCCACACGCCCTCTGCCTTGAAGGCCTGGAGGAACTCTGGCTCTGCGGCGGCGTCGCCCGACTCGGTTTCAAAGTTGAGCTCCTCGCCGAGCTTGGTGCTGAGTGCGGCTGCAGGACGGTGCGGGTGGTCAGCATGCGTCCACTTGGTCTGAGTGGGCTGGCGAGCGAGGACGTACAGGGCTCGAAGCGGGCGAAGGTGGTGGAGAAGGGGCGAGCGAGCGGGAGGGCTGCGCGGTGGACGGCGAGCTGGGCGGGGCGGATGGCGGCGCGGGCGAGGGCCGGGCGGGCAGCACGGGCGAGGGTACGGGCGAGCATCTTGGTCGGGGTTGAGGCGAGAGAGAGGGCCAGAGGCGAACGACGACGACGAGAACAGATGAAGCCGCCGTCGTCCTCCAACTCGCCACTCGCTCGGCTGAGCAGCCCATCTAGCCCGCCCGGCGCCTTCACTAGCATCTCCTGCAGCCTCACAGCCCATCGCCGCAACCCCTCGAGCTGTCCCCACCTCTCGACCTCGCCCCACTCGCTCCCCTCCCTCGACCCGCCGACTCGCGCTCACGCCGGCCATGAGCGACAACGTCGACTACTACGCCCTCCTCGGCATCGAATCCACCGCAACTTCGGCCGAGATCCGCAAGGCCTACCGCCAGAAATCCCTCAAGGTCCACCCCGACCGAGTGCGTCCCCCCCTCTCTCTCTCTCGCTTCGTCCGCCCCTCTCCCTGACTGACTTACTGACGCCCCGTCCTCGCACGCTCGCAGAACCCGGACAACCCTACCGCCGCCGCCCTCTTCCACGAGCTCACCCTCGCCGCCGACCTCCTCTCGGACCCGACCAAGCGCGCCGCGCTCGACACCAAGCTCGCCGCCGCCAACGCGCGCAAGCAGCGCTTTGCCGCGCTCGACTCGAAGCGCAAGCAGCTCGCCGAGGACCTCGAGGAGCGCGAGCGCGCGTACAAGCGGTACAAGGCGGGCGCGACAGAGCTCGCCGGCCGCAAGAAGCAGGAGCTCGAGCGCCTCAAGGAGGAGGGGCGCAGGATGCGCGAGGCGCGCGCGGGGCAGGCGGCCAAGGAGGGCAAGGACCGCGAGGACGCGGTCTTGAGGCGCGCCAAGGAGGAGGAGGACGCGCGGACGAGGAGCGCAGGGACGGCGAGCGGCGGCGCGGCGCCCGTCGTCGACCTCGGCCCGCTCGACAAGACGCTCAAGGTCCGGTGGCTCAAGGCGCGGCACCCGACCTTGACGACGCCCGACGCCGTCGAGGCCTTTCTCGCCGGCGCGCTCGCCCCTCTGCGACCCGACATCGACTCGGTCGTCCTCTCGGCCAAGACGCTCGCGGCGGCGAACGGCACGGGCGCCGCCAAGGGCAAGCACGGCTCGGGCGTCGTCGCCTTTCGGACGCTGAGTGCGGCCGTGCGCGTCGTGAGGGGCAAGGAGGCGGACCCGCAGGGCGTGTGGGCCGACTTCGACGTCGACTGGGCCGCCGGTTCGCCGCCTGCTGCGCTCGGCGCCGCTCCTCAGCCTGCGACGTCGGCACCTCGACCGCCTTCTCCTCCTTCTGCTCCCGCCCCGGTGCGTCTGCTCTCTCTGTTTCTCCTTCTCCTCGGCAGGCGCAGCCCGGCTGACTCTCTTCCCCTCTCGCGCGCAGTCCTTCGCCGCCCCTTCCTCGACCGCCGCCTCGGACGAGGACTCGATCCTCGCGCGCCTGCGACAAAAGGAGCGCGAGAAGCTCATGGCCGAGATGCGGGCCGAGGACGAGGCCGAGGCGGCGCGGTGATTTCAGCGCACGAGGAGGACAGGCGCGGAGAGGCGCGTGGGAGGCGCGCGAGGGCGGGCTCAGCCAGTAGTCGATTGCAAACGCTGTGTGCAGTCTCTACCTTTGTCGCATTGAGCTCAAGTCGAGAGCAAGCGCACACACCGCCGATGCGGCTCGAGAACAAGGCCGAGTCGGAGAGCGACGAGGAGCGACGAGGTGGAAGCTCTCTCTCCTCGACCGCACTCGATCAGGTGAGCCCGTTGCTGCTGCCCTGCGACTCTGTGCTGTACTGACTCGTTCCTGCACCGTGACGGTGCAGCACACCCTCTCAGCCATGGCGACCGAGCCCGCACCGCCTCCTCACCTCGCCGCCCCCGTCCTCTGGTTCTCGGGCGTGCCCGCCACTACGCCCGACGCCGACCTCGCAGAGCTCCTCAAGTCGTGCTGCAAGCTGCGCATCCTCCGCGACCAGGGCAAGAGTGCGCACCCTCCTCCTCCTCCTCCTCCTGGACCCCGTCCTCGAGGCCACTCTCGCTGACCCAGGCCCCCGCGCAACAGTCGAGTTCGAGTCGCTCGACCGCGCCGAGAAGGCCTACGCGACCTGCAACGGCCAACGCCTCCCCGGCTCGTCCACCTCGACCCTCGCCCTCTCGCTCTCGTCCCCCTCCTCGGCCGAGAGCGACCCTCAGCCTCTCGCGACGCCGCGCATCATCAAGCAGCTCCCGCCGACCTTCACCGCCGCCAAGCTCTTCGACCTCGCCCGCCCGTTCGGCCCACTCCACTCGGCCACGCTCCTCTACTCGCCCTCGCCGCACCCGGGCGAGCCGCCTCGCTTCAAGGGCCACGCCCTCGTCACCTTCTACGACGAGCAGCACGCTAGCGACGCCGAGCGAGGGCTCCACTTCCTCGAGGTCGAGGGCCAGAACATCGCCGTCCAGGTGTACGAGCAGCGGCGCGCCGCGCGCGCTTCGGGAGGAGGGCGCACGAGCGGCGCGCACACGCCGGCCAGGGCGTCGCTCGGCAGCGCGAGCATTGGCGTTGGCGGGAGCCCGAGCGGCAGCTCGCCTTCGGCGTCGCGGTGGGCGAGTCCGGGCGCAGCTGCGCAGGCGAGCACCCCCTCGAGGGCGTTCCCGGGCGGGCTCGGCGCGGCGGCGGCGGCGGCGGCGGGCTTGGGCTCGCCTACTCACACGGCGTCGCGACCCATGTCGAGGAACGTGTCGAGCTCGTCGACGGCGTCGAGGTGGAGCAACGAGGGCGGCGGGACGGCGCCCGCAAAGGCGGGCGCGAAGCCAAGGCGCTCGGCGGCGGACGTCGTGGATCCCTGTGCGTCTCCGTTCCTCCTCGTGCGCCTCCCGCTTCCAAGCAAAGCGACTGACGTGCTCTCGTCCATCTGTACTCGACGCGCAGGCAACCTCTTCGTCAAGTCGCTCCACCCCTCACTCACGACCGCCGACCTCACCTCGCTCTTCTCGCCCTTCGGCACCATCACCTCGGCGCGCGTCCAGACCGACCCGGCCCCGCCTCATCGCTCTAAGGAGTTCGGCTTCGTCTCGTTCGCCGACGAGGCCATGGCGCAGCAGGCGATGAGCGCGATGGACGGTGCCGAGGTGGCCGGGAGGAGGATCACGGTGCGCGTGTTCGAGCCCAAGGGGGTCAGGGCGCAACGGCTCAGCGCAGGCGGGCCGGTGGAGGAGAGCATCGACGAGGTGCGGCGCGGCATGGACAGCTTGTCGACGACGGTACGCTCACGCCCCTTGCTGTCCGGCTCGACGTGAGCTCCTTACTGACGCCCTTCCTCCGCACAGCCTTCCCGCTCCCCTCGTCAGAACCCCTACTCGTCTACGTCCTCCTCGGTCGCCGGCACGCCCTCGCGCTCGCCGACTGCCCTGCCAGCTCCCGACCTCCCCCTCCTCACCGACTCGGCACTCGCCTCGCCCGACCCTTCAGCCGACGCCGCGACCGAGAAAGAGCGCCTCGAGGCCGGCGTTTCCGAGCTCGTCCCGGACGAGCGCAAGCGCGTCGAGGTCCTCAAGCTGTTCGAGGCTGTGCGCTCACCTTCCTCATCTCCTCGCCCTCGCCGCCTCTCGCGCACGACTGACTCTCACTTGCACGCCCGCAGCTGTCGAAAAAGGAGCGCAAGCTCTGCCTGTTCAGCGAGGAGACACTGCGGGCCAAGGTCGAGGCTGCGCTCGACGTGCTCGAGGCGGACGACGAGTCTGCGCCCGCTGAAGGTGCGTCGCCTCGCACGACTTCCTCGTTCGGCCGTCCCTGACTCTCCCACTCCGCCCGCAGACGCTGTCATTGCCCCCAAGCCCGACGTCGACCAGCCTTCGTCCCTCGCCGCGCTCGCCGCCCTCCCCGCAACCTCCGTCGTCGCCCTCCTCCCCTCGTTCCGCCTCTCGTCGCCCTTCCCGCTCTCGGCGCCTCCTCCTTCGACCGCCGACCTCGCCGACACGGCCGCGTTCGTCGACTCGCTGTACGCGCAGGAGCTCGAGGCGGCGCAGGTCAAGCAGAAGCTCGGCGAGCGGCTGTTCAAGGTCGTCAAGCGGCTCGCAAGCGAGCGCGGCATCAAGGGCGCGGTGCGTCCCCTTCCTCTCCTTTCGCCTCGCTCGTGCAGGTGCAGCGACTGAGGCTCGTCCACTGTTGCCCCTGCAGCCTCGGATCACGATCGACCTGCTCGACTCGGAGGACCTGCGCGCGCTCGCGAGCCTGATGCACTGGCCCGAGGTGTTGGGCGAGAAGGTGGCGCTCGTGGCGGCGGCGTAGTAGAGCGAGCTGTGCACTGTAACGAGAGCGAGCTGTGCTGTGCCCCTCGTGCTGCGGAGCAGACGGACGTGCGCACGGGAACTTGCGCGTGAAAAGGAGGCCGAGAACGGCCGCCGTCGCCGAGACGAGGCCTCGCGCCTTTCTCCTCCCTTCTCCTCCTCCGCCTCCTCCACCGCCTCGCTCACGCACAGCAGCCACAGCTCGCCCAGCCCACCCTTCAGCTCCTCCCCCACCTGTGCGTCCCCCTCTGAGCGCTGTCGCCTCGCGAGCTCGCGCTGACGCCTTTATCGCTCCCCTCGTCGCGTCCGTCCCGCAGCAACCGCTCCCACCTCCTCGCCGTCACCATGTCTGCCGCCACCGAGCAGGCCCCGACCAGCATCAACGGCGACACGGCCCACGAGACTGCCCTCCACCGTGTGCGTGCTCTCCCTCTCCTCCCACCCCGCCCAGCTCTACCCCGCGCTCTGCCCGCTCGAGGCTCGGAGAGCTCTCGCCTCGCTCGTCACCCTGCATGAGCTCAAGCTGACTCGCACACCTCGCTCTGCAGGTCACGGGCTACCCTCTCGTCAAGGACACGCTCTCGACCGCGCACGCCTACGTCGAGGAGCGCCCCTACCTCTCGTCGCTCTACGCCCGCGCCGAGCAGCTCTCGCTCGCCATCCTGGACCGCCTCGAGCCTCTCCAGAAGCGCCTCATCCCGCTCGACCAGGTCGACAGCTACGTCAACGCCGGCCTCGACTACCTCGAGAAGCGCGTCCCCCAGGTCAAGCTCGAGACGAACGAGCTCCTCGGCCAGGCGCGCAAGCCCGCCGACGCCGCGTACGGCCTCGCCCAGGACTACAACAAGGCCTTCCACCAGGTGCGTCGGTCACTTGCCGCACTTGCGGCCAGGATGCCTCGGCAAAGCAGCCGTCGGAGCCTGCAGCAGCGAGTCCTGACTCCTGTCCTTCCTCGCCTCGCAGCGCTTCTCGCCCCTCGCCGACCCGGTCTACCAGCGCCTCGCCGACGGCCGTGCGACCCTCGTCAGCCTCCAGGACCGCCTCGCCAAGACCATCGCCGACTGTGCGTCCACGAGCACGGCGCTCTTCCTCCATCTCTATCACTTCGCCGACAGCCTGCTGACGTTAATTCGCCTCTCGTGCGCAGTCCCGCACGACAAGCAGTCGCTCCAGTCGACGCTCGACTCGCTGTCGAAGGAGCTCGAGGCGTACGTCGACACGGCCAAGTCGCTCGTGCGTCCCCTCTCTTCCTCTCTTCCTCCTCGCGCCGCTCGAGCTGACCTCGCGCTCTCTCTCTTCCTCGCTTGCAGCCTTCGCACGCACAGGAGACGGCCAAGCCGTACCTCTCGGCGGCGCAGGAGGTGCTCGGCGACGTGACCAAGGAGCTGCAGCGCACCGGTGAGCCCAACCTTCTCCCTCCCTCGCCCTATCCTCTGCGCTCCCCGCGCCGATGAGCTTGAGCTGTGGGTCAGGGAAAGGGTCGCTGACGAACCCCTCTTCGCCCGCAGACGTCCCGCTCGGCACGAAGGCGTCGAACGTGCTGCACTACTCGCAGGACAAGCTCGCGCCCGTCCTCGACTACTTCAAGACGTTCGTCAGCAAGAAGAAGGACGAGGCGAGCGACAAGGTCGACGAGGTCAAGGACAAGGCGGACGAGGCGGCGTCGTCGTCGTCGTGAGCGAGCGAGCCAGTGGTGCTCTCGTCGTCTCTCGTCCTCGGTCCTGCTCTCTTTCTCTAGATGCCTCGTCTTTCGCTTTCGTTCCTCCTCGTCCCCGTCGTACCGTCTGTACCCCCTTCTCCCTCTCTCGCGCCCCGCTCGCTGTCTATGCCTCTCCTCCCTCTCCGCGCGCGATACCCTTGCCCTCCCCCTCTCTGCGTTTGCGCCCTCCCTCTTCGTAGCTCGTCGCCCCCTCCTCTAGTAGCCCCTCGCTTGCCATTGCACAAGATCTCTCTCTCTCTCTCTGCACCGAGTCGAGCGAGTCGAGCGAGGTTGCGGCTGATTTGGATCTGGGCCGGGCCTCGGCTCGGTGGAGCAGCGTCGTCACCCTCCTCCTCCTCCTCCGTCGAACCTCGCTCTGCGTGTCCGCCTCGCACAGCCACAAACACGATGCCCGCCGCACCTCGTATCGTCTGCAAGGCCGGCCCCTCGCTCTCGTCGCTCTCGCCCGTCGACGTCAACCGCACCCCGCTCCCGATCTCGTCGTCGGCGTTCGAGGGGCACGTCGCCGTCCGCCTCAAGGACTACCGCGGGCCGGCAGCGCAGGAGGGCAGCTACGAGCGGCAGCCGCAGGAGGAGCTTATGAACGAGGGCGATACGTGGAGCATCAGCTTCGAGGGCCGGTTCAAGGCCGACGGGCTCACGGCCGACGATGTGGTGCGTCCTCCTCCCTCTCCTCGCGCTCTTGTGGGCCTGTAGCTGACTCGCATTTCTTCTACAGCTGTTCGGCAACGTCTGGCGCAAGCCGATCCGCGATTTCCTCCCCGTGCGTCGAGCTCCTCTTCTCCTCCGCCTCCGCGCTCTGCCGGGCCACTCGCTGACCTCTTCTCGATGTCGCTCCTGCAGTATGGTACCTCAGCCGCGCTGCGATTCGTTCGGTACATGGACCCGAGCCTCGAGTGCGACCTGTACGCCGACAAGCCGTGGGCTCTCGTGCGTCCTCTCCTTCCTCCTTTCCTCACGTCCGACGCCGGCTCCTGCACCTACTCGAGGCGCTCGATGCTGACTCTCCTTCACCTCTCCTCGAACGTTCGCAGTCTCCTCTGTTCGCCACGCTCCAGTACCTCTCGGCCAAGCCGCTCCCCGCCGCCGAGCCCCTCCCGCCGTTCAAGCCCGACACCTTCCTCGAGGACGTCGCGCCCCTCCTCCCCTCGTCCACCTCTCCCCCAGCCGACCCCGCCGCACGCCGTTCCTTCTTCTCCAAGGCCGACGCCCGGCGCGCCACGCCGCTCGAGCCATCGCACCTCGTCCGCGGCGACTTCTCGCACGGCTTCCTCGCGTTCGACAACCTGAGCCTTGCGCTCCCTGGCGGGCTCAAGTTCAAGCTCGACAAGTACTGGAACGGCGAGCCCGTCGTGTTCAGCTGCCAGCGACGCGCCGAGCCGGGCAACGAGGCCGAGACGTTCTTCGTCGTCACGTTCGAGCTCGAGGCGGACGAGGGAGGGGCGCTGCCAGCTGGGGCTCAGGGAGCGGGCGAGGCCGAGGCCGAGGCCAAAGAGGAGGTGAGCGAGGACGTAGACTAGGCGCAGGAGACGTGCGCAGCGTGCAATAGACTTCCTCGCGGTCTGAGCGTCGTTGCGCTCCCGCTCTCGCTCTCGCTCTCTCTGGCTCGCGCCTCTTCGTGCGGCAACTCGGATTGCACTAGTACTGTGCAGGTTGCCCTGAGTGCCGACCGAGCGGGCGCTATGTAATGTACAGATCTGGCCACGCGCGCCGAGTTCCGAAGGGGATGAGCGCGAACGTGGACAAGGCGAACGATCGGCGGTGAGCGCGAGTGAGCAGCCGAGGATGACGACGAGCGTCGCCGCTCGACCGGTATGTACGAGTGCGGTAGTCCCGCGGTGCGATTGCGAGCCGACGAAAGAGCGGGACCGTGCACGACGACAGCTTGACGTCGACGAGGCGGCATAGCGATTTCGGGCGAGTTCTGTATTCAGCATTAGCTTTTGGTTGCTCGTGGGCGCGCAGTCCTGCGCTCGCGGGAGCTATTTCTAGTGCGACGCCCGCTCGACGCGCTCGACTCGCAGCTCGCAGCGGTTGCAGGAGACGAGCGCGGTGGCTAAAGCGCTCGTCCAGCACAGAGGGGCCGTGCGAGCGCAGGCCGGCCGAGTTGCAGGTGCGGCGCAGGTGGAGTGCCGGAAGCTCGAGGTTGCGACGTCGACGGAGCGCGACGGCGGCGAGAGGAAGAGAGGGTTGTCGAGAGAGCGGCTCGGTCGAGCGAGCGCGCGCGGTGGAATTTCGAACTCGGGGCGAGGAGGAGGAGGCAAGCCTTGCGGTCTGGAGCAAGCTGGCGGCCGGGCGGCGCGCCCAAATTGGTCGCTCGCCCCTTCCCTCGCCCCCTCACCCTCCTCCTCCGACAACAGCAACCACCCGGACATCGACCGCCTGCACGAGCCAGATAGACCGCCCGCGTCGTCCACCAGGTGCGTCCAGCTCTCCTCGTCGCAGTGGAAGCGCCCCCACCCGCTGACGGCCGTCCTCCATCTCGTCGGTCCCGCAGCAGCAGCACCCTCCCCCCTCCCACCCCCACGGCACTCGGGCACCATTCCGCACCTCGAATAGCACCAGCAGCACCCAGCCGGCTCGCATGCCTGGCTCGTGGCACCCGCCCGACCCCGGATCGCCACCGACAGGCCTCTGTCGCCTTCGCCTTCGCCGGTCCCTCATCGCCGACTTCGCCCCCGCGCCCTCCACCTCGCGACCGCCCTGCGCCGGGCCAGTCTGCGCGGCACCAACTCGTGCACTCTCGATCAAGCGCTGCAGGGCTTGTGCCTCGGCGAGCAGCGGCGGCGACGGCCTCGGCACCCCGTCCGTCGACCTCGCTCCGCCCCCTCGTCGCAACCGCCTCGGCGGGCGCACAAGCTCGTCGAGCCCGCTCCAGGCCCTCGCCGCACTCGCCGCAGCCGCCATCGCACCCGCCACCGCCTTCGCCAGCCCAACCCCTGCCCCTTCACCGCCGTCCACCGCCTCGCGCACCTCGCACCGCCTTCCGCCCGCCTCGGTCACCCGACCGACGCACGTCGCGATCGGCGAGCGTGCCGAGCCCAGCGCGCCGCCTGTACCGTCAGCGAGGTCCCCGGGCGCCTCGAGGCCGCGCCCGAGGGCTGTGCCGCCGCGGTACACGCTGAGCGACGGCCAGTGGGTCGAGGACTTTGGGTGGACGCTGCTCGGCCGCGGCACGGCCCAGCCGAGCGCGACGCTCGCCGCAGCGCACGGCGCAGACGACGAGGCGGGCGCAGCAAGCGCGCAGGCCGACGAGGGCGAGGGCGAGGACGCGGCGGGGTACCGCACGACGCTCGCCTCGGCCATGGCCGACAGCGCGCCGACCGCGACGGCGTCGCTCGCCGACTCGACCTCGCCCTCAGCCACGTCCGACAGCTCGCTCGCCGCCGCCGAGATGGCCGCCCAGCCGTCCGACTCGGCGACGCTCGCCGCCGCGAGCTCGAGCCCGAGCCCGACCCACGACGCCATCTCGATCCCGGACGGCTGGCAGGCCAAGTCGCGCGAGACCGACTACTACGCCGTGCCCATTATCATCGCCATGTCGGTCCTCGTCGCCGTCATCGTCGTCGTCAGCATCTTCGTCTCGGTCCTCATGCGCCGCAAGAAGCGGCGTCGCGCGCGGCGCCGGCACGGCAAGGCTTTCGCCAAGGAGCTCGAGGGCGAGAAGGGCTGGCGCGGCATGGTCGACTCGGCGATGCACCCGGTGCGCACCGCCAGGGCCAACAAGGGCAAGAAGCGCGCGCGCGAGAGCGTTGCAGCGGCGGGAGGAGAAGCGCGAGGTCCGGGCGGCGGAGGAGCAGGACCGGCGCCGCAGGGCGGCAGCGGCAGCGGCGGTAGCGCAGGAGCGTACCGGCGCGTGCGAGCGACCGCCGTCGCAGCGAGCGCCTCGCGCGCACGCACTCGGCGTCGGCGCCGGCGAGACGGCGACGACGACGGCGACGAGGACGAGGCGACGGCGCTCACGCGCACGGACTCGCGCTCGACGACGTCGTCCGTCGCGCACGATACGCTCACGGCGCGCTTGTCGGCGCGCATGCGCGGCGACCGGCCGTCGACGGGCTCGAACGGCGGCAGCGGCGCCGCAGCAGGGACGGGCGCTGCGACCGTCTTCTCGCGCGACGTCACGTCGAGGTCGCAGGTTTCGCTCACGGCGAGCGCGCTCAGCCGCGTCTCGTCGCACGCGAGCCACCGCTCGAGCCGCAGCGTCGCACCGCCGTCGTCGCCCTCGACACCTGCGCCGCCCGAGCTCCTCTTCACGCCCGCCGACGACCCCACCCTCCCCGACCATCTCCCCATCCCGGGCTCGTCCGCCCCATCCGTCTCGTCGCCCCTCGCGCGCGAGCGCTCCGCCTCTGCGCCCGCGCCCATCCTTCCACCGGCCGTCTCGTCCTTCGGCGCCCTTATCACGACCGACGCGCTCCCTGCGCCCGGCCCGCCCGCCTACCGCCCGAGCTCGAGCACGGTGCAGAGCACGCGCAGGTACGGCGCCGGCGAGGTCGCTGCGCCGCCGCCGTCGCCGTCACTGCCTGCCGCAGGCGTCGTCGCCGAGCGTCCACGGGCGCGGCGCGTCCTTGGCCGGCGGCGCGACGCTCGTGCGGGTGCCGCTACGGTAGGAGGCGACGATGACGACGCGGCCGAGGGCGAGTGGCACTGGCCGGGCGAGAAGGGGCGTGCGCTCGCCGGCGAGGTCCCGCACGCCGCCGTCGCAGGCCCCTCTTCACCGCCGCCGCCGCCCTCGCTCGGCGACTCGGTGCACGCCGAGTCGGACGCCGACGCTGCCGACGACGACGAGGCGCACCCGCCCGTCGATCGCGCCCTGTTCTCGGCGCACATCGCGACCGACGACAAGGCGGTTCTCGCCCGCCTGCGCGCGCAGCGCGACGCTCGCGGCGACCTCGGCGGCATCGACAACGGCGATCATGCCGTTCTCGCCGGCTCGTCGAGCGGCATCGGCGGCACTGTCCCTGCCCCGAGCGCGCCCCACGTCCTCGCCGACGAGGACGACCCCGAGCTCGACGAGGACGGCTTCGAGCGGTACTATGCCGGCCCGTCGGCGCCTTCGCCATCGTCGGCGGCCGCCCCCTCTGCGCCCTCGACTCGCGCATGGCCGGCGGCGAGCACGTCTTTCCTCCCGGCGCCGCCGCAGCCGGTCCACCAGTCGTCGTTCGCCTACTCGAGCGCGCCTTCGCCAGCACCTTCCTCGCCCCTCCTCACCCCTCGCCCGACGACATCCGCATCCGTACCGAGCAAGGCCGCGCTCGCCGCCGAGTATGGCGCCGCCGACGCCGACGAGGACGTCGATGCGCTGCCGCGGTACCTCGCCGGCGGGAGCGCTGGGCGTGAGGCGCTCGGGCTTGCGAGCGCACCGGTCGGGAGCGACGACGAGGATGACGAAGGGAGCGAGGACGATCTCGAGTACGCCGAGGCGGGTGTCTCTGGGCGAGGCGTGAGGAGGAACGAGGGTGAGCGGGAGGAGGAGGGGGTGGTCTGAGCGTCCGGCGTCTCGTCCTCGAGGGTCTCTTTCCCTCTCGCTGTCGTATTCACCTGTCTGTTGTACTTGGTCTCCCTTGCGTAGTGCTCCCCTTTCGTGCGCCCTCGTCTGTCACTCGAACTGTTGATTGGCACCACCTCCTCGACGGCTTGTGGGAGCGAGACTGCCTCTTTTCGAGCTGCGAGGACATGGTGCACGATGCACTGCTGGTAGTGACGCAGAGCTGCTGGCCCTCGACTTCTGTGCGCCAGCACGAGAGCCGTCGAGAGCGTCTTGGGCCTCGCCGCCTCCTCGTCCCCGCTCGACCGCGACCTCGTCCACGTCTCGCCCGTCCGAGCGCCAGTGCGACCGCCCCACAAGGGTCTACAACAGCGTCACGCCACCCTCGACACGCCTGCACGCCGCGCAAGAGCCCGCCCTCCTGCCGGTCCGCCTTCATCAACCGCCGGCCAAGATGGAGCAGCCCTCGTTCAGCGCACAGCTTGCAGGTGCGTGCAGCTCACTGGCGCTCTCCTAGCTACCTAAGCTGACCCTGCTCGTGTCCGCAGCGCCGAACCGCCTCTCGCCGTCGACCCTCCTCGCTCTCCCCGACGAGCTCCTCTGCCGCATCTTCGCTCTCGTCCAGCACGACGAGCCAGCCCGGTTCGGCCGTCCGCCCGACCAGCACAACCTCTCTTCGCCCTTTCCTGCCCTTGCGCCGTACCGAGCCATCAGCAAGCGTCTCCACCACCGCATCGTCGTCGATCAAGCCCGGCGTACCCTCATCATCCCGCCGGCTGTCGCCGTCCCTGCAGGCGCAGCATGGGACGCCGACGTCGATCCTCGTATCGCCAACATCGTGCGAGAAGGAGAAGCCGCCGTCGCGAGCCTCGTCCTCGCCCTCCCGCCCGGCCGCCTTCCTCCCTGGTCGGCCAACTTCTTCGCGCGCCTCGTCCACTTGGGCGAGCTCAGCATCACCGGCGGCATCGTCATCACGCCGGGCCTCGGGCTCGCGCTCCGAGCGCTCAAGTCGCTGCGCAAGCTGTCGCTGCACATCGACCCGGACGAGACCCGCAAGGTCGTCGACCAGGCCTGGACGATCAGCTTGGGGCGCGACGCCCCCTCTCTCGCCCACCTCGACATCTCGTTCGTCACCATCCCGTCGGCGCGGCATACCCTCGGCATCTGGTCCATGGACGGCGCGCGCCAGCTCCGCTTCCTCGCCATCGAAGCCGTCGTCGGCCCAAGCGTCGACTGGAAAGTTCTCGAGGTCCTCGTCCTCCGTGCGGCCTCGACGAGCGCGCCCAGTGCAGGAGAATGGCTCGCCGAGATCCTCAAGGACGTCTCAGAGATCCCGGTGCGTCTGCCCCGCTCGCCGGTCCTCCTTGTCTTTCGGCGCCTGACACCTCTTCCCCCCAGGAGTTCCGCCTCTCTAGCCCTTTCGGCCTCAAAAAGCTCGTCATCGACGTCGCCTACGCCGAGTTCGATCTGTGCTCGGGCTCGAACAGCATCGACCGCGTCCTCAACCGCCTCAAGCACGCCCCGAGCGTCGAGGAGGTCGAGGTCCGCTTCTCGGCCTCGTTTCGGTGCGACGCCGCCAACCTCGACTCGATGGCGCCGACGATCACGCGCCTCGTGCTCGTCGAGAAGAAGGCGCCGAGCGATGACCGTCAGGTGCGTGTCTCTCTCCCCTTTTCCCGCTCTCTAGGACGAGCACATACTCACGCTCGACCCTCTCCCGCCCGCAGAGCGCCAACATCAACGGCCTCGAGGACTTCCTCGACGTCTTCCCCATCCTCGAGTCGTTCTCGCTCACCTCGCACTGGTTCCTCCCCTCGACCGACGCCGCCGACCTGCGCGCCGACCCGGACCCGCCGACCGACCTCAGCCTCGCGTACGACGCGCCCCTCCTCGCCCAGCTCGTCATGTACGTGCGCGACGAGACCATGATCAAGGACTTTCGGTACAGGAGGAGCGAGCGTGAGGGGTGGGAGCTGCGGTGGGCGAGGGAGGGCGAGCGGGGGACACAGTTCAGGCTGAGCAGGTGGTGGCTGTAGACGAGGCGTCGAGTCTCGCAATCAAAGGACTATCTCACAGCGTCTTGAGCTCGACGAAGCGGATTTTTGTGCGGTCGAGCGGGAGCGAGGTCGGTGCGAGAGGACGAGGCGCAGCAGGAGAGCGCACGGACCTCGCTTCTTCGAGCCTTCGGGTCGCGCAGGTCTGCCTGTGCTGTAGTCTTCGGCTCTGTGCGCGTATGCGATGGCCATACTGAGCGCGAGCGCACCTGGAAGACCGAGCAAGAGACCTTCGCTTCGTCCTCTTCCTCCTTCTCGCCGCGGCATCGTGCGGTGGCTCTCTCTCGCTCGTCGCCGAAAGGGCCGCATCTTTCAGCGGCTCTCAGTATATGCTTGGACCTCATGCCCAGCCGTAGGCGACGCCTGGTGGCCGAGAAGCTGCGGACGAGCGGGTCGACCCAGCGCGCGCGCGCTCCTCGTTTCGCTTGCGCTCGCTCCTCCTCGTCGGCTCGCCGCACTGGCGTCGCACTGCTCGGCCTAGGCACGTAACAGAAAATGTTCGAGTCGCTGGCAGCCCTCTCACGTCGCTCCGAGCCGAGGGACGACGACGAGAACGGCGGGCAACGCAGCCTTCTCGCGCTGGGTCCTCCTCGTCGTCCCACAGGGCGGCGAGAGCGAGAGTGAGGGCAGCTCGCCCTGCTCCTGCTGGCTCTTCATCGCTCGCACTCGCTGCATGTAGCTGCTGGCCCGCCGTTGCTTGCGCTCTCGGAGAGGTCCGTGCCACGCTCGCTCGACTCGGCGCGACCCGGCCCCGCCCTCGCGCAGGCGGGTCGGGACGTCGCTCGAGGGCTCTGCAGGCTCAAGAGGAAGCAAGACTGCGAGCTAGAACGTGAGCGAGCCCATGCCCGCAAGCCGGCGCAGGCGCGCGAGCCGAGCATTACAAAGTCTCATTAGCGTGGATTAGTAATGCCGCGTCGGTTCGAACCCGAGTCGGGTCGCGGAGCAGGCGCAAAACGGTTCAAAGTGGACCAGATTAGGCGCAGTTTCCTAATCCGATTAGCTTTGCTCGGCCGGCCCGCCGACGACGACTGCGCCGCCCACAGCTGTGCGCGCGCCTCGCCTTGTTCAGGGCGCACTCGAAGAGGTCCAAAGAGCACGCTCTAGCGGAACAGGGCCGACAGGAAGCGCCCTCGCGCCTCGCTCTCAGGCCCGACTTGAGAAGGCAGGGGAAACGGTCCAGCTCGCGTTCTACAGGACTAAGACGGTCGGGAGAAGCGCTCGATTGCACCGCAGCGACGTCCTCGTTCGATCGCGCGCAAGCAGAAGGCCGTAACCACGCTGGATCAGGAGATAGCCTTTGAGAGAGGGTGCGCAGTCTCCCCCTGTCTTAAAGAGGTGGCCGGGCGCACGGTCGTGCCACAGGGGCAGTGTCCGTGCGAGCGGCTCACCAGAGTGCACCCGCGGCCCTCAGGGGCACGTGAGGGCGGGTGCGGCCTCGTAAGGACTCGTCCGCGACGG
>Ga0308169_10003238_pt1 | contig 16059 bp, 11 predicted proteins | sample PhyBR1_2_FD_202139 | JGI IMG/M metagenome (GOLD analysis project Ga0308169, IMG submission 202139) | Phyllosphere microbial communities from UC Gill Tract Community Farm, Albany, California, United States - DLSLSB.R1 | ecosystem: Host-associated > Plants > Phyllosphere > Unclassified | place... | reverse complement strand
AACCGGTTTGGTTAACTCAACATACCAGTCACAGTATTCATTCCAGATGAATTCGTAAATCGCTTGTGCAGCCAAGTCTAAACGATAAGTTGCAAATGCAGTTTGTACCGCAGCAGTCGCTTTTTGTAGACGGCTTACGATCCATTGTTCAGGCAATTCCCAAAGGTCTTGACGTGCTTCTGAACCAATCGTTTGACCTTCAACGTTCATCATCACGAAACGTGTACCGTTCCAGATTTTGTTGGCAAAGTTACGGTAGCCTTCAACACGCTTCATATCGAACTTGATGTCACGACCGGTGTTTGCAAGCGCACAGAAGGTGAAACGAACCGCATCTGTACCGTAAGATTGAATGCCTTCAGGGAATTCTTTACGAGTCGATTTCTCAATCTTCGCCGCCTGTTTCGGGTTCATCAAACCTGTTGTACGTTTTTGTACTAAAGTTTCAAGATCGACACCGTCAATCAGGTCTAATGGGTCAAGTACGTTGCCCTTAGATTTAGACATTTTCTGACCTTCGCCATCACGTACCAGACCATGTACATACACAGTTTTGAACGGCACTTGTGGCGTACCATCTTCATTCTTCATGAAGTGCATGGTCAGCATGATCATACGTGCCACCAATACATCTGTTGGGTGGAATGTATTCAAGAAGTAGTTGGCTTTGTCTTTTGCTTCGTCGCCAGTCCAACCTAAAGTTGAGAATGTCCAAAGACCTGAAGAGAACCATGTATCCAATACATCTTCGTCTTGGTTTAATTGAACATCGGCAGGGATGTTGTTCTTGCTACGTACTTCAGCTTCGTCACGACCAACATATACGTTGCCTTCCGCATCGTACCAAGCAGGGATACGGTGACCCCACCATAATTGACGCGAGATACACCAGTCCTGGATGTTGTTCATCCACGCCATGTACATGTTGCTATATTGCTCAGGAACGAACTTGATACGACCGTCCTGAACTGCTTCAATTGCTGGCTTCGCAAGCGGAGCAATTTTTACATACCATTGGTCTGTAAGTAATGGCTCAACGATCACGCCTGAACGGTCACCGCGAGGTGGCTTCAGCGTATAGGGTTGAATTTGGTCTAACCAGCCTTCGCTTTCAGCTTGTTCAACTAACTTTTTACGTGCTTCAAAACGCTCTAAACCAACATATTCACTAGGCGCAGGAATGGTTTTAGAAATTTGCTCGCCCGCTTTTTCAATATATTCAAACTCAGCCAGCACTTCAGCATTTTTGTTGAAGATATTGATGATTGGCAATTCGCAGCGTTTACCCACTTCATAGTCATTGAAGTCGTGTGCAGGCGTGATTTTTACACAACCGGTACCGAATTCTTTGTCGACATATTCGTCTTTAACGATCGGAACAGCACGACCTGTAATTGGAAGAATGATGTTCTTGCCAACGAGTGCTGCATAGCGTTCATCATCAAGGGCAACAGCAACCGCTGTATCACCTAACAATGTTTCAGGACGCGTCGTTGCAACTACGATGTAATCTTTACCATCGTGGGTACGCAGTGACTTATCTTCAAAGAAGTATTTGAAGTGCCAAAGTGAACCTGCTTCCTCTTTATCAGACTCAACTTCTAAGTCAGAAAGGGCAGTTTGTAATTTTGGATCCCAGTTAACCAGGCGTTTACCGCGGTAGATCAGACCTTCTTCGTGAAGTTTAACAAACACTTCTTTTACTGCGTTTGATAAACCATCATCCATGGTGAAGCGTTCACGTGACCAGTCAACCGAAGAACCGAGGCGACGGATTTGACGGGTAATGTTACCGCCAGACTGCTCTTTCCATTCCCAGACTTTTTCGATGAACTTTTCACGGCCTAGGTCATGACGGCTAATGCCTTGTGCACCCAACTGACGCTCTACCACCATTTGCGTTGCAATACCCGCGTGGTCAGTACCCGGTTGCCATAAGGTATTTTTACCTGACATACGGTTGAAACGCGTCAAAGCATCCATGATGGCATTGTTAAAACCATGACCCATGTGCAAGCTACCAGTGACGTTCGGTGGCGGAATCATGATACAGAAAGACTCGCCTTTTTCAGACGGCTTGAAGTAACCGCGCTCTTCCCAGGTTTGGTACCATTTTTTCTCGATCTCGGTCGGATCGTAGGTTGTAGCAATATTTTGCGCAGAATCAGTCATAGTGAAAACAGATCGAAAGTGAATAAAAAATTGCATCTATTGTAGCAAAAAAAATGGCAGATTAGGCAGCTAAAGAAAATGCAAAAAATAAGCATTTGGCACATACACAATTAGGTTCTATGATGAGAGTATTATAAAAACAGCGCAGAAGATCGCAGAACAATTCTAAAAGGAGATAATTATTATGAGTCATTTGATTTCTTTAAAATTAAAAGCTGAAACCCATCAAAGATTCCGGCAGATTCACCAGCAACTGAATGAAGGTGAAACCCAAAGCCTGGCGAAACCGCTGGGTGAGGTGCTGGCAGATATTTCCTGCGAAATTGTCGATCAGGTTTTTGGCGAAATCTCGCGTTTATCTACCTCGGGTGACCGGGAGTCAGACAAGGTGGTGCAGCAGATTTTAGATACGGTCCGTAAATATATGCCGTGGTCAGTGTCATTTTTTGGCAATGACCGCTTAATTCCAATGGTCAACTATTTGATTAAAATGGCCCACGAAAAAGATGATCAACACTATATTTCCTATCAGGTTGATCATGTGCTGGTGGTGGAGCTTTTAGGTTGTGTGGAACAGGTAAAAAGTGGAAATAGCCAATACGTTTCGCCTGCCTTGAAAGCATTTACCGAAATGGTCGATCAAGGTGTGACGTATTTGGTACGTGAACCCAAAAAAATGTTGAAATTCAATTTGGTGGTTGATAAAACCTTAAATGGTGTCATTAGTTTGACCACGCAATTAGGCTATAAACGTCTGGAAAAATTGGGTGCTTATTACGATGCTCAAGAAACCCATCGTTACTTTGATCATTTTCTGATGTTTTTGAATCAAGGGCCTAAAAATGACAGATCAAACCATTCAGAATCGTAATTCAAAACAGGAAACATAACATGGCGCAGCAGGACAGTTTAAACAACAAAGTGGTATGGATTACCGGCGCATCTTCAGGTTTAGGCAAGGCACTGGCGCATGAGTGTGCCTTGCAAGGGGCGCAAGTCGTACTGACTGCACGGCGTATGGATGAACTGGAAAATGTCCGTTTAAGTTTGACCGATCCTGAGCGGCATATCTGTGTCAGTGCCGATATTACCGATGAAAATCAGGTTCGCCATGCCTATGAAAAAGTGCTGAATCAGAAAGGTCGTATTGACTGGTTAATCAATAACGCGGGTCTCAGCCAGCGTGCCCTGATTGCCGATACCACTATGCAAACTGAACGCGCCATTATGGAAGTGGATTATTTCTCGCAAGTGTTTCTAACCAAAACAGTTTTACCGACATTCCTTGCACAAAAGTCCGGTCGTATTGCCTTTGTGTCCAGTGTGGCAGGAATTTTGGGTACGCAATACCGTGCTTCCTATTCAGCAGCGAAAGCAGCCATTCACATGTGGGCCAACAGCTTGCGTGCGGAAGTGGCGCAGAATGGCGTGGATGTCTCGGTGATTTTCCCCGGCTTTGTTAAAACCAATGTGTCGTTTAATGCCTTGAATGGTGCAGGTAAACCACAGGGGCATCAGGATGAAGCGATTGAAAATGGTTTAGAGCCAGATGTGTTTGCCAAAACAGTGGTGAGTGCATTGCTGAACGGTGAAGAATACATTGTGGTAGGCGGGACGAAAGAAAAACTGGGCGTATGGGTATCGCGCCTATCACCAAGTACACTGTATAAAATGATTCGTAAGATGAAAGTGAAGTAAGGTCTGATTTATTCAGATTTCTTAAAAAAATAATATTACGAGGTTGTACATGGTTAAACACTATGAAAATCGATTTTTCATTCTTGGATTATGTATGATCTCTTTTCTTTTTGCAGCGCAATATTCCTTTGCCGGGGACTTATGCAGTAATAAAGCCCAACTTGAAAAATTGTTAAGGCAGCAAAAAATTATAGGCTCATTTGATTCAAATTATTTGTCATGCAAGTCATTGCCGCAATCTCCTGAGCTGAGTCTGGTTGCCTATACGAAATGGATAGCTTCGAAGGAAGATGAAACTATTGGCGTTTATCAACTCACGTTTTTAACTCTGGAGACGAAAACCAATACCGTACAATCGAAGTATGTGGTGCAGCAATCTTTAATTTCCGATGCGATTTCACTGGATTCAATATCACTCGATCTAGGAGCTTATAAAGTTTCACAGACGGTTAGAGCCATTGGCTTAAGATTAAATTACAGCGGACATTCACAGCCCAATCCATATCGTATGCAATTGCTTAATTTGTACGATTTAAACAATAAAACGATGATTTTAGATGGCTTGATTGTAGAGCGTTATCGTGCTGAAACCGATACACAATGCAATGCTGAGATTGAGGAACGTAATTCAACATTAGTGATGCTTCCAAAAAAGTCACATCAATATTCTGATATTCAGGTACGCAGCAAAATCAGCCACTACGAAATGTCAGGAACACTAGAACATTGTGTAGAGGGAAAACGCAACCGAGCTCAGCAAAGTTTTATACTGAAATTTGATGGAACTCAATACCAGGTTCCTCAAGCTTTTGCTGAAGACTACCGATACTGAGTCTTTAACTGCTTTATTTAATCTGAAGGTCGTTGAATCGCCGTTCCATATGCAAACACTTCGACCATGCCGCCTTGCATACCAAGCTCTGTGGTACTTAAGCGTAAACCCATAATATACGTCGCACCGATTTTTTCCGCTTCCTGTTTTAAGCGCACAATTGCCTCACGGCGGGCTCGTTCAACTACGCTTTCATAACTGGTTAAGCGACCACCAAAAAAATTCTGGATATTGGCAATGACATATTTAAAGTAATCATGCGAAATCACCACATTGCTACTGACCAGTTGCCCAGGATGGGAAGACGTTTTAAAGCGGCTATTGTCCAGGGTGATATAAGCCAAACGCTGTTCTTGCTCATCCAGTTCAGTAAAATGTTTTTTTTCCGCGCGGCGGCCAAATCCCCAGCCAATAGTAAATAAAACCACAAAGATAATGACTTTTAATAGAAAAGCATCCATGACTTAACCTTGCGTCGGGAAGGGATCAGGAAGTTTGGTCGCATTTGGTTCCACAACCACTGCAGTTCCATAAACAAAAAGTTCAGAAGCGCCTTGTGCAATATTCGAGGTAGAAAAACGGATGCCGACCACAGCATTTGCACCTAAAGATTGAGCCATTTCAATCATCCGGTTCATGGCTTCCTGACGCGATTCTTCCAGCAGTTCAGTATAGGCAGTCAGTTCACCACCAACAATATTTTTCAGGCCAGCCAGCAAGTCACGTCCGACATGCTTGCTGCGTACAGTGCTGCCGTAGACCACATCAATTTGACGAATAATGGTGTGAGCCGGAACAGATTCTAAATTACTAAGGAGCATTTTTTGATATTCAAACGAAATGGAGTCTAGTGAAGATAGGAAATCGGGCTTGAAAAAGCAATAAAAAAGCCTGCATTGCGCAGGCTTTTTTATGAGCTATAATTTATTGAGCGCTGTTTGCAGCTTTGCGTTCAGCACTAGATGGCACCTGTTGAACAGCATCACCGGTGTTGGCTTTAAGACCACCACCCAGGGTCTTATACAATTCAACCTGGTTATTCATGTTGGCTTGTTCAAGCAACAATAAACCTTGTTCAGCTGCATATGATGCACGTTGCGCATCCAATACGGTTAAGTAACTGTCAATACCGGCACGGAAGCGGGCATTTGACAGTCGGTATGTGGTATTGGTTGCATCCACCAAACGGCGCTGTGCAGCTAAACGGTCACCAATGTTTTGACGTACTGCCAAGGCATCATTCACTTCGCGGAAAGCGGACTGAATTGATTTTTCATAGTCAGATAAAGCAATTTGCTGATCTGTTTCTGAAATTTTGATGTTGGCTTGACGTGTACCCCAATCGAAGATTGGAAGGTCAATACTTGGGCCAATTGACCAGACAAATCCGCCTGATTTGAACAGGTCGCTTAAGCTGGTTGACGCATAGCCTGCATTACCGGTCAAACTGATGGTCGGGAATAAGCGTGCTTTCGCTGCAGCAATGTTTGCACCTGCGGCAGAAAGCTGATATTCCGCAGCACGGATGTCTGGACGGTTGGTGAGTAAGTCACTTGGTAAACCCGCACTTAGCGCATTGCCTTGACTGATCCGTGTCACACGTTGAGTCGGTAACAGGTTAGCAGGAACAGCTTGACCTACAAGCAGGTTAAGCAGGTTCTGTGCTTGAGCAATCTGAGTCTTGTAATTGGCCACATCGTTACGTGCAGTCTCTACAGAAATCTGTGCCTGACGAACAGGAACTTCACTGTCGATACCAACATCGAAACGTTTTTTGTTGAGGTTATAAGACTCAAGTTGGGCTTTCAGCGTCTGATCTGCAAGTCTTAAATTTGCATTGGCAAACGAATAATTCAACCAGGCTTGCGCCACTTGACCAATCAGGGCAATTTGAGTCGCATCACGCGCACTTGAAGTGGCCAGATACGTATCCAAAGCATTATCTTTTAAGCTACGTACACGACCCCAGAAATCCAGCTCATAGGCAGTCACGCCCAGGCCTACATTGTAGCTGGTCATGGTACCGGTGTTGAGCGTGTCTTGACGCAGCACACTACCGCTGGCACCAATGGTTGGCAGCTGATTGTTCTGGGTAATTTGGTACTGTTGCTGCGCACGTTGAATATTCAAGGTCGAAGTACGCAAATCACGGTTATTGGCTAATGCCAGATCAAGCACTTGGATTAAGCGTTGATCGGCAAAAAAGTCTTTATAACCTTGTTCAGCAATTGAAGGTCCAGAATTCGCGGTTAAGTAACCCTGTTCTGGAATATTCGCTTGAGCTACGGGCTCTGGGCCACGCATGCTTTGACATGCAGTCAAAGCAAGCGCAAGTGCAGATACCGCAATGCTACGACCTGAGATAGACCATACCTTTTGCATCACGATGCTTGCTCCTGATTATTTGGTTTTTTAGGTTTAAATTTAAAGATACTTCGAATCCAGACATAGAACACAGGAATAAAGAAGATACCCAATAAAGTCGAACTGATTACGCCACCGAGTACACCATAACCGACCGAGTGCTGGCTACCTGCGCCGGCACCTGTAGACAGGGCAAGCGGAAGTACACCAAAACCGAAGGCTAAAGTGGTCATGATGATTGGACGCAAACGCATTTTTGCTGCATGAAGGGTCGCTTCAAGTAAAGGCTCGCCTTTATCTTCCTGCAGCTCCTTGGCAAATTCGACAATCAAGATCGCATTTTTCGCAGCCAAACCAATGACGGCAATAATCGCAACCTGGAAGTAAATGTTATTCGACAGGTTTGGATCCTTAAACAGAACCATACCCAAGAAAGTCAAGCCAATTGCACCGACAATACCTAGTGGAATCACCAGCATGACTGAGAATGGAATTGACCAGCTCTCGTACAATGCCGCAAGACACAAGAATACAATCAGCATTGAAAGCGCATACAGACCAAGCGTTTGCGAGCCAGATTCACGTTCTTCCAACGATAAACCTGTCCACTCGTAGTCAAGGCCAGCGATACCCATTTCAGGCAATTTGGCAATGATTTCTTCCATGGCAAGCATCGCATCACCCGAGCTGACACCCGGAGCAGGCGTACCCTGAATGTTAACCGATGAAATACCGTTATAACGTTCAAGACGTGGCGAACCGTAAGTCCATTCACCTGTAGCAAAAGCAGAGAACGGAACCATTTGACCAGCGTTGCTGCGTACGTACCACTTGTTGAGATCTTCCGGCATCATACGTGCATCCGGAACGGCCTGAACATAAACTTTCTTAATACGACCACGGTCGACAAAGTCATTAATGTATGAACCACCCCAAGCAATACTCATGGTGCTGTTGATTTCAGAAATGCTGACGCCCATAGCGCTGGCTTTTTCGTTATCTACATAGATTTTGTACTGTGGCGTATCTTCCTGACCATTTGGACGAACACCCGCAAGACGTTTGTCCTGTGCAGCCATACCCAAGATCATGTTACGTGCAGTGAGCAGTTTTTCATGACCAAGACCGGCTGCATCTTTCAACTGCAAGTTAAAGCCAGCAGAAACACCCAGTTCAGGCATTGCAGGAAGCTGCAATGGCATTACATAAGACGCATCTTTAGCAATGACGTTCAATGCCATACCACGCTGGATAATGGCACCGATTTGCGATTCAGGAGAAGTACGTTCGCTCCAGTCTTTCAATTTGATGAAAGCCAGACCGGCATTTTGACCGACACCGGTAAACGAGAAACCTGCGACACTAAAGACAGAGTCGACATTGGCTTTTTCACCTTCCATAAAGAAGCCAGTCATTTGATCAATAACTTTCTCAGTACGGTTCAGGGTAGCATTCGGTGGAAGCTGAACCAGAGTCATGACCACGCCTTGGTCTTCATCCGGCAAGAATGAACTTGGCAAGCTTTTGAACAAGAACAATAGACCGACAATCACGACCGCATAAATCGCACCGGCAATGATTTTATGAATCAGCAGTTTTCCGACCCATTTTTGGTAGCCTTCAGCAGTACGTTCAAAGCGTTCATTGAACCAGCGGAAGAAGCGGGCAGGGGCACTGTTGCTTTGCGGTTTATTCTTGTCATGCTGTTTCAACAAGGTCGCACAAAGCGCAGGGGTAAATGTTAATGCCACAATCAGTGACAGAACCATTGCAGTCACCAGGGTAATCGAGAACTGACGGTAAATCACCCCGGTGGTTCCGCTAAAGAACGCCATTGGGACGAATACGGCAGACAATACCGTGGTAATACCAATCAATGCACCAGAGATCTGATTCATCGACTTTTCAGTCGCCTCAACCGGCTCTAGATGCTCTTCTCCCATAATACGTTCAACGTTTTCGACCACGACAATCGCATCATCCACCAGAAGACCAATGGCAAGAACCATGGCAAACATCGTGAGCGTGTTAATTGAGAAGCCAAACAGGTTGATAATCGCGAATGTACCGAGTACAACCACCGGCACAGCCATGGTTGGAATCAGGGTTGCACGCCAGTTCTGCAAGAACAGGAACATAACCAGGAATACCAGAATAATCGCTTCAACTAAAGTGTGAACTACACTTTCAATCGAAAGTTTGATAAACGGGGTGGTATCAAACGCCAGCTGATCTTTTAAACCTGTTGGATAGTTTTTACGTAACTGTACTAAACGTTCTTCTACCGCAGTCGCGGTGTCTAATGCATTTGCACCCGTGGCCAGTTTAATCGCTACACCACCGGCAGGCTTGCCGTTGAATTTCGAGGTAAACTGATAGTTGTCCGAACCTAATTCGACTTTGGCAATATCACCAATAGTTACTTTTGCACCAGAACCGGCATTTTTCAAGAAAATGTTTTTGAACTGTTCAGGCGTTTGCAAAAGGCTTTGTGCGTTTACAGTGGCATTCAGGACTTGACCTTCAACCGCTGGCGCACCGCCCAATTGACCCACAGCAACTTGCGCGTTTTGAGTACGCAAGGCAGCCACGACATCACTTGGAGTCAGCTGATAACTGCTGAGTTTTGCAGGATCTAACCAGATACGCATGGCATATGAACCACCAAATACCTGTACTTCACCGACACCCGCCACACGGCTGAGCGGTTCAGAAATATTCGAGTTCACATAATCTTTAATGTCGGCATCGGTCAATTCACCATTCGGTGAGTAGAAAGCCAAAACCTGCAAGAAGCTTGCACCAGATTTGGTTACGCGAAGCCCTTGACGTTGCACATCTTCAGGGAGTAGCGCCGTTGCTGACTGTAATTTGTTTTGGACTTGAACTTGGGCAATATCAGGATCAATGCCTTGTTCAAAGTTCAAAGCGATAGATGCCTGACCGTTACCCGCACTATTTGACGAGATATAACGTAAGCCGTCTAGACCATTCATTTGCTGCTCAATGATCTGGGTCACTGTATTTTCTACAGTTTCAGCAGATGCACCAGGATAAGTCGCAGAAATGCTGACTGTTGGCGGAGCAATGGTTGGATATTGTGCAATCGGCATTTTGCTGATGGTTAAGATACCCGCCAGCATAATCACCAATGCAATCACCCATGCAAAAATCGGGCGATGAATAAAAAATTGAGCCATTTAGTCTACCCCTTATGTATTTGAAGTAGATTTTTGTTCAGTTTTGGGTTGTGCTTGCTGCGCAGGTTGAGCTGCTTTATTGGCTTGTGCGGCAGGTTGACCGGCACCTTGAGGCGCAGCTTGAGGTTGATAAGGTTTAGCAACGACAGTTGCGCCTTCTTTCACCTTGGCAATACCATCAACAATCACTTTTTCACCGGTTTTCAGGCCTTTAGTGACAATCCAGTCTTTACCTTGAACACCCGCAGTTTCCACTGGGCGTGTTTCAACAGCGCCTTTGGCATTCACGATCATGGCAATGGCCTGGCCTGTTGGCGTACGGGTAATCGCTGCCTGAGGAATCAGGATGGCATTTGGAATCACACCCTGCACGATTTGAGCAGTGGCATACATACCTGGAAGCAATAAATGATTTGGGTTCTGGAACACGGCACGCAAAGTCACGGTGCCGGTATCCGGATTCACGCTGGCATCAGAGAATGCAAGACGACCTTCAACCGGATAGGTGCTGCCATCTTCAAGCTTTAATTTCACTTTCGTGTTGTTGCTGCTGCCTAAGCTGCCTTGGCTCAATTGTTGACGTAAACGCAATAATTCTGCACTAGACTGGTTAATGTCGACATAAATCGGGTCTAGGCGCTGTACAGTCACCAAGGGTTCAGCCTGACTGGCTGTAACCAGCGCACCTACAGTCACGGTAGAGCGGTTGGTTTGACCTGAAATGGGGGAACGCACGGTTGAATAACCGAGATTGATTTCTGCATTCTTAAGCTCAGCTTGAGTGGCAGCAAGATCTGCTTCAGCCAGTTTTACTTGTGCAGCAATATCATCATATTCTTGTTTTGAAATGGCATTGGTGCCAACAAGTTGACTGTAACGTCCTTCTTTCACGCGTAATACGTTCAAGTTGGCCTGTTGACGATTCAGCGCAGCACGTGCACTGGCTACAGTTTCACGGTTGGTTCGCGAGTCAATTTCATACAGGGCCTGTCCTTTACGTACATAACTACCTTCAGTAAACAGACGTTTAAGAATGACACCACTGGTCTGTGGACGAACTTCAGAAATTTCAAAGGCCGTCATACGACCTGAAAGTTCTACCGATTGCTCTACGCTTTGGGGTTGAGCAACAATGACACCTACTTCAGTCGGTGGCATTTGTTGGGCTGCTGCAGCTTGCTGCGCATCCTTAGGATCTTTGCTACAACCAACAAGTGCAATACTTGTTGCTAATGCGCAAGCGGTAAGGGCGGGCGCCCATAGCTTTGCAGACATCATTGTTCCACCTCGATTAGATTCTTATCTAAAAACTAATTTGTTTTCGCCCTACTAAATTTGACATACAGCAGATAAAGTAGTGTGATCCAAATAAAACCTATGCTCCAACCAGCCAATACATCAGAGGGGAAATGTACCCCAAGGTAAACCCTTGAAATTCCCATAATGAACAACCAAACAAAAGCACATATACAAATTAAGGTATGCTGTGGATGTTTCTGACTGAGATAAATTGCAAGACAGCCCAAAGCCGCGGCATAAATACTATGCGCACTGGGAAATGAAGCACCATAACTTTGAACCAGATGATACATTTCGGGTGGGCGAGGCCTTGAAATTACGTATTTGAGTAGCCAAACCGTGGCTATACTTCCTATCAGTCCTAAACTAATGAAAATAACATTTGTATATTTTTTATACCAAGCTTGGTGTAAACACCAGATTGTGGTTAAAAATAACACAAATGGCATACCGCCTATAGTCGAAAGTGCGATAAATATCCTATTTAGAGACAAGGTACGATGCTGGCTCAGCCATTCAATCATCACCCAGTCGAAGAGATTCAAGGATGGGATGGCAAGCATTAATATGCTGAAAATAAATAAGAAAAATCCTACACCAAGCAACAGATAAGGCATGTAAGGAACCTTTGTTATCTTAGCCGATTGAAGCATGACTAATTTAATGGTTAAAGTGTACTCATCAGTACACTTTATTTCAAGTATGTGTAAATTATGCTTTTCTTTTTACCGATTTTTTAACGCGAAGTAAAACAAAAATAGCAAATTACTTCAGTGCCGATTTTGGGGACGGTGAAAACTCATCTACTTCCAATGGCGTTTTCGGTGGCCAAAAAAAGTCACTTGGGCGGGTTAAAAAGTGAGTGAGTACCAGTTTAGCCAATGGTTTCCATTGTTCAAAGCGAACCCGGCGGGCACGTAAAGCCACAATAATGGTCAGGCTGAAACTCACAAATAAGTTAGTCAGGCCAATCAACAACACCCCTAAAAATGAAACAATAATCAGGCCAATTTCAGGACTACCATTAATACAGATCAGGCCTTGAATAAAGTTGGCTGAAGCAAAAGCAATATGGCGAATGTCCAGTGGCAGCCCTAAAATAAAACCGATGGTGCCCATACTGCCAAGCATAATCCCGAACAGGAAGTTCCCCGCCAAAGCTCCTAAATTTCGTTCAATATAGGCTGCGAATTTATTCAGGCGTTCTTGTCCCATTAAGCGCTTTAAGCGGAAATGCGCCTTTAAGCGTGGACCAACTTTGCGGTACACCGCCATATTGTCAAAGTAACCGGCAATCAGACCTGAAAAGAACAGACACACACCGGCAATGGCGGCATGAGGAATCGCCAGTGAAGTAAATGGATTCAGTGAATGTAAAGTCTTGGTGGCTTTGGCATGAGTTAACAGGGGTTCATCCATGCCATATTGCCACAACAGGGTAATGACCGCTGCGGTCGGAATGGCAATCGAAATATTACCTAGAATGGCAATGAACTGGGTCCGGATAATATTAATGATTAGTGCGGCAAGTTCAGCAATCTGTGCAGTTTTGGAGCCTTTAGTATGCTGTACTGTGGCGGCAAGCGCGGCTGCCGTCATGGCGGGCTGTTTAGTGGCAACGGTAAAATGCAGTACATGAATCAACATAAATCCGAGTGAATAATTCATGCTAAAGACAAAGGCCTGCATGATCGGCGCCATGGCCAGTCGTGCTGCCAGTATCTTGAGGGTTGCCATGGTGGCAATAATCACACCTGCACCTGCGGCCGATTTATACATCGACCAGAAACCCTGCTTGTCAGTACTTACGTAGTGTTCACCGGTTTTACTGGCATTTTCTGTGACTTGTAATGCAATCAGTTCACTGTTTGCGGCTAACAGTGAGCGTACACTGCGCTCGCTATAAATGGCATGCGTGATATCGACCAGCAATAAGCCTAGAGACTCATAGCGAAGCTGATCTTCATCCATAATCAGATTCAGCAACAGTTCAATACGGTCCAGGCATTGTTCCAGTAATGATAGCAAATAAGTCAGGCTTAAACTGACCCCAATTCTTTTGGTGGCACGACGAATTTTCAACGCCACATCCCGACATTGCTCAATCATAACCAGCGCTTGAGAAGCGTCTGGTACAACAGTTAAGGCCAGTGCGTCGGTGTTTTGATAGAGCATCTTGTAATGCTGGATGAATTCATTGATTTCCCGGTTCTGCGCCAGAAAAGGTGATTCATATTCGGTGAGTTCCGGATGGGCATTAATAAATTCCGGATACAGGCCAATGCCGCTAATCCGGTAAGATAAAACGGTAATCGCTTTAATCAGCTCGCTTTTAATTTTGAGCTTTTGCTGTTGATTGCTGTGCCCTTGATTGATGAGTCCAAACAGCTTTTGCCAGTCTTCTTCAGCAATACTGTCTAGCCAGTATTTATCACTGCGTTGATAAAAAACCCGGCGTAGCAAATCTTGCAGTTGGCTTTCGTCATTAATCAGGGGGAGAAAGTGCGCCCCCAGACGCTGTACCAGCTGATTCCAAAAGCCATCCAGAGACAAAATACCAGTGTCAGCATATAGACTGGTTTGCTTGTATTGATTAATGAGTTTTAAGATAAAATTTTGAAAGCTAATGGCCGCTTGCGGAGTAAGCAGCAGCGCTTGAATGAAAGCCTGAAATTTGTTGTTAATTTCGTCCAGATCGGTGGAATCATCCGGTCGAATACGGTTCACTAACTCAATAAGCAGTGAATCATCAAGAACAGCCTGATTGGTTTCAAGCTGTTCCTGCATTTTTAAGAATAGATCAGTAAAATTTATATGCATAGGCGAGGAGTAAAACTATATTTTTCAAATCTCATTATTGAATCCGGTTGAGGGCAAGCTGGGTCAAATTAATCAATGCCTGGCGATATTCACTGTCCGGAAGTGCATCTAAAGCTTTGAGTGCAAATTGTGTTTCTTCAGTGGCACGCTGACGACAATAATCCAGAGCCCCGCAGTTTTGCACAATCTCGATCACACGGTCCAGATGGTTAAGACCACCCGTGGCAATACTTAAACGAACAATTTCATGTTCTTCATCGGTGGTTTTTTGCAGTGCAGAGATTAATGGCAAAGTCGGTTTGCCTTCCATTAAATCATCACCAATATTTTTACCTAATGTTTCAGCATCAGAAGTGTAGTCTAAAATATCATCAATAATTTGAAAGGCATTGCCAAAGTGACCGGCAAAAACGCGTAGCGGTTCACGATAGTGTGGGGTACCCGCTAAAATGGCTGCACCTTCAGTAGCCAGTTCAAACAGGCGTGAAGTTTTGCCATGAATAATGTCGAGATAGGTTTTTTCCGTGGTTTCTGGCTGATGCTGTGCTTGCAGTTGCAACACTTCACCTTCCGCAATTTCACAGGTGCCGGTAGAAAAGTCTTTCAGCAAGGTCATGTCGTTCAGATCGACCAGCAAATCGAAAGCACGCGAAATAAGGAAATCACCGACCAAAACCGCAGTCTGGTTATTCCAGGTGGCATTTGCTGTAGGACGACCGCGACGTAAGCCTGACTCATCCACCACATCATCATGCACCAAGGTCGCAGTGTGCAGCATTTCAATAATCGCTGCCAGTTTACGTTGCCGTTCGATATCTTCTGCGCCACAGGCTTTTGCAGCCAATAAGCACATAATCGGACGCATGCGCTTACCACCGGCTTCCACTACGTGTTTACTGACCGCCATCACCAAAGCAACTTTTGAAGTGATCCCTTCATTGATAAACGTGTCCATCGCAGCAAAATCTGAAGCAACAGGAGCGAGAATGTCTTGCTTGAAGTCGATGGCCATACGAAGAGAAACCTCTAAAAATTGAATTGCTTATATAAGTTCTGTTGATATTTCGGCAGGAAATAAGTTTCATGCTCAACTTTAACCTGCAACGCTAGCCGTTGATGAAATGTCAGCAGACCTTAGTGTAACAACTATATCTGACGATATAGTTAAGATCTTAATATAGTTGCTTAAATCCTGACTAAGCAAATGATTTTAAACGCGTCCCCAATCCAGCAACTCATCTGCTGTCTGGATAGCGTTGGCATTTCCTAGTGTATAGTAGCGAATTGATTTTAAAAATCTATTTCATTTTATAAAATCTAAGATCCGGATGTAAAAGCAATTTCGGCTTCATAATTTGATCGTTGATAAATTAAACAAAATTAAAGCTCAAAAAAACACTGAAACAGCTTGTTGTTTGATTTATTATCACTTAATATGTTTGCCCTTATATATCCCCCCAGTGGCGTTCGTATTAAGATCGATATATTCCTTTATCGGCACGACGACACGGGCATGTTTGGAGTACATTATGTACGCAGTAATCCAAAGCGGTGGTAAACAACACCGTGTGGTTGAGGGTGAAACCCTTAAAGTAGAATTATTGAAAGCTGAAACTGGTACAACTATTACGTTTGATGACGTATTAATGCTTGTAAACGGCGAAAGCATTCAAA
>Ga0308169_10003237_pt1 | contig 16066 bp, 14 predicted proteins | sample PhyBR1_2_FD_202139 | JGI IMG/M metagenome (GOLD analysis project Ga0308169, IMG submission 202139) | Phyllosphere microbial communities from UC Gill Tract Community Farm, Albany, California, United States - DLSLSB.R1 | ecosystem: Host-associated > Plants > Phyllosphere > Unclassified | place... | reverse complement strand
CTGTCGGGCGGTCAGAGGCAGCGCGTGGCGATCGCCAGGGCGCTCGCCATCGGCCCCGAGCTGATGATCCTCGACGAGCCCGTCTCGGCGCTGGACGTCTCCGTGCAGGAGCAGATCCTGCAGCTGCTGGTCGACCTGCAGGCCGAGTTCGGGCTGAGCTACCTGTTCATCTCGCACGACCTGGGCGTGGTGCGGCAGATCTCCGACCGCATCGTCGTGATGCAGAAGGGGCGGGTCGTCGAGAGCGGCGACGCCGCCGACGTGCTGGGAGACCCCGCGCACGAGTACACACGCGAGCTCATCGCGGCCATCCCCGGCAGCAGCGCGGTCGCCGGCTGAGCAGGGCCGACGTTCGGGAGGAGAACTCCGCGATGGGAGGAGCATCCTGGCTCAGAGCTCCTCCCGAACGTGAGAACTCCTCCCGAACGTGCGCGCGCTCCCGGCGTCAGTACCGCAGGCCGTGGCCGAAGCGGAAGGTGGGGTCCTCGGTGTCGAAGGCGACGTCGGAACGGCTCGCGACGACCGCGGCATCCGAACGCGGCAGATCGAACGGCAGCGAGCCCTGCGGACCCCGCTCGCCGAACAGCACACGCAGCACGGCCTCGTCCGAGGCGCCGTAGTCCGCGAACACGGCGCGAGCCGACTCCTCCAGGCCGCCCAGCACGGCCGGGCGATCGAGGTAGATGTCGATCACCGTCGGCACGGCCTCGGCGATCGCCGTCAGACGCGCGTGCTCCTCAGCGGGGAACTCCAGCGACCCAGAGTGGAACATCGCCGAGAACCCGCCGCGGTCGCGGTCCTCGAAGGGCGCCTTGATGCGCAGGATCGCGACGTCGGCCTCCGCCGGTGTCGCGACGACGGTCGCATACCCGGCGAGGACGTCGGATGCCACGCCTTCGGCGTAGACCTTCACGCCGCGGGTCAGCGGCAGGATCGCATCCGTGTTCGTGAGCAGCGTCAGCGAATCGCTCTGCGCGTCCAGGCCCTCCTGCACGAAGTCCGCACGGCCGACGACGGCCTCGGCGTGCTCCTCGTCGACGAACGGGTCGTCGAACAGCCCCAGGCGGAACTTCTCCCGCAGCAGGCGCCGCACCGAGACGTCGAGACGGTCCTCGGCCACCGCACCCGAGGCGAGCAACTCCAGCAGCACGTCGGTGCACAGCTCGCCGCCGAACTGGTCGATGCCGGCGTCCAGCGCCTTCACCATCCGCTCGGGCCGCGTGAGGTGCTCGACGCCCCAGGCCCGCGCCGGCATCGGCGTCCCCAGGATGTCGGCGTCGGTGAGCAGGCCCCAGTCGGTGCAGACGATGCCGTCGAAGCCGAGGCGGTCGCGCAGCAGCGTGGTCAGCACGTCCTTGTTGAAGCCGAAGCCGACCTCCTCCCAGTCGGTGCCGACCGGCTTGCCGTAGTACGGCATCATCTGGGTGGCGCCGGCGCCGATGGCCGCGATGAACGGACGCAGGTGGTACTCCTGCTCACCGCCGGGGTAGACCTGCTCCTTGCCCCACTCGAAGTGCGGGTCCTCGCCGTCGAGCTGCGGACCACCGCCGGGGAAGTGCTTGACCATGGTCGAGACCGACTCCGGCCCGAGCTCCGACCCCATGAACCCGCGGATGTAGCCGACCACGAGCTCGCTGGTGAGGTCGGCGCTCTCGCCGAACGTGCCGTTGATCCGCGACCAGCGTGGCTCGGTGGCGAGGTCGATCTGCGGATGCAGCGCGACGCGCAGCCCCACCGCGAGGTACTCCCGCCGTGCGATGTCGCCGAAGCGCTCGAGCCGCTCCGGCGAGGCGAGAGCGGCGAAGCCGAGCGTCTCGGGCCACTGCGAGAAGGGGCCGGCGAACATCGAGGTCAGGGGGTTGTCGCTGAACGCGTGCCGCGGATCGGTCGAGAACGTGATCGGGATGCCGAGGCCGTCCTCGCGGGCGAAGCGCTGCAGCGCGTTGCTCCACGCGGCGAACTCGCGGCCGCTGGGCGCCGAGCCGAGCAGGTTGAAGTGATTCATCCGGCGCTTGCGGATCATCGAGTGCGCCGAGGGCAGCCCGAACGTGGGGTTGCCCTCGGACGGGTCGCCGATGCCGACCATGGTGTGGAAGAGCATGCCGGCCTTGTCGGCGGCATCCATCCGGCTGAGCAGATCCTCGACGCGCTGCTCGATGTCGAGCGCGGCGTCCTGGTACGGGAAGCGCACCTCGGTGTCCGTCATGTGTTCTCTCCTTGACTACTTGACCGACTTGATGAACCAGACGCTGATCGCGCCGAGCACGCTGAGCACGATCGCGATCGGGAAGAGCGCGCCGTAGCCGAAGGCCAGCACGATCGCACCGGCGACGCCGGGGGCGAACGTCTGGGGCAGCGTGGCGGCGATGTTCACGACGCCGAGATCCTTCGCGAAGTTCTTCGCCGACGGGAGCACCTGGCTCATCAGCGCGGTGTCCACCGCCTGGAACATTCCGAACCCGAATCCGCTGATCACGGTCATGATCATCCACGAGGTGTACGAGGGCGTGATCCAGGGCACGACGAGGGCGACGGCCATCAGCAGGGAGGATCCGAAGACGAAGGGCTTGCGGCGGCCGACCTTGTCGGAGAGCGGGCCCGAGATGACCGTGGCGATGAGCACGCCGGCGAGGCTGAGGATGCCCAGGAGCGGGATGACCGCGAACGGGTCCTTCACGCCGAGGTAGTTCTTCAGGATCAGCAGCTGGAAGCCGGTCACGGCGAAGTAGCCGGTGTACAGCAGCAGGCGGCCGGTGAACGCCCAGAAGAAGTCGGGGTGCTTGACCGGGTTGACCCAGAAGGTGCGCAGGAACTCCGCGAAGCTGAACGGCTCGTTCTGGAAGTTGGTGCTCGGGTGGTCGGGGTTGGCGATGACGAAGCCGATCAGCACGACGACGGCGAACGCCGCGAAGATCACATAGCCGAGGGTGATGGTGTGCGCGAGCTGGGAGCCGACGATCTGTCCGCCCAGCGCACCGAGCATGAGTCCGATGCCGGACAGGGCGGCGAAGGTGCCGCGGCGGGCGACCGGCACGCGGTCGGGAAGCACCGCGGAGAGCGGGCCCTGCGCGAAGTTGTAGGCGACCTGGATCAGGGTCCACGCGACGATGATCCCGATGAGGCTGTTCATGAAGCCGAGGACGATGAGGGCGATGCCGCCCACGATCGCTCCGCCGACGATCCACACCGCGCGGCGGCCGGACTTCGCCCGGGTGCGGTCGGAGAGCTGGCCCGCGGCGGGCTGGGCGATCATGGCGCCGAGGGCGCCGATCGTCATGACGATGGCGATGTTCGCGACCTGGGTCTTCTCGTCGGGGAACATCGCGATCAGCTGGGCCTGGAGCAGGATGCCGGGGACCGCGCCCCAGATCACGAAGATCGCGAAGTTGGCGGGGACGATCCACCACAGCAGGCGCCGCACGCCCTTGAGGGGCGCGGGCGGGTCGTCCTCACCGGAGGCGGTGGCGACGAAGGTGGTCTCGGTGATCGGGGGACGCAGCTCGGGGGCGTCAGATGAAGTCGACGACATTGTCAGTCCTTGCGGGTATGGGCGGGTTCGGGTGGCCGGACAGGATGCTCGGTTCCGATTGATGGCACGCTAGCATGAAAACCGGCACAAGTGTAGGTTTTCATCTGACGCCTACGATGGGACATCGATGACGACTGAACGCGGATACACCACCGGCCGAGCCCGGCGGGAGCAGATCATCGCGGCCGCGACCGCGCTCTTCGGTCGCGTCGGCTACAACAGTGCGACCATGCTCGAACTGTCGAAGATCTGCGAGATCTCGCGCGCCGGCCTCGCGCACCACTTCCCCACCAAGGAATCCCTCATGGAGGCGGTGCTGGAGACGCGCGACCGCGAGGACCGCGAGCGGTTCCGCCGCAACGGGTCACAGGGGCAGGACGGCATCGGGATCCTGCGCGGCATGGTCGACCTCGCCCGGCACAACAGCGGCGTCGGCGGCATCATCGCGCTGTACGCGGTCCTGTCGGCGGAGGCGGCCGACCCGACCCACCCCGCGCACGACTACTTCGTCCGTCGCTATGCGCGGATCCGCTCCGGCACGGCGAAGGCCCTGCGGGATGCCAGGGCCGCGGGCTACCTCGCCGATCACGTCGACGAGGAGCGCGCCGCCGCGGAGCTCACCGCCCTCATGGACGGCCTGCAGCTGCAGTGGCTGCTCGATCCGACGTCCGTCGACATGGCCGAGGCCGTGCGGCTCCGCATCGAGGAACTGCTCGTCGTGCCGCTGGGCGGGACCGACTAGCAGGGGTCTGGCAACGGCCTGGTCCGGAGAATCGGCGACCGTGGAATACTGGCCGCGTGCGTGAACTGTGGTCGACCTCGGGCGGAGCGTTCATCAGGTACCTCGACCTACCGGGCGACGAGGTGCCGATCGTGTTCATCCACGGGCACGGATGCTCGGGAAGCCACGACTATCCGCAGGTCGCCGCCCAACCGGGATTGGTAGGGCATCGGAGAGTCTTGGTCGATCTGCTCGGATGCGGTTACAGCGACCGTCCCGACGACTTCGACTACCGCGTGAGCGACCATGCCGCCGTGCTGGAAGAACTGATCGAGCACCTGGATCTGAACGACTTCGTGCTCTTCGGCCACAGCGCAGGCGGTGCGGTCGCATTGGAGCTCGGTCGACGAGTGGAAAGCCGGTTGCGCGGCCTGGTGCTCAGTGAGGCGAACCTGGACCCGAGCCCGCCGGACGCCGGCTCGTATCAGGTCGCCAGCCAGTCCGAAGAGGCATTCATCGATCGCGGTTATGCACAGCTCATCTCAGCAGCCCGAAGTGCCGGCAACGACAACTGGGCCTCGGCAGTGACCCATTGGTCGCCACGCGCAATGTGGCGACTGGCCGATTCCCTCAAACGGGGGCAGCAGCCGAGCGGTCGGAGCGTCCTGTACGGGTTGAACGTTCCGCGGGCGTACCTCATCGGCGAGAACTCCCTGCCCGATCCCGACCAGTCGGAGCTGCCTCCGCGCGGAATCGACGTGCTGATCGTGCCGGCAGTCGGCCACTCGATGGCATGGGAGGATCCCGCCGGTGTGGCCACGGCGATGGCAGCGGCGATCGAGCCGTGGAGCCCGACGCCCGGGTGACGCGCCACTGACCACGCCAGGGCCTGGAGTCGCTCAGCGCGCGGCGTGCGCCAGGGCCCGCAGGGCCGGCAGCACGCGGTCGCGCTCCGGCAGCGGTTCGAGCTCGAGCGCCGTCGCGACGCCGAGGGCGAGCACGGCGTGCCCGGCAGCGTTCGGGTGGAACGGGTCGCCCAGCAGTCCCCAGGCGACGTCGTTCACGTGGCCACGGCCCATCTCGGCGAAGCGCGCGAACTGGTCGATGAGGATCACGTCCTGCGCGGCCGCGACATCCCTGATCGCCTGGGCGAACTCGGCGATGCGGGCGCGCTCCGGGGCGTTGCGCACGTCGATCGCGGGCTGGGTCTGCAGCACGGGGATGGCGCCGAGTGCGCGCACCCGTGCGACGAACTCGGTGACGGATGCCGCGAACTCGGCCGGCTCGATCACGGGGAACACGCCCGCGGTGGAGCAGTCGTTCGTGCCGATCATGAGCGTGACGACGTGCGGATGCCAGGCGGCCACGCGCCGGTCGAAGTCCTCGAGCAGCTGCACGATGCGCCAGCCGCTGATGGCGGTGTCGATGATGACGTCCTGAACGCGGGACATGTCGCCGCGGATCAGCTCGTGCAGGTGGTCGACGTAGTTGCGCGCACCCTGGGTGTGGATGAGTCCATGCGTGATCGAATCGCCGGTGCACACCCAGTTCACGGGCGTGCCCTCGTCGAGCAGGGTGCGCAGGCGGGTCAGGTCAGTGGTCACGCGGATGCTCCTGTCGGGATGGTGCTTCCATCCTGGCGCATCCGGCATCCGGGCCTCGCCGGGCACGCCCCCGTCACCAGTCGTGGACCGTGCCGTCGGCGAGCCGGTTGTAGGGCAGGTACGCCTGCTCGTACGGATACTTGCCTGCCTCGTCCAGGTCGAGCTCCACACCCAGACCCGGGGCGTCGCCGGGGTGCAGCAGGCCGTTCTGCCAGGTGAACGACTGCTGGAACACCTGGTTCGTGCGCTCGCCGTGCTTCATGTACTCCTGGATGCCGAAGTTGTGGATCGACAGGCCGAGGTGCATGGCGGCGGCCATGCCGACCGGGGAGATGTCGGTCGGTCCGTGCATGCCCGACTTGATCTGGTACATCGCCGCATACTCGAGGGTCTTCTTCAGCGGGCTGATCCCGCCCATGTGGGTGACGGCGCCGCGCACGTAGTCGATCAGCTGCTCGCGGATGATGTCCTTGAAGTCCCACACCGTGTTGAAGATCTCGCCGACCGCCAGCGGGGTGGTGGTGTGCCGGCGCACGAGGCGCAGCGCCTCCTGGTTCTCGGCCGGGGTGCAGTCCTCCAGCCAGAACAGGTCGTAGGGCTCGAGCTCCTTGCCGAGCTTGGCGGCCTGGATCGGCGTCATGCGGTGGTGGCCGTCGTGCAGCAGGGGGAGCTCGGGGCCGAACTCGTTGCGCACCGCCTCGAAGACGCCGGGGAGGTGGCGCAGATAGGCACGGGTGTCCCAGTCCTCCTCCACCGGCTTCGCGCCGCGACGTGCGGGCTCGTGGTCGTAGCGCTCGTCGCCACCGCCGGTCGCGGCGGACTGCGAGGCGATGCCGTAGATCGCGTTCAGGCCGGGGACGCCGGTCTGGATGCGGATGGCGCGATAGCCCTGCTCGAGATGGTCGCGCACCGAGTCGAAGAGCGAGGGCAAGTCGGTGCCGGACGCGTGGCCGTAGGCGAGCAGGCCGGTGCGGGACGCCCCGCCGAGCAGCTGGTACAGCGGCATCCCGGCCTTCTTCGCCTTGATGTCCCACAGCGCCATGTCGACGGAGGCGATCGCCGCCATCGTGACGGGGCCGCGGCGCCAGTACGCCGAGCGGTACAGGAACTGCCAGGTGTCCTCGATGCGGTTCTCGTCGGAACCGATCAGCAGCGGGACGACGTGGTCGCGCAGGTACGAGACCACGGCCAGCTCGCGGCCGTTGAGGGTCGCGTCACCCAGGCCGGTCACGCCGTCGGAAGTGGTGATCTTCAGCGTCACGAAGTTGCGGTTCGGGCTGGTGACGATCACCTCGGCCTTGTCGATGGTCATCGCTTCTCCTCTCCGCGCACACCTTCGGTGCAGACTGGTATGGCAGTAATGCAAGCACTGCCATACCAGTTCTGTCAAGAGTCGGGATACTCTCGTCACATGCCCGCTCGCCCCTCCGCCCGCGACGTCGCCTACGCGCACGTCCGTGACGAGATCATCAGCGGTGCGCTCAGGCCCGGGGCCTCGCTGTCGGAGAACGAGCTCGCCGCGACCATCGGCATCAGCCGCCAGCCCGTCCGCGAGGCGCTGCTGCTCATCGCGCAGGAGGGCCTGGTCGAGATCCGTCCGCAGAGCGGCACCTACGTCACGCCCATCGACCCCGATCGCGTGCGCGAGGCGCAGTTCATCCGCGAGGCGATCGAGGTGACGTCGCTCGCATCATGCGCGACGCCGTCGGATGAGCAGGAGCGGATGCTGCGCAGCATCCTCGCCGCTCAGCGCAAGGCGCGCGATCGTGAGGAGTTCTACCCGCTGGACGAGGAGTTCCACCGGGCGCTGCTGGGGCTCGCCGGACACGCGAACGCGTGGGCGGCGGTCAGCGCCGCGAAGGGCCACCTCGACCGCGCCCGCTACGTCGGCATGAGCGCGACGCGGGATGTGCAGGACTATGCGGACGACCACGAGCGCGTCGTCGACGCGCTCGCGGCCGGCGATGCGGATGCCGCCTGTGCGGCGCTGCGCGAGCACCTCCGCTTCGTCTTCGCCGATCTCGAGGCCGTGCGCGAGCAGCATCCGGAGCTCTTCGAGGGCGCGCTTCCGGCGCGAGGAACGCGCCGAACGCGACGGTGACGCGTGTCCGGACCTCAGCGGACCCGCTCGCCGGCGACGTGCACCGACACCGGCGTGATGGCCGTGTCGCCCGGCTGCCACGAGAAGCGGAGCACATCCGCTCGGGCGCCGACTCGCCACGGGTCGCGGCCGTCCAGCAGCAGAGCCGGCACGGCGCTGGCCAGCCGGACGGCATCGGCGAGCGAGCCGAGGATGCCCGCCGCGTTGGCCACGCCGATGTCGAGAGCCTGGACCGATCCGGCGAGGAAGCCCGATGCGACGTGCCGCAGGGCGCCGTCCGCTGCGAGGGCCACGCCGCCTCCGACGGTCGAGACGCCGTCCTCCACCAGAGTGCGCGGGGTCGCCACCGCATCGCTGACCAGGAAGACGCCGTGATCGCGCTTGGCCGCGATCATCGCCTTCAAGGTGCTGGCCGGCAGGTGGTGGCCGTCGGCGATCACGCCTGCGGCGAGCCGGCCCTCGGCCAGCTGCGTCCAGATGTAGTTCGGATGCCGCGGCAGCACCGCGTGCGCGCCGTTGCCCAGATGGGTGCACAGCGACGCGCCGGCATCGACCGCAGCCGTGATCTGCTCCTCGTCCGCATGCGTGTGTCCCACCGAGACCCGCACTCCGTGCTGGACGAGGTGGGTGACGGCGGCGACCGTTCCGGGGTGGTGCGGTGACAGCGTGACGATGCGGAGCAGGCCGTCCGCAGCCTCCAGCCACGTGTCCAGCTCGCGGACATCGGGTGGCCGGATGTGCTCCAGCGGGTGCACGCCGCGCGGGCCGTCCTGCTCGGAGAGGCTCGGCCCTTCGACGTGGATGCCGGCGACCATGGCCGCTGTCAGGGGGTCTCGGCGCGCATCGGCGATCGCACCGATGCGTGCGCGCATCTGCTCTCGCGATGCGGTGATCACCGTCGGGAGGAAGCGCGTGACGCCCCGTGCGGCGAGGGCGTGCGCCATCCGGGTGATCTCCTCGGCGGACGGACGTGTCGCGTTCGCGTCGCCGTCACCGAACCCGTTCACCTGCAGGTCGACGAGCCCCGGGGCGATCCACGGGGCGTCAGGGGCGACCTCGTCGCCGGCCCGCATCCCGGTGATGATGCCGTCGCTGATCTCGAGCACCAGGCCCGCGCCGGAGGCGACGTCCCGGCCCTGCAGTGTGAGCATCAGCGCCGCGCCGGAAGGAGGGAGGCGGCGTCCCGGTCGACATGCACTTCGCAATGAGCATGTCGCCGGAGGGCGGTGCACGGCCAGGCGGGGCTGATCGCCTCCTCCATGAGAGCGCGCACGGCCTCGGCCTTGCGCGCGTCCGGCACAGCGCACACGAGATGTGCGCCCCGCAGCAGCGCGGGGATCGTCAGTGTGAGCGCATGGGTCGGCACGGCTTCGAGATTATCGAAGCAGCCGTCATCGACCTGCTGCACGCGGCTGGCCTCGTCGAGGCGCACCTCGCGTACGGCCTCCGGGTCGTCCAGCTCCGCCTCGGGCGGATCGTTGAACGCGATGTGGCCGTTCACGCCGATTCCCAGGCACACCACGTCGATGGGGCCGGCGGAGAGCAGGCCCGTGTACTCCTCGATCGCCGCCTGTGGGCCGGCCTCGGTGCGAAGCGGGTGGAAGCGGGCGCCGCCGATGCCGGCGATCAGGTGCTCCCGCAGCCAGTTGCCGAATCGCTGGGGAGCCGAATCCGGCAGCCCCAGGTACTCGTCCATGTGCAGGACCGTGACCCTGCTCCAGTCGATCCCCGGCTCCTTCGCCAGGGCGCGATAGACATCGAGCTGACTGGGGGCTGCCGCGGCGATCATCCGGGCGACGCCGCGATCGGCGATCGCGGTGCGAAGGGTCGCGGCGGCCGCACGCGCGGCAGCGGCTCCCATCGCGGAGCGGTCGGAGTGGACGTGCAGGGTGAACGAGGGCTGGTTCATGATGTGGAACACAATAATGCAACCGGTTGCAAAATCAAGCCCCTGTTCTCATCGGGCGCCACTATCGTGGATCCATGACCACCAAACGAAAGGGCGGGGTGACACTCGCCGACGTGGCGCGAGCCGCAGGCGTGTCAGAGTCGACTGCCTCCCGCGCATTCACCCGCCCGGATCTCATCCGGGATGACACCGTCGAACGGATCAAGCGGTTCGCGGCGGAGCTCGGGTACTCGGTGGATCCACATGCCAGGGCCCTGTCGACGGGACGCACGCAGAACATCGCCCTCATCGTGCCCGACATCGCCAACCCGTTCTTCCCGCCGCTGGTGCGCGAAGTGGAGTCGGGTGCCGAGCAGGCGGATTTCGCCGTGTTCTTGGGGGACTCCGACGAGCGCGCCTCGAGGGAGAAGATGCTCGTGGATCGCCTCAGCAGGCAGGTCGACGGGTTCATCCTCGCCTCGCCGCGGATGCCGGAGGAGCAGATCAGGGAACTCGCCGCACGGACGCCCACTGTGGTGATCAACCGGGACGTGGCGGGTGTGCACCGCGTCCTGGTCGACGCTGCGACCGGGGTGCGCGAGGCGGTGGACCTCCTTGCCGCCATGGGGCACACGTCGATCGCGTACCTCGCCGGTCCAGCGGAGACGTGGGCCGATCAGGAGCGCCGCGCGGCCGTGCTCGGGGCTGCGGAGGCTGCTGGCGTCCGTGCCGGCGTGATCGAGCTGGGCAGGCCGAGCTACGAGGCGGGGCGCGAGTGCGTCGGGTCGCTCATCGCGACGGGGGCGACGGCCGCCGTCGCGTTCGACGACGTGATCGCGCACGGCGTCCTCGCCGGATTCAGCCTCGTCGGGCTGAACGTCCCGGCCGACTTCAGTGTCGTGGGATGCGACGACGTCCTGGCTGCGACGACGCTTCCGGCGCTCACGACCGTGTCCGGCGGATCCGCGGCCAGCGGCGCCGAGGCGCTGTCGACTCTCCTGGCGCTGATCGACGACTCGGCGACGGCCCCCGAGCGGACGGCGATCGACGCCCATCTGGTGCACCGTGCGAGCGTCGCGCCTGCTCGTCACATCCGTCGTTGACTTTGCAAGCGGTTGCATGATTCAATGCACGTATGACAGGCATCGTGATCGCCGGCGTGGCGCATTCGCACGTCGACTACGCCCTCGCCGAGATCGGTGCGCGTGATGAGCTGCACCTGCTGGGCGTCCACGACACCGACGCCGAGAGCGCAGCACGGGTGGCGGACGCCACCGGGGCACCGGCGTTCGACTCGCTCGATGACCTGCTCGCGCTGAAACCCTCGATCGTCGCCTGTGCGGGCGTCTACAGCGAACGCGCCGACATCGTGACCGCCGCGCTGGACGCCGGCGCGGACGTGCTCTGCGACAAGCCCCTGTGCATCTCGCTCGAGGAGCTCGACCGCATCGACTCCGCGATGCAGCGCACCGGCCGGCATGTCGCGCTCATGCTCGAGAAGCGCACGTACCCCGAGACCATCGCCCTGAGCGAAGCCCTCCGGGACGGATCGCTGGGGCGGCCCGTGGCCTTCGCCTCCTGGGCCCCGCACAAGCTGCTGCGCGATCAGCGCGCCGCGTGGTTCCTCGATCCCGCGTCCTACGGCGGCATCCTGTCGGACCTGCTCGTGCACGACATCGACATCGCGCTGCAGATCACGGGCGCCGAGCACGGCACCGTACGGGGTTGGCTGGGGCCTGCGATCGACACGGGGTTCCACCTGCAGGGCGGCGCGACGGTCGTGTTCGGCGATGAGACGGGACCCCGGCTCAGCGCCGAAGTCGACTGGCTCACGCCCGCCGGCTCGGCGATCCACGGCGACTACCGCATGCGTGTCGTCGGCACGGCGGGAACGGCAGAGCTCTACTGGGGTCGCGGCGAGATCGAGCTGACCACCACGGAGCAGCCGAGGCAGACGCATCGTTACGGCGTCGGGCGGCGCCCCGCCGAGGATGCGCTGGACGCGCTGCTGGCCGGTGGAGAGGCCGCGGCGCTGGCGGCGCGGGAGGCAGTGCTGGTGAGCCGCATCGCCCTGCTCGCCGAGCAGAGCGCGCGCTCCGGCGGTATCGAACTCGACTGGAGGGCATGAGATGACCGACATCGCCATCATCGGCGCCGGATTCATCGGCGGCGTGCACGCCCGGCTGATCGATGCCATTGACGAAGCGCGGGTGAGCGCCGTCGTCGACAACGATCTCGACCGGGCTCAGGGTCTCGCCGACCCCCGAGGGGCGACAGCGGCGCTCTCTCTGGACGACCTCGCCGCGACCGGGGCGCTGCCCGACATCGTGAGCATCTGCACGGTCAGTGCGGGGCACGCCGACCTCGCGATCCGCGCACTCGAACTCGGATGCCACGTCATCGTGGAGAAGCCCGTCGACATCACCCTCGAGGCTGCGGGCAGGCTGTCCCTGGCCGCGCAGAAGGCCGATCGCGTCCTGAGCGTGGTCAGCCAGCGCCGGTTCCTGCCGACCTCCGTCGCGCTGCGCAGCGCCATCGACTCCGGCCGGCTCGGACGTCTCACCGGTGGCACGGCGGAGTCCCCGTTCTTCCGCGCCCAGTCCTACTACGACTCCGGCGACTGGCGCGGCACCGTCGACGTCGACGGCGGCGGTGCCCTGATGAATCAGGGCGTGCACGTGCTGGACCTGCTCCTGTGGCTGCTGGGCACCCCCGTGGGCGTGAGCGCCGCGACCGCCTGCGTCGCCCACGAGCGCATCGAGGTGGAGGATGTCGCCGGTGCGGTCTTCCGGTTCGACGGCGGCGCCGTGGGCACGCTGTTCGCCTCGACGGCGGCCTTTCCCGAGAGCGGCGTCAGACTGTCCGTCTTCGGCACGAAGGGCTCCGCGACCATCGCCGAGGGCCGCCTCACGATCCGATACGCCGACAGCGACGAGGTCGTCGAGGATGCGGCGCCGGAAGGCTGGACCAGCATCGACTGGGCGCACCGGGCGCAGTATCTCGATGTCCTCGACGCGGTCGCGACCGGCCGTCCGCCCGCGATCGGCTTCGCCGACGGGCGCCGTGCACTGGCCGCCGTGCTCGGGGTCTACGAGTCCGCTCGCACCGGACGAACCGTCGCGCTCTCCTGAACGATCCCCATCCGAAACCCGATTCCCTCGACCAGGACGGATCCCTCCCGTCCACCAAGCCACCAACGGAGGTAGGCACCATGCACCACCGCAAGAAACGACTCACCTCAGTCCTCGCCGGTATCGCCGCGGGCGCCCTCCTGCTGGCGGGCTGCTCGTCCAGCGGCGCCGAACCCGCATCCGACGGCGGCGATGTCACGATCCGCTTCGCGTGGTGGGGTTCGGATGCCAGGCACACCGCCACCGAGGCCGCCGTCGACGCGTTCGAGAAGGCCAACCCGGGCATCAAGGTCAAGACGGAGTTCGGCGACTGGGGTGGTTACTGGGACCGGCTCGCCACGCAGACGGCGGGTGGGAACACCCCCGATGTCGTGCAGATGAGCGATGCCTACCTCGCGGAGTACGCCGGGCGCGGTGTTCTCCAGCCGCTCGACGACGCCGGCATCGACCTGAAGGGGCTCGACGCGGGCGGAGTGGAGAGCGGCCGGGTCGACGGGAAGCTCTACGCGCTTCAGGCGGGTGCCAACTTCCCCGCGGTCCTCGCCAACCCCGCGCTCTTCGAGGCCGCCGGCGTGCCGATGCCGGATGACGCCACCTGGACCTGGGACGACTACGGTCGCATCGCGGCCGAGCTGTCCGAAGCGGGCAAGGGCTTCGTCGGCACGGATTCGATCATCGGCGACCCGGTGACGAACGCCTGGCTGCTGCAGCACGGTGACTCGCTCTTCACCAGCGACGGCAAGGTCGGCTTCGACGACGACGGGCTCACGGGGTACTTCACGGAGGTGTCCGAGCTGAGCACGTCGGGCGCCGCTCCGAAGGCATCCGTGATCACCGAGCAGATGGTGCTCTCCCCCGATCAGTGGGGGATCGCCACCGGCAAGAGCGCCATGGGCTTCGCCTGGTCGAACCTCCTCACCACGATCGAGGGATCCCTCGGCTCCGACCTGCAGCTGCTGCGACTTCCCTCGGACGGCAAGTCCAAGGGTCTCTATCTCCGCGGCGCGATGTACTACTCGATGGCGGCGACCTCGAAGCATCCCGCCGAGGCGGCCAAGCTCATCGACTTCCTGCTCGACGACAAGGCTGCGGCCGACGAGCTGCTGGCCGAGCGCGGTCTGCCGCTCAACAGCGACAACCGCGAGTACATCGCCGACAAGGTGAGCGAGCCCGAGCAGCGTCTGATCGCCTTCACCGTCGACCACGCCGACGATTTCGGAAAGGCTCCGGCTGTGCCCGCTGTCGGCGGCGGCACGTACGACCAGGTCGTCCAGCGCGCCATCTCCGACGTGCTGTTCGGCACGATCAGTCCGGCACAGGCCTCGGAGCGTGTCCACAAGGAACTGACCGATCTTCTCGCCGCCGCAGGCTGACGGAACGATGACTGCGACTTCTGCCCCCCGCATCCCCCGCCGTGTCCGCGCGCGGCGGGGGATGCGGGAGTCCCTGGCGGCCTATGGGTTCCTCGCTCCGTGGATCATCGGCATGCTCGCGTTCACGATCGGCCCCGTGATCGCCTCGTTCGTGCTCTCCTTCACGAAGTACAACCTGCTGCAGCCGCCCACGTGGATCGGAACGCGCAACTACGAGCAGATGCTGCAGGACGAGCGCCTGCAGCATTCTCTGGGCGTGACCTTCACCTACGTGGTCACGGCCGTCCCGCTCCAGCTCGTCGTGGCGCTCGGCCTCGCGATGCTGCTGGACCGTGGCATGCGGGGGATGTCGTTCTACCGGTCGGCGTTCTACCTGCCCTCGATGCTCGGCGCCTCGGTCGCGATCGCCGTGCTGTGGCGGCAGATGTTCGGAGCGGACGGGCTCGTGAACCAGGTGCTGAGCATGTTCGGCGTCGAGGGCGCGAGCTGGATCGCCAGCCCGGACACCGCCCTGGGCACACTGATCCTCCTGCACGTGTGGACGTTCGGCTCGCCGCTGGTGATCTTCCTCGCGGGGCTCAGGAACGTGCCCCGGATGTACTACGAGGCGGCGCAGGTGGACGGGGCCGGGCCGGTCCGCCGTTTCATCTCGATCACCCTGCCGCTGCTCTCGCCGATCATCTTCTTCAATCTCGTGCTGCAGGTGATCGGGGCCTTCCAGACCTTCACGCAGGCGTTCGTCGTCTCCAACGGCACGGGTGGGCCCTCCGACGCCACGCTGTTCTTCACGCTGTACCTGTATCAGAAGGGGTTCCCCGGGTTCCAGATGGGCTACGCCTCGGCGATGGCGTGGCTGCTGCTGCTGATCGTGGCAGCGGTGACCGCGCTGAACTTCTGGCTCTCGAAGTGGTGGGTGTTCTATGAAGACTGAGATCAGCGCCACCGAGGCGATCGTCACGGGAGGCGGGTCGCCGGCGCGCCGGCTGCGTTCGAAGGCGGACTCCACCGGCGCGAGGATCCGCTCCGTGCTCAAGCACGCCGGGCTGACGGCGCTCGCCGTCCTGATGCTCTATCCGGTGGTGTGGATGCTGGTGAGCTCGTTCCGCCCCACGGCGGAGATCTTCACCACGCCGGGGCTGTCGCTCGAGGGGTTCACTCTTGAGAACTACACGCTGGGCTGGGATGCCCTCTCGCAGCCCTTCGGCCGATACCTGCTGAACTCAGCCCTCGTGGTGCTGGGGGCGATCGTCGGCAACCTGGTGTCGTGCTCGCTGGCCGCCTACGCGTTCGCCCGTCTGGCGTTCAAGGGCCGCAGGTGGATGTTCGGGCTCATGCTGCTGACGATCATGCTCCCGCTGCAGGTGATCATCGTCCCGCAGTACATCATGTTTAACTCGGTCGGCTGGGTGAACACGGTGCTGCCGCTGATCGTGCCGAAGCTGTTCGCCACGGACGGCTTCTTCGTGTTCCTGATGGTGCAGTTCATCCGCGGCCTGCCGCGCGAGCTCGATGAGGCGGCCCGGATCGACGGATGCGGGCACTTCCGCACCTTCTGGCAGATCCTGCTGCCTCTGATGACGCCGGCTCTCGCGACCACAGCGATCTTCACCTTCATCTGGACGTGGAACGACTTCTTCAGTCAGGTGATCTACCTCACCTCTCCGGAGTCGTACACCGTGCAGCCTGCGCTGCGGGCGTTCCTGGACTCGCAGGGTCAGA
>Ga0308169_10003235_pt1 | contig 16077 bp, 17 predicted proteins | sample PhyBR1_2_FD_202139 | JGI IMG/M metagenome (GOLD analysis project Ga0308169, IMG submission 202139) | Phyllosphere microbial communities from UC Gill Tract Community Farm, Albany, California, United States - DLSLSB.R1 | ecosystem: Host-associated > Plants > Phyllosphere > Unclassified | place... | reverse complement strand
AAAGGACATCCAGTTTCTTTACAGCGCCTCTCAAGACAACACGAACCCGCTGGATGCTATCTTCGACGATTCAGCACGTATTGACAACACTATATCGTACGCTCCGATAGGAAACTGTGTTGAAAGGTCTTCAAGGGAGCGAGGAAGGCAAGTTTTGATTCTGGTCGCGAAGTTACCCACCGTCTGCGAGCGCTGTCGCGAGTTGATAGCGCATTTTACTGACTTCATCCAGAGCATAGACTATACCCACTTCAGAACTTTAACCTGGGAGTCAGCATCCGAGGTTGCGAAGAGACACTCTCCCTGCGAAAAACTCCACGAAAACCGAAAACTGCGTTTCTTCCCTTCACCTTTCACCTCTCGATATTCGCTCTCGCCACCACACCGCAGTGTAGTTCTCCGGTGCGATTCCGGAGACCTCCTTTACAATGAACACGCTTTCAGCCCCGGTGAAACTCGACACCTTCAATGGCTACACTCCCATCTCCTCTTCAACTACAGACCTAGAACGTGGAGCCCAACATACAGATACTGAGCCAGATTCAGAAGGGCTAGAGGAGGAGTTAACGTGGCAGAACCCCTCGTCGAAAGATAACGAATCCTCATCAAGTTTGATCAAACAGCTCTCACTCTTCCTTGCGGGAGTAGTTGTAGGAGCTTCGATACTATCCCTAGGATCCTACTTATTCACCTCTACACCACGCGAAAAGAATCACTCGACTTTCACCTCTGGTTCGCACAAACCCAACTCCCTTTCTCCCGAGACCCTCTCCTTCGACTTCACCTCCCATCCGCCAGTTCGAATCCATTACCTCGACTTACCAATCAAAAACTCTCACTCCCCTCTCCTTCCCCCTTCCCAATGTCCCATTCCAGTCGTTTACTCTTCAGATCCAGAATCAGCCGATATTGTCATTTTCAACTCGGATTCGCATCAAGGAATAGGGAGTCAAGAGTTACTCGAATGGAAAGAGAAGAGACCATGGCAGAGAACGGCTATTACTGGAGTCGAGAGCGCACCGAATCGGGAGAAATTGGAACAACATTTCGACAAGTTGAGGCAAGGGAGTAGGAATGAAACTTATGATTATGAAATGACTTGTAAGTCTTCTATCAAACCGACGCGCGGTGTCTTATTGACGTGAAAGGGAACTGAACGACGATTTTCTTCTTCTTTCTTTTCGAATTTTTGTGAATTTTTAGATCGTTTGAATTCGACTGTGCCCACGACTTATTCCTATAGTTATTTCAACTACTCGAATCCACCCGTCCCCTACTCTCAAAAACGACAGGACAAGATCGCAGCATCCTTCATCTCGAATTGTCATCCCAAGAATGCGAGGACTCTAGTATTGGACGAATTGACGAGGTTGTTGCAAGGGAAAGTGGATAATTATGGGAGTTGTCATAATGATGCGAATGCAGATGAAGAGCTGAGAAAGATGGGTCATTATGAAGAAGTCGGAAAGAATCATAATGCTTGGAATACGAAAGTGAGCGGTCCCTTCTCCCCGTCTCCTCGCTCTCGAAAACGACTTTGATGCTGATCCCTCACTACATAGATCACAATGATCAATTACTACCTCTTCTCAATCGCATTCGAAAACTCAAACGATTACGGTTAGTTGCCTCTCTTCTCCCTTCGCATCTTTTCTCTCAGCGTTCCTAAACTCTCACTCGATTGCTAGACTACGTGACGGAGAAATATTACCAAGCTCTCGAACGAGGTTCCGTACCCCTCGTATTCGGTGCACCTTCCTACTCTTCCCGATTCTTCCCCTCCCCAAACGCAGGAATCGATATCGCTTCTTACCTCCCCTCGAACTACACGGCTCCCTCTCGTTCCGATTCGAAAGCACCGGAAGAACTCTCGGAGGAAGCGAAAGCTGGATTAAGACGATTGGCGGAGAGATTGGAGTTTTTGTCGAGCGAGGAGGGGAAGGAGGAATACGAGGAAATGCTGGAATGGAAGAAGGATGGGAAGTGGATAGAGGATCCTGATAATCCGTTAGGGAAGATCATGAGGTTGTCTACGAGTCAGTGGGATCAAGATTGTAGATTGGCGGGAGTTTATCGAGGGGAGGATTGGGCGAAGAGTAATTATTTAGATTCGGATCCCTCTTGAAGAGGAGACAAGCAAATAGACACTAGATCATCCTCTCACACCCTCTCGCCGGAACGAAACACTTGAGAGAAAGAACGTAGAAAACAACAAGGTTACAATTCGTGCTCCATGAACAGCAGAGCTTTTTTTGTTCTCATCTACCAAGTACTCGAAACGATGTTGTCCAACTTCTTCAATACTTCTTCGGGAGTTCGATCCAATTCTTGTGCGACTTGGGCTTGCTTCTGCATGGAGAGGGTTCGGAATTGATTGCAAAGGTCACCGTCGACGACTGATTTGACGGGTGCGTAAGCTGATCTATAAGTGAGGTGATCTCGACCTGCAGAGTTGTCTATCAGTACGCAACTCGCGATGATTCAAGGAGAGAACAGTGCTCACCAACTAGAGAAGGAGCTTCTGATCGAAGATGCATTTCCAGAGTTGAGAAGAAATCGACGTCCTCATTCGAAACGAAAGGCACGAGGACTCCGACAGTACCCATGAGACCGGTGTAGAGTAGGACGTCCCTTCCTCCAGCAACGAGCGAGACCTTCTGAATCGAAGTGATGATGTCTCCAATGTAGTAATGAGCGAGGAGTTGAGTTCGATGCGGCGCACCCATGAGGTAAGGTTTCTCATGCATGATGCTCGCTCCCGTTGGATCGTTGTCGACATCCTCACTCACTCCAGCGGGTAATCGATTCAGGAAAACGTTTCCGAATTTATCTCCCGCTGCGACCGTTTCGTAATCGACCATCGTTGTCGCTGTTGTCCATCGTGGTGAAGTGTCGTCTGCGAAGACCAATAATCGGTTCTCAGGAGCTTTGTAGACGGCGTAGGAAACGGATTCTTGAGCATCTCCGACGAGTAATCGAGAACCTTGAGTGTTGAGAGTCATGATCATCGATGAGAATGACTGTGCAGTCAATCAAAACCCAAAACCGTACATCAGTCTCGAATGAAGAGAACAAGATGTAAGGTTCGAGTTGAGACGCACCTTGTTCTCAGCTTTTCGCAACAGCTTCTTCTTTCCTAGCTCGTACAACCTCAACGCCTTTCCAACACCGGCGACCAATCGACCCTGGAACGCGATCAAAGCTTTCGGGATATCGTCCACCTCAGTCTTGTGCAGTAATTCCAGACTCTTTCCTTCGTCCGTCACTCGATAAGTGTTCAACCAAGCCTGTTTGCATGATCTCGGAGCGAGGGAAGTATCTTGACCAGTTCCGACGACGAGGTAGATCTCGTTTGGTGTTGAATGAAAAGTGACGATCGCAGCTGAGAATGCGGCTTCGTTTTGAGTCAAATCGAGTTTGAAGATAGTTTCCGCCTGTGAAAGGTTACTTCTTTCTCAGCTTTCCGCAACGACGCTGAAAAAGAAAGAGTTCGACTCACAGCAACAGGATCAACAATCCTCAAACAACTTCCCCAAGTTCCCGCTGGCGCTCTCGGTAGTCCAAATTCTGCCTGATCCAACTGTAACATTTCTTCGTCGACCTGAATCTCTGCCGCTTGCAAATCACCGACCATCTTCTCCATCGCTGGTAGTCCGAACGTTCGATGGTCGGATTCGACGGTGTAGAGTAATCGAGAGTAAGGGGAAGTTAGGAGTTTACGAGGAGTGTAGGAGAGGGGGATCGAGGTTTGTTGAACTTTCTGTCCGAGTCGAGGAAAGGTGAAGATACTGTTCGAGCGCAAGATCTGGTCAGCTCCTTTGCTCGAGGAAGATCTGAGAGAAGTTCAGAACGAACCGAAGACTGTTTCCGACCACACCGATCAAACCTTCAGGACACAGCTCTGCGGAGAAACTCCAAGCGTAATCGAGGGCGTCAAAGATGAGAGGAGTGAATTGTAGGATCCCTCGGTAGACGTAGTTGAGCCAAGGTCGAGAAGAGAGGGCGAGAATAGCTGGAGAACCTTGAACAGTGACTCGAGAAAGCTTGACGGGTTTCGATCCGAGGAAGCTGTAAGGATGAGGATAGGCTGTCATCAGCTAAGAGCAGCGATAGTCACGAGACTTGATCACTCACCGAGTTCGAGTATCGGTCAATTGCCTCGAAACAGTGTTGAGAACCGTTCTCAGGAGGACACCATTCGCTAATCCGATATTGACGAAAGTAGTAGCATGATATTTGTCGATACTCGAGTCGAGGATCTCGGCGACGATGATGGAAGAAGGAGGAGCGGTGAGAGCTTGTAAGGAAAGGGTTTCGAGAGTAGAATCGGGATCGAGGGAGATGATTCGGACGGTTTGATCGGCACATCCAACAGCCTGTGGTGGGAGTGAATCAACTGATCAGCATGGAGTGACATGATCGGAAAGAGAAACTCTACGCACGAGATAAGGACTTCTCTGTCTCCCCTCTGGAACTTCCGCAACGCTCATCGTTAAAATCTCAGCTCCCATCGGTCTCCTCTCCTGGAACTCGTTCAACTGTCCATCCATGTCCAGCTCAAAGTAGACAATCTCTCCACTCGACAATCCAATGACGACTTGACGTTGGTTCGTAGTGGCAGTAACGATCGTCTCCCTTCCTCCAACTTTCCACTCGTTCACTCGCTTGTCCGGTAAGATGTGTCGAATTCCTCGAGGATAAATCTGGAGGAGTGCGTCGTCACCGAGTTGTTGAACGCCGAGAGTTGGTGCGGAGGAAATGAAACCAGTATCGGAAACTTCTTCGATTGTGTCTCCGATCGAGAGGACGAGAGTACCATTGACAAAGGAAAGGATAATGTAGGCGTCGTATTCATCTGTAACGAATTTGACTCAAGCTGAGTAAAGGAGGAGCATGCCTTAGTCAGCGAGAGAATAGCTTACCTTCACGCTTGATTTTCGTAGTCCAAACAGCGATAGGAGCACCCGGTAACTCCGAACTAACCGCCTCCATCACTTCCAATCCCTGTCTCAAAATCCTCAACGAACTCCTCGCACCCCTTCCACACGCCGTATAAATCTGAGGAGTATCCTCTCCCAAATAATTCGCAACTTTCGAATCCAACACTGGACTGATCACTTCCAACTCGTCTGCGATCGCCAAATTCTCCAAAGCCCTCGGTCGGAACGTCGCGAGTGGTAAGAGAGGTTCGGTTCCCGCTCCCAAGTTTTCATAATCGGTAGAAGAGAATTCTTGTTCTTCGTCGTCATCTCCTAACTTTTCGAATTGGTATAATCGTGGATTACCGAATTCTGAACCGACGAAAAGGAATCCGGATTTGAGGATACAGAGGGAAGAGGCGACGGGGACGGTGTCAAAGTATTTGATCTTGAGGGATTGAACTTCTTCTTCATCGTGATCGATCGTTACTTTGAAGAGATCACCTTCTTCACTTTGTAAGAGGAAGAAGAAGGCACCCTGTTCCACAACGTTTCGGTCAATACTCTTCGGAGGGAAAGTAGCGAGAGAAGATTGAAACTTACCCTCATCTTGTGCATAACAGCACTCGTGATGATAACCCCTCGATCCGGATCCGACAAAGGATGACTTCGTTTCGGAATTGGTACTCTGTGTTCCTTCGAACCTTGATGTTTGTAAATAATGTAATCCTCGCAACAAACCAACACTCCAGAAGGTCCATCAAACTTGTCCGTGTTGGCATTCTGTCCTCCGGGAACTACGAACGAAGGGAGAGAGGTAAGTAAACATATCACAGGCGGAAGCAGGGGAAGGGAGGAGAAACTCACCTTGAACTAGTAGATTCGCTCGAGGATCCGTGGGTTCACTCCATTTTCGCACGACGTGATTCAGTCCGAGATCGAGTTCGTAATAAGTCAACATCTGTCGAAAGTCGCAAAGTGGAATCAGCTATGAGGAAGAAGAAGCGAGGAGTAGAACACCCAAATCAAACTCACCTTCTCAGCAGAATCGAAAGCAGCTCCAGTTGAATCTTGATCTGATTCAGTGTAGTCAACTTCGAGAGCTGCGAAGAGAGGGTTCTCGAATCCGACATCGACTCCAACGATAGAATGAATAATCGCTCGAGGTTTGTGTGCCTCGAGTGGTGAAGAGATGGTAAGATTCGCTTCGGCGTCCTGTCCAGCGACCAATCTTCGTGAGCTCATCGTATGACTGATAGGCTGAAGAGGATAGTCTGTACTGACTCGATTGAGGATATAAACCAATTTACTCTTTTCCATCGCACCAATCATGACTGCCCTCCCTTTCGGATCCGTTGCCAAATACTGACCGGGTACGATCCTCCTCGACCCGGACCTTCCATAAGTTTCTTGATGTAATTTGTTGAAGACGTTGTTGGTAGCATCGTATTCCAAAACTACAATTCTTCCCGAATCTGAACCCAAAATGATATAATCTGGACAAACTCGATCGTTCCATCAGCTCGAGTACTAGTGTAAAGGGGATAGTGGGTGGAGTATAGTACCTTTTGCACCTCCAGTTAATTTGAATGGAGCGATTGAACGAATCTGACCAAAAGATTCCGCCTCTACCACTGAATCCAATTTACCAGTTTGTGCATCTGTCCTGATCAATTCTAATCTAGTACCTCCTCGTACTAAGAGGATGTCTTGTTGTTTGGTTCCCGAGAAGTTTCCTACGCAACTTGCAGTGATGGAAGAGGAAGGGAGGAGTGAGTGATGATAGAGATGCATCCTCGGAGATGTCTAGTGACCTCTCAGGTTGAATTCAAGTAGTCGGAGTAGGAGTAGTCAAGGTGTAAGAGCGAGAGAAGCGAACTCACTTTACTCTTTTGATCTTGAACTTTACCCTCTCAATCTCGAAACTATGTCACTCCAAGCAGCTGCAGATGCAAGGAAAGAGAAACTAGCTGCACTCAAGAAGCGAAAGACTCTACACGACACAGGAGATCAAGATACATCGAATCAATTATCAACCGACAAGTAAGTCTCCCTCCCTCCCTCTCTCCCCTCCCTTGTCTCTTCTGAGCTGATAGTAAAGGTTAAACCCGTAGACCAGCAGCATTCAAATTCAGAAACTTTGATCCAGAGACTGGATTGGCGAGGAAACATGCGAGAACAGAGGAAGGGGAAACAGTCGAGAAAGAGACGGATGGATTGGCAGATCAGGTCATCGCACAGGATCAACAAGCGAGACAGCAGGAACTCGTACGTTTTGCTCGCTACCCTCTATCCTGTGTTGAACGAATTTCTGACTTTCTCTTTCTCTTTTTCGCAACTCTCCCTCTCAACCTCGTTAACCTCTTGTGATCTCTTCGATATTCGCTTGATCCCTTACGCTCTCAGGATCTAACAAATATTCAACCAAAGAAAGCGAATTGGGATTTAAAGCGAGATTTAGAACGAAAAGTAGGTCGAAAACTCTCGACGAACTCGCATTGATCCGATGCTGACTTTGGTGCGAGTTTCGGATCTGCAGCTATCAAAACTGAAACCCAAGACTGAACTAGCCATCTCCCAACTAATCCGTACGTCTCGCCATACTCTCTTCCCCTCTCGTATCTGACCTAACTAATTTCCTCCTCTCCCTCTCTCCTCGTTTCAATAGGTAAACGACTCCAAGCGCAAAAGTCATCAGGAGGAGAAACAGCAGGAGCAGAGATCGTTGCAGGAATGGATCAAGCGGGACCAGGTGGAGACGCGGCAGATTCGGATGTAGAGGAGGAGGACTAAACAGGAAAAGCCAGGCCCATTCTCCTCGCTTTGCAGCAGATGTAGTATCGTATACCCAGTAACTCACTAGTTCTCTTTTCGTATGTACCCCCCTTCCGTGTTTGTATTCAAGAATCAAAAGTGAAACCCTTTTTTACTACTCCAAATCGATTCCTGTTTGATCCTCGTTCAAGAGTCTCGTCGAAGCGATCAGCGACGCTACTACGCTCGGTTCATCTCGCTCTCTCTCTAGTTCGTCACGACAGAGGACGTCAAGATCTTACGAGACTTGGAACAATACTACGCGACTCAAGTGAGTCCTCCCTTCTCTCTCTGTCTTTCTCTTCCCTCGAATCGAGAGTTGACGATCATGTTTGCGCTCTAGATTGACGAGATGCCCGTGAATATTCAAGACGCTATGTAAAGAGAGAGAAGGAGGAGGAAAGGGTTTTGCGGAGAGAGAGAAGATTTCGTTTGGAGTTGGGAGGAAGCGAGGCAGGGTGAGGACGAGGAGGAGGGGAGGAAGGAGAAGCGATGAGTGCGAGAGATGAGTCGGATCGAAGGGGTTGGCGACGTTATATTTGAGCATGCTCGGGTCCGATGCTGTATGGGGAGAGAACGAGAACTGAGAATTGAGAATTGAGAATGGCTTGTAAAGGTACTGCGTTCTATTTCTTCCTATCTACAACTTTTATCCGCCAGCAGTAGAAATGCTTAGGCGACCTTGGGAAACTCCATCGTTCGAAACATCCTTCTGAAAACAAGCTTTGCTGCCGGTATTTTCCCTTCGCAGAGCCACTCGACGACGTTCCTCCACTCCACAGTCTTCTTGACCTCGTTCTATCAATCAATTCATTAGGTCAGCGAAACGAGAGATAGTCGTTAAGAAGTGAAAGGGAGTTCACGAAGTGAGAACGGAAAAAAGGAAATATCGCATTTTCGACCTCCTCATATTCCTCTTGACTCAGAGGACTGACCAGTTCGTAAGAAGCCTTTGAGAGAGCCGAGTGTCAGCGTTTGTCGAGAGGAGAGAAGACGTAGAGAGAACTCACATTCTCGACTGTGAGAGAGCGAGCAATTCGGCTCAGAGCGATCTTTTGCACCTCCCCGCACTCAAACCCGATGGCTATGCGGTACAGCGCGTGAGGTGAGCAAGGCATCACTCCTTTCCAGTCAGGCTGTCCTTTCAGGTCGTTGAATTGCGTTCGAAGCCATTCACCTCGAGGGGGAAATTCGAAGTCCACTTTGGCGCCCTCGAACTCATCAAGCGCGTCTGCGCGGGCGACGATGTACTCGGAAGGAAGTGCGGTGAGTGGCAAGTAGCCGGTGTGAAGATACGCCGGGAAGGCTCGGAATGCGAGGAATCGAGTTGGGAAATGGGTGAGTGTCGAATCAACGTCTCAGCGCTCAGTGAGACGCTCACGGGTGTATTGGGTCGAATCGGATCATACGACGTAGTTGAAGTTGTGCCTGCACCTCTTCGGCCTTTCCCTCTGTTTTACGTCGCTTCTTGTGTCTTGTTTCCATTCCGACCTCTTCCTCCGTGTCCTTCGGAGGCTCAGCGTTATTCATTTCGCTGTCACTCGTATTTCGATCGGTGACGGGCTTCTGAACAGGTTCTGTTGCGGGCAACGCTTGTGCTGGGTCAGCAGCAGCGTCACCATCTTGAGCTTGAGCTGGAGTTTCCGAATCCACCGAAGCTGGAGAATCGACCGTATCCTCTTTGTCGAGGTATCCCATGTTGTCTTCGTCAGGAGCGTATTTTTCTCCCGTAGCGAGGCGAGGAGCGTAAGGGTCAACGTAAACTACCGGATCGTTCGAGGCTCTTTCAGAAGCAAAATCTATGCTCATAGCGTCAGTACAGCGGTGACTCCTGAACTCAACGATACAAGAGACTCACAAGTTGCAAACCACTCGCAGCTCCTGACGAGGACTGCTTTGTTGGCGTGAATTTGGCGCTCGGGTTCCGAATCCTTTCCAGGAAACGTAAATACGACATCGGCGGTTTCCGGGTTGTCAAAGATGACGTCTCCTAAGGGATTGATTGGTCGATGATACGGCAGTTCGCAATCGCTATTGCTGTTGCTAGTCAGGGAACAATGTACCGTGATGCAATCCTGCGAACAGATAACAGAATATCAGGAGGACTTCCAGGAACTGCGAGATTTAGCATACCTCCTTTGTGATCTTTGCCCTCAACGATTCCCGACTACAGGCATTGCTTCTGCCGTGTATGAAGGAACTGGAATCGAAACCCTGTTTCTCGAAATAGAACGTCACGTTCGGTTGCGTTGATGGTTGCTTCTTCGAAGAGTGAGTTGTCATAGACGGTGCGTAGATCTAGTGGGCTCGTGAGCTTCAATATAAGCGTTCTTTAAGGCTTGAGATATCCAAACATACCTTGAAAGTTGCAGTCCAATCCTTCGCTCGTTTCCAAGCGAGTTCCGATGTTGCTCGACGAACGTCGTCGTCCGATCGTAGAGCCATAAGATATATCCCTATCTTGCCTTGGTGCTCTCCCGACAGTGTCTACTGGCACGAACAGTGAGCAAGAGAGAGCTTCTAGACGAGCGACACTACTCACCTCACTCAGTTTCAGCTGCCATTGTCCGTCGCCGAAAGGTGGCGACTACAAAATAACATCATCGGGACCAATTCGAGCGATTCATTCATGATCAAAGACTCACGTAAAGAACAGGAAGAGGACTTTGAGCGAGCAGCGCTCTTGCACCCTGAATCTCCCATTTCGTCGTCATCTGAGGAGCTCTACGCGTCAGTGCACGGCGATTATTCATGATGATGAGCTCGTCACGTCTATCTTGCTATCGCAAAGCCTGATGGAACCCGATGTTGACATAGTTTCTTGTCTCCTCTTGCTTCCGACGAGGAGCAGTCTTGAACGTTTGTACGCGTGCGGTAGAGATTCTTGATGAACGGATTGAGGTTACGGCGTTGGACTGGCGGTCTAACTTGAGCCGAGAGGAATAGGAGGAGCCGAAAAGAGAAGTTGAGAGAGATTCTGCACCACTTTCGTCTGACTTTTCGCACAGATTGGACTGCAGTGAGAACGACACCGAAGTTTCGAAGCACTTGGTTTGGTGCGGGAGGCATCGATTCGGCTGGATGAAGCTTCTCGCTCGATTTCGCACAAATTGCGAAAGCGTTTTGAAAGAAAAGACTCGCTGAATCCGATGAAAGGACCGACAATTTTTCGCAATGTTGACAAAAGAAGAGACAAAGGGGATGTAAATCAGATGCCTGCGTTCGAGCAAACCGACTCAATAGTCTGAATCCGAGTTCTCGGGCTGAGAAAACCTGTTCATAAGATCGAAGACTGCCCTAACCGCAGGAGCAGCGTGAACCATCTCTCCTACAACAATCTTGTCACAGACTAGCTTCCAAGCGTAGCTACATTGAACACTGTCCTGCAAGACACGACCGAAGTCAGTAGGTTCAAGTTACAGGTCTAATTGACAAAAAGAGGGCTCGCTAACCCAGTTCTTGTAGATGTACTCTGTAATCCGATCATTTAGCTCTGAGTGATCGATGCTGAGCGGACTGAAAAGCTCATATGCAGCCTGCTGGACGCGAGCATCAGTATCGTTCTGCGAAATACGTAAGAAAGCGAACAATACCAACATTCGTAGGGGTGAGGCCGTTGTAAATGCGGTCTCCTGCAAGACGCAACAGATCCTGCATATTATATCGATGCGCGAGTCGATAGATGGCGTGCGGGGAGCACGGACCGATGCCTTTCCAATCAGGGTGATCTTCTGGTAACCTGAAATCATCTTGAAGCCATTTGTGACGGCTAGGAAAGGTGAAAGCTCCATCTGCGGAGCGATGAGACTTGAGAGCGCGATGTCGTGCAACTAGATAGTCGGAAGGTAGAGCGGTAAGCGGCAACAAGCCGGAATGCAGGTAGGCAAGCATGGCTCGATAAGCGACGAAACTGCTTCCACGACATTGTCAGTCTTAGGTCATATGATAGAGAGAAGAGATGCATCACCAGGTATCAGTAAGTTTGACTTCAAACATTGAGCGAAGTAGCGGCTTCGCAGCGGGAACTGAGGGCTTTTCGTCTTCGTCGATCTTTGGTTGTTCCTCTTTGGTATCCTCGTATACCTCAACTTCACCATCTATTCCAGCATCAAAAACACCCATGTCGTCTTCGTCTTGCTCGATGTACCCCTTGTCGACTTGCGAGAGATTTGCGATATCAATGGTCACAGCTTGAGTTGCTTCCGAGAATCCAGAGGAGAAGACTGTGCAGAACAAGAAGAGTTGTCAGCAAGTAAGACAATACGGAGACAGTCAAGAGGAGGTCCGCACGATCTCTGAAGTATTCGGAACGATGTTGAAGTATAGCTCGACTCGCGAAGATTTGTCGCCCAGCGAGTTCTTCCGGAAAGGTGAAAACGACATCGGCAAATTGAGGGTTGTCGAAAAAGAGATGCCCAGTTTTGTCCTCCGGATACTCTGTGGATACGCGTTTGCCAGTGTCGTTCAAAGTGCAATGAACTTGAAGTGACTCCTAGCGCCCCAGAGAACTCGGAGGTGAAGATCAGGGTAGCCTAGACTATTGAGATACACGTACATGAGAATCGTCGCAGAAGGCTGCAAGCTCAGCTTGATTCCCGAAGATCTTGATCGTGGCAATCGAATTCGTACAACTGAAAACGATGTACTTCTTTTCGAATTTGAGGCCTTTGCTCGTCCGATAATCTTTCACCAGCTTTCAATGAGCGACATATCAGTGTGGTTTCTTGACGAAAAAGGGAAACCGCGCACCTTGACGGTAGCAGTCCAAATTCCTTCTCGAACCCATGCTTCCTCAGCGGTCGCACCGCGCATGTCGGCACGGTCTACTCTGGCTCGTACGCTGAGACTGATACTGCGTGAGCCACTCCGATTCTCGTCCTCCTAGCTCAAGTTGACAGAATTAGTCGAATCGACAAATCGAGATCAAGAGGTTTCGGACCTCGTGAAGGTATAATTGCCAGCGACCTTCCCCGAACGTAGGCGACTGTACAGTGTCGACTTAATAAACGTGAAAGCTGGAGAAGCAGAGAACTCACAAGAATCCCCTTACTCGGGTTGGCTGCGAACGTCTTAGATGTTTCCTCGTTAATGTACCAAGTGGTTGATCTCTACAGAACGAGCTTCAGTCAGCGGAGTGATCTCGTGAGTATGCTCAAGTCTCCTCACCTCGGTCGATGCCACCGTGCTGATCGTGCCTGAAGTCTCGGGTTGTTTCGACATAATAGGAGTAGAGTGCTGATCTGCAGCACCAGTCAGATGCTTAGCTTGTAGCGGAAGAGTTGCCGAAAGGCTTGAAGTGAGAGGAAGGAGGAAGAGAGAGGGAAAGAGAGGAGAAAGAGGAGAAAGCTCGCCAGACCGCGGAACTCCGAACTAGTCCGCAGCACTGAGAGGAACGATCTGAAAGGAGATATAGAAGATGGGTGCTCAGCTCTCACGCGCTTCGTAGCCATTTGAAACGAAAAGGAACTATTACATTCGCCTGCCCTATCGCCAGACATTACTTTTTGTACGTATGAACTCGACGTCGCAAGACCCTCCGATCCCACTCATCTCTCGCACTCATCGCTTCTCCTTCCTCCCCCTCCCCCTCACTCTCCCTCATCCTCGTTTCTCCGAACTCCCAACGAAATCTTCCTCTCGCCAAAAGCCCTTCCTCCTCCTTCTCTCTCTCTACATAGCGTCTTGAATATTCACGGGCATCTCATCAATCTAGAGCGCAAAGATGATCGTCAACTTTCGATTCAAGGGAGCAGAAGAGAGAGAGAGAAGGGAAACGCACTTGAGTTGCGTAGTATTGTTCCAAGTCTCGTAAGATCTTGACGTCCTCCGTCGTGACGAACTAGACAGAGCGAGATAAGAGTCAGTACCCGAATAGATTGCATCGAGAGAAGAAAGAGAAAGAGGGAAACAAACGTTGATCGCAACACCCTTGCGTCCAAATCTAGAGAGATTAGGCAGCGTCAGCACGGTGGTCTCGAGGGGAGGGTTCAGACGAAATCGAGGAGAGGCCAGCAGCAGACACCCGGAACGAGAATCCAAAAGAGAAATGAGGAGTGCTCACCGTCCCGATCGACCAATCCTGTGAATGTAGCTGTAAAAGAAGAGAGAATAACATCAGCATCGAATGGAGCGACTAGTAGAGAGGAGACTAGGACGTACTTTTCACGATTACTCGGCAGATCGTAGTTGATGACCAAACTGACTTGCTGCACGTCCAATCCTCGAGCCCAAACGTCGGTAGTGATCAAAACTCGAGATGAACCGTTACGGAATTCTCCCATAATGGTATCACGTTCTTTTTGAGGCATCTCACCATGCATCGCCGATACCTGCAAAGCATTTTTCGATCCGAGTGTCAGTAAATGTGACCCAAAAAGGAGAGAGAGAGAAGAGGTGTTGCTTTACGGTAAAGTTTGCTTCACGCATTTTCTCCGTCAACCAATCGACCTTTCTTCTCGTGTTGCAAAAGATGACTGCCTGAGTAATGGTCAAAGTATCGTACAAATCGCACAAAGTATCGAATTTCCAATCCTCCTTTTCGACGGCGACGAAGAATTGTTTGATCCCTTCCAAAGTCAACTCGTCACGTTTGACCAAGATCCGGATTGGATCCGTCATAAACTTGGTCGTCATTTCTAGGACGTCGTGAGGGAGTGTAGCCGAGAGGACGACTACTTGAGTTTGAGGAGGGAGGTAACGATAAACGTCGTAAATTTGATCCATGAACCCTCGGTTCAAGAGTTCGTCCGCTTCGTCGAGTACAAGCATCTTGATGTTGCGCGTACGGAGGTGTCGACGTTTGATCATATCGAACACTCGTCCTGGAGTTCCTGAAACGATTTGTTGACCGTGTTCGAGTTTGCGAATATCTTCTCCGATCGAGGTTCCTCCGATACAAGCGTGACAGGATACGTTCATATAATCTATTGACGTCGGATTCAATCTCTGCGCGGTAACGAGTCGAGAGAAAGGAGAAGTACTTACCTCCGAGAGCGAGAACGACGCTTTGAATTTGAGTAGCCAATTCACGAGTAGGGGAGAGGACGAGTGCTTGAGTTTCTCGGACGGAAGTATCGATCGATTGGAGCATGGAGATGGAGAAGGTGGCGGTTTTACCAGTTCCGGACTGGGCTTGAGCGATGACATCTCGTCCTTTCGTGACGGGAAGGATGGCTCGTTGTTGAATAGCTGAAGGCTTCTCGAAACCTGGGAATGATCACAGTGGGGATCAGCGGAATTAACAAGGAGAGAGGGAAGAACAGACTGAAAACGAACCGTAAGCGTAGATACCACGAAGAAGATCTTCTTTCAGTCCAAGAGCATCGAATGTAGGGGCCTGTATAGTTCAACGCGAATTACGTCAGCTTACAAGAGGGAGAGAGTGCTGGTGAGGAGAGACTGAACATACGACAGAGACGGATTCTGAAGTTTCAAAGACGAGTTTGCTATCCTTTGCGGTGTCGATCTGCGGGAGAGATTCAGATAGTCAGTACAATGTACTCTGACGGTCTAGCTCGTGTCTGATGAGGTTGAGAACCGAGAGGGATCATTCGATTTAGCGATCAATACCCAACTACCGCAACACCTCGTGAAACCCTCCTAGTCACGCAGATCACCTTATTCCTAGCTCCTTACTCCACATATGACCTCATTGCAGTCGTGCGATGTGCTGAGGATGAGAATAGCGAGATTGGCGGGATGAGAGATCAAGTGTAGAATGGCGGAATGGTGACTGCCTCGTTGCGCGCTCATCTGTTCGAGCGTAAAAGGATGAGATTAGTACACTCACAGACATGTCGAGTCAATCAAGTAGTTTGTGAGGTGAAAGGGAGAAAGCGAAACGACCTTTCATCTTTTGGCTTTCTCACCAAACAACTAACCATGGCGAGTAGTGTGATCGAAGATTCACGTAGTCTGGCAGAAGATGCCGACTTATTCGAACGATCCCTCACCTCTCTCCTCCTCTCTCTCCAACAACCCGTAATCCCTCATCGAGATCGACTAGCAACCTCTCACAGAGCATCAGACCTCCTGAATCGAATCGTACATCGGTCAGACGCACTCAATACTTCATTACAACCTAACAATCAAGACAGAACAAACGAAATTGATGCATTGACGGGTCAACATTCGGGAGGAGATTTGGCAGAGTTCTATCAACGATTAGCCAAAGTCAAGGACTATCATAGGAAATACCCAGACACGAACAACGTCAGGGTCGCAGGGGATAGGGACGTGGATTTCGCAGCGTTGGAAGGAGGAGATCCTGAATGGCTCGACAGGAAATTCACGGGAGAAGAAGGTTTAGGGAGGTATTTGGACATGCATCAACTACACGATCAAT
>Ga0308169_10003233_pt1 | contig 16093 bp, 16 predicted proteins | sample PhyBR1_2_FD_202139 | JGI IMG/M metagenome (GOLD analysis project Ga0308169, IMG submission 202139) | Phyllosphere microbial communities from UC Gill Tract Community Farm, Albany, California, United States - DLSLSB.R1 | ecosystem: Host-associated > Plants > Phyllosphere > Unclassified | place... | reverse complement strand
CGAGCAGGAAGCGCTTGCTGCAGGGTGCGTCCGCTCTCTCTCTCCTTCTCTCTCGCCCGCTCTTGCTCGCCGCGCTCTCGAGCTGACGTCGCTCCCTCCTGCACGCAGCAAGTCGGCCGGCGTCGCCGGCGCAGCGAGCGTCATCGCCAAGTTCAACGCCATGCTCAAGGCCAAGCAGTCGGGCCACGCCGCGCCCGTCACGGACCACTCGACCGAGGCGGCGAGGCGGCGCGACCCGGACGCGACCGACTACCACGCCATCGTGTGGATCAACGACTACCCGCAGAAGGCGCGGTGGAAGGTCACCAACAAGGACACGATGGTGCACGTGCGTCCTCGTCCTCTCTTCGTCGTCGTCGCGCGCGCGGCCGTGACTGACGCTCTCTCACCCTCGCCCGCAGCTCGTCGACTCGACCGGTGCCTCGATCACGAACAAGGGCATCTTCTACGAGCCGGGCAAGGAGCCCGGCCCGAACGACCTGCCCAAGCTCCACCTCCTTATCGAGTCGAACGAGGAGTTCAGGGTGCGTCCTCGGTCTCTCTTGGCCTCGCTCCCTTCTTCCTCTCGTGCTGACTCTTCAGCCTACGCCTGCAGGTCCAGCACGCCATCGCCGAGATCAAGAAGGCGCTCATCGAGGGTGCGACCATGGCGCTCGAGGTGCGTCTCTCGCTCTCTCCCCTCTCCTCATCTGCGCCTCAGCTCACGCGCTTCTCTCCCTATGCAGGCCGAGCAACGTCAGCAGGCAGGAGGCGGAGGAGGAGCGGCCATCGGTCGCTACAGCGTGGTATGAGCCGGCGCGCACTCTCTCTCCCCTTCCCTTCCCTCTGCGCCTCGTTCTTCCCTGTCTCTCGCCGTCTCGAACTATTGAACTCGAAACCTCTTTTTACTCTCACTCAGGACTACCAGGACGGCGTGCGAGGTGGCGGTGCGCGCGTGCGGGGAGAGAGAGTACGCCTGCTTCGTCCCTCCCTCGTCTCGTCTTCGCTCGGGACCGTCGCTGCCCCGACGTCGATGCGCTCACCCTCGGCCGTCGTCACGGCCTCTCGTCACCTCCAGGAGCACGTCGGTCTCGCCCTACCGGTAACGCTTCCTCCTGCGCGCTGCCGGCGGCTGTCGGTGCGCATCTCCAGAAAGCTCGAGAGTTTCGCCGGCGTTCGCTCGTCGGCGATGCTTCTCTCCTCGTCGTCGTGTGCTCGATGCGGTACGTCCTGCTTCCTCTCGGTCCTCTCCTTCCCCTGTAGCGCCTCTCGTCGGCGCGGGCCGTGCAACGAGCGAGACGTTCTGGACTTGCTCCGTCGTTGCGAGACTTTCCGGAGCAGTCTCTCGTGAGCAGCATCCTGTGAGCTTTTGCTGAGCCATCTGCGTGCTGTCAATGAGAGGAAGAGAGCGAGAAAGGCGAGAGGATGTCGGCCGACAATGCGCGAGCGAGCCCAAGTCCGGACGCGACGCGGCGCGCCCTCCCCTGAGCCACCTCATCAGCTCGTCGTGCTTTCGCCTCCTTCCACGCCATGCCCGCCGCAGAGATGAAGCCTGTACGCTCGCGCATTCTCTTGACACCGGTTCAAAGCACGCCCTGACGCCTCACCGCCACCCGCACAGGTCCCGCTCGCCCTCGTCGTCGCCGCAACCCCGTCCAACGCGATCGGGCGCAACTCGACCCTCCCCTGGCGGCTCTCGAAGGAGATGGCCTACTTTGCGCGCGTCACCAAGGGCGAGCAGTCCGGCCGCAACGCCGTCATCATGGGCCGCAAGAGCTGGGAGGGGATCCCGAGCCGGTTCAGGCCGCTGCCGGAGCGCGAGAACGTCGTCGTGAGCAGGCAGGAGGCGTTCGACCTGTGCGTCCCTCTCTTCTCCCCAGCTGTGTGCGCGCGATGGAGCTGACTCGCGCCTTCCTCCCTGCAGCGGCGGCGCACCTCGGACACACCTCGCCCCGTCCCTCTCCTCGGCCATCTCGCTCTTGCGCGACCTCCCTCCCACCTCTTTCGCCGGCTCGACCGCCCCACTCGACCGCGTCTTCCTCATCGGCGGCGCACAGCTGTACAACTCAGTCCTCGAAGAAGCCGCCGCCGTGCCGTCCCCGGCCTTCTCCTCCTCCTCGCCCTACCTCGTCGACCGCGTCCTCCTCACCCGCCTCTCGACCGAGTACCCCGACTGCGACACGTACCTGCACGACTTTGCCGCCGACACGACGCCCGACGGCACCAAGGTCTGGCGGCGCGCGAGCCACGACGAGCTGCGCGCGTGGGCCGGGTGGGACGTGCCTGAGGGCGTGCAGCGCGAGCAGGACAAGCTCGTCAAGGGTGAGGAGAAGGTCGTAGAATACGAGTTCCAGATGTGGGTGCGGTAACGGCCGTCGTGCATTGCTTTGTGAGCTGTTGAGCGGACCCCGAGCGAGAGCTGCGAGGTCGAGCGAGCTTCTGGACCGTCTCACTCCTCGCCCACCGCCTCTCGAGAGCGCAAAATGGCGCTCGCAGGACCGCAAGAAAGTCGTCGAGACGCTTAGCTTGCCCACGCAGTCAAAGAGGGAGAGCTGAGCCGAGGAGGTCGAGACGAACGCAGCTCGAGCGCGTCTGGCGTGCGCGAGCAAAACAGCACTTTCCTTTGTCAAACTGGACAGCCGCCTCCGATCACTTTCCTGCAAGGTCATCACCTCTCTAAGGAACTTGCGAGCCGCCTTTTACTGCTGAGCAACCCGAGCCGTGATACAAAGACCTTCTTCAGACAATCTTTAGTCCAACATGCCTTCGCGCTGTCCGATTTTTTTTGCTGCTCTACCGGCCCAGGGTGTCTTTTGCGAGTCAAGCATGTCAGGAGCCTTGCTCGGCCTCTCGAGCGAGCTCAGGAGGTGAGAAGCGGCGAGCGCTGATTTTCGGCGCATGGTGGTCGAGCGGGGACGAGAGGATGAGAGTGGCTCGCCTTGGGGTCGTCGCTCTCCTCACACAGCTCTTGCGCACTCGCTGCTAGCACAGACACCACCACAGCCCCTCATCATGGCCACCGAGCCCACCACCGCACCCGTCGCGTCGACTTCCGACGCCCCTCCTCCGCCAACTCCTGCCGCCGCGAAACCGCCCAAGAACGCCCGCGGCAGGCCGACAGACGACCCCGACACGCGCTGGAGCAAGACCCTGAGCTACATCCTGCGCCACGGCGCGAGCAAGGAGGGGCTCACGCTCCGCCCGGATGGCTTTGTCCGTGTCGACGACCTGGTGCGTCCCTCTTCCGCTCTCTGCCGCTCTCGAGAGCCGAGCTGACGCTTGGCCCGCGCAACAGATGAAGCGACCAAAGCTCAAGGGCTGCGACCTCGAGACGCTCGAGCGCATCGTCCGCGACAACGCCAAGCAGCGCTTCTCGATGAGGGCTGAGCCGACGGGCGAGGACGGTGCAGACGAGCTGTGGATCCGGGCGAACCAGGGGCACTCGGTCAAGGTGCGCACGCTCTCTCTCTTCTTGGCTGCAGCGGAGAGGCAAGGGCAGGAGCTGACGGTGCCCGGTGCGCGCAGGTCGAAGCCCTCGAGCTCAAGCCGGTCGACAAGGCGTCCGACGTCCCGACCATGGTGCACGGCACGTACCACCGCCTGTGGCCCGTCATCGGTGCGTCCTCTTCGCGCCTGTCGTCCCGCCGCCCGAGCCAGACTGACGCGTCGAGCCCGCGCCCGCAGAGAACGAGGGCCTCAAGGTCATGACGCGCAACCACATTCACTGCGCCGTCGGCCTCGCAGGCGAGGACGGCGTCGTCAGCGGTGCGTCGAGAGCGCTCTCTCTTGAGCCTCCTCGACTCGCGCTGACCCTCGCTCTCGCACTACAGGCATGCGCAACAACTGCGACCTCTTCATCTACCTCAACGTGCCCAAACTCCTCGCCGGTGCGTTCCCCTCCCTCTCTCTCCTTCCTGACCTGCTCACAGTCATTGACGATCACCTTGCACGCGCACAGACGGCATCCCCATCTTCACCTCGACCAACAGCGTCGTCCTCACCCCGGGCCTGGACGGCGTTGTCCCGCCACGGTACTTCGCCCAGGTTGTGCGCAAGGGCGGAGAGGTGCTTGTCCCAGCACCGAGCGCATGAGCGAGATCTGCAACGGGACGCTGTCCTGCTCACGATGTTCGCTTTGCAGCGCGAGCGAGAAAGAGAGCAGCGAGCGCTCATGAGATCCGCTCCCGCTCGCTCTGCTGCTCCTCTCGTTCTCGAGCGTCGACCTTCAGTCAAAGACAACGAGCTCATGCGGACAAAGCTGCTACAGCGCGATATGGCTCAGGCGTGCTCTTCATCCACCTCCTCCCCCTCGAGCTCCTCCGCCTCACCCGCGCCGCACGCTCCCCGTGAACCGGAACGCGAGCAACCTCGGGTTCGTCACGACGACGGGCGACGACGACGACGCCTCGTCGAGCCCGGGCGTCGACGAGAGGATGCCGTCGCTCGACTGCGAGTGCGGCGGCGACGAGGGGAGCGCGAGCACGGCCGGGCCCGGCGCGCTCGGGCGGCGCTTCTTGGTCGCCGGGACCGGCGCGCGTGCGGGCGCGACGTCCTCCTTCGAGAGCGCCGCCGACGCGCGCTGCAGCTGCTTGAGCGGCGAGCCCGTGCGCGGCGGTGGACCGATGGCGGCGGCGGCGGCGCTCGAGCTCGATGTGCGGTTGCGGGACCTGGGCGAGAGCGGCGGGCGCGCGAGTTCGGTCGAGGCGGTGCGCTTCTGCGGCGAGACAGGGGCGCGAGCGCGCTGTGCGGTGATGGCGGCGGCGGCGGGAGCGGGAGCGGGCGGGCGCGTGGCGGTCTGCGGCGTCGGCGGCGAGGGGCGGCCGAGGCTCGAGCGGCCGAGCGGGGTCTGCAGAGCGGGACGAAAGCGCGTGAGCTCGGCGTGGGCGACATGACGGCAGCGAAGAGAGAGAGAGAGAGAGAGAGAGAGAGAGAGAGGGAAAGTGAGCGCACCTTGTTGCCGGCGGGCAGCATGAACTTGGCGCGCCACGACGCCGCGAGCGCCTTTGCCGCCTCGTCCTTGCCCTCGTCCTCGTCCTCGTAAACGGGCTCCTCCTTGACCCGCTTGCGCTTCCTCCCGCTCCCGCTCGTCTTGCCCGCCTTGCTCGTCGAAGAGGACGACGAAGACGACGAGCGCGGCGCGGCCTCGTCGGCACGGACCTCGACGCCGACGACCTTGGAGCGACGAGGCGACGCCTTGGTCTTGCCCTGCGACGAGCGCGCAGGCTCCTTGCCCTTGCTCTTGCTCTTGAGCGGCGGCGCGGGCTTGACGTCCCTCGACGACGACACGGCCGGGCGCGGCGTCGGCGCGGCGCGGGCCGGCGATGAGAGGAGGATCGGGTCGCTCGAGAGCTCGATCGTCGGGGTCGCAGCAGCCGGCTGCTGCTGCTCCTCGCGCTCGACCTCAACACGCTCGAGCTTGACGGCGGCGGCGGCGGGGATCGGACTCGACAGCTCGTCGTGGTCCCACCCGGCCTGCGCGACCGTGCTCTGCGCCGGGCTGCTGATGCCCGCCTCGGACTGAGCGACGACGGCGAGGTCGATGTCGACGTCGAGGTCGAGGTCGAGGGCCGAGGGCGAGTGGACGAGCTTGGCGCGCTTGCGCGGCGGCGTGGCGGGCGGGGATGAGATGGCGGGCGTTGAGGAAAGGACGAGCGGCGCGGCATCGGTCGGCGGCGGCGGCGGCGGCGGCGGCGAGTCGCGCGGCGAGTCGTCCTGCTGGTCGGGCGCGTCCTTCTCGACCGCGACGACCGAGCGCATCTCGACGCTGAGCTCGACCTCGCGCAGCGCCGCCTCGGCGTCGAGGTCGTCGCTGCACGGCGGTTCCTCGAGGTACTCGAGAAACCCGCTGTCGTCGGCCGCGAGCCCGAACGCCTCGTCGTCGTCGACCTCCTCCTCGACGAGCGGCACCTCGACGGCGCGCGCCTTGCCCTTGCCCTTGGCGCTCGCCGCGCATGCGCCGAAGAACTTGCTCTCGCGCGCCTGCTGCGGCTCGGCGGCCTCTTCCTTCTGCTTGCCCTTGGCCGACGTCGACGCCGACGCCGGGCCGCCGACGAGCGTCACCTTGGCGCGCGCCTTGGCCGCCTTGGCCGGGTTCGACGGCGTCGCCAAGGTCGATGCGGCGGGCGCCGGCGAGAAGTACGACAGGAGCGAGCCGGCGGCGGGCTTGCTCGTCGAGGTCGCCGGGGCCGTCGAGCGCTTGAACGGCTGAGGTTTGTACGGCTGCAGGGTGCGACAGGGTCGAGTCAGTCGATCAGCGTAGCTTTGAGCGAGATGGACGAGGAGGGAGGGACGCACGGCCGAGGTGGACGGGAGCGAGTCGGGGACGAGGTCGACCATGGCGAGCTTGGTGATCGGGTCGATGTTGCCGTCGGCGACACCGCGCGCAAAGTCGCCGTCGAGCAGTCTGCGAGCATGTCGCAGCGTCAGGGCTGACCTGATGAGACGAGGCAGGAGAAGAGGGAGGGATCAACGACGCACGGTCCGATGAAGGGCAGGTCGGCGGCCGTGACGCCGTCCGGGAGCGGCGTGAGGTGGACGAGCTCGCGCTTGACCGGGTCAAAGACGTGCTGGTGGAGGAACGTCTTCTCGGCGCGGCGGAACTCGTCGAGGTAGGTGCGCGGGACCGTGAGCTTGCCCTCGAGGCGCATGAACTGGATGACCTGCGAGCGGTACGGCGAGGCGTCAGCGCTTCGAACCACGAGGAAGGAGCGAGGGGAAGCGGCGGACGCACCTTCTCGGGCGTCTTGTACTTGCGCAGGAGGCGGTACGCGTTCTTGAGGCCGAGGCCGACGACGCTGTCGAGGTAGTCGCACCCGCTGAGGATGGCCATCTGGCGGAACTCGGTCTCGCTCCACCCGGCAAAGTTGAAGTCGCGGCACCGCGCAAAGTCGTCGCGCGAGATCGAGACGCAGTTGCCCTCGCCGTCGAGCTTGAACAGGACGTTGCGGCACCCGAACACGAGCAGGTCCGAGTCCTCGGTGACGACGGCGTCGACGAGCCCGGTGCGCTCGAGGTAGGCGAGCTGCGGGTCGGCCTCGTAGGGTGCGACAACGTACTGCGGGCGAGGCCCAGGGTCAGAGCTGAAGAGGGAGAGGTCGAGCGAGACGAGAGACGCACCTGGACCTTCTCGCGCCTCAGAGCCTGCGCGCACGACAGGGCAGAGTCAGTCTCGGCTCTGCGAGCGAGGTGCAGAGAGATACGAGCGCACCTTGATGAGCTGGAACGCCATGGCCGGCGTGACGTCGACCGCCTTGACGAAGCACTCCCTCGCCTGGGCGCTCTTGCCCTCGGCGAGGAACGCCCTCCCACGTGCGAGCGCGTCGGCCCTCTTCCTGCAGGTCATGAGAATAGGTTCAGCCTGTGAGTCTCGAAGGGGTCGAGAGCGAGGGGGAGAGAGAGGCGGACGCACGCTTCGCGAGCGTCCTCGGTGCCCATCTTGCTCGGCAACAGGCCGCCGTCAAAGACGAGCATGGGCGTGACGCCAAAGTGCTTGAGCATGCGGACCCGGTGCATGGCGTAGTTGACGTACCTGCGCGAGCGCGAGGAGGCGGGTCAGCTGGCTCGTCCTGCGAGAGGGAGCGGGAGGGGAGAAGCGGACGCACTTGGTCGTGGGCTTGCCCAGGGCGAGGTCCTCGGCGCAGCCGTACGCGCCGCGATGTAGCCAGACCTGTGTGCAGGGTACATGTAGTCAGCTACTCGCTCTCGAGAGCTGCAGGACGAGTGTGCGAGGGGGAGGAGGCGGCTCACGTAGCCATCCACAGCGACCGTCTTGCCGGCCCACTCGCGGACGTGCGCCGCGTGCTGGATCTCCTTGAGGAGCGGCAGGAGCCCGCCGATGCCCATCTGCGGCGGCTCTGGTGGTCGTAGGTGGCCGCGGCGGAAGGGCGAGAGGCGCGAGGTTGATGAGGACGAGAGGGCGACGGGGAGGGTGAGGCGGGCTCGGGTCGGCGAGCGGGCGGGCGGATTGGCGTGCAGAGAGAGCGAGCTTGCTCTTGCAGCTGCTGCACAGAGGCTGCGAGTGGGAGGAGAGGCCGAGCCGGACCCGCGCCGCCAGCGCGCTCTCACGCGCGAAGTCCAAACAAGCGAGGCGGTGCAGCTTGCGTTGGCGCTCTCGCTCGCTCCCAGGCTCTCGAGCAGTCCTCTCACAGCACGCAGAGTATGTAAGGACTTGCAAGCGTCGACGAAGAAAAGCCCGTCCCGCTCCCTCGCACCCACGCCGACGCTCCTCGCGCTCGTTCCCTCCCTCGCACCGCCGCCGACCGCTGGAGCTGCGCCGCCCTCCTCGCTCACGCCGCCCTCGCGCCGCCCAGCTGCACCTGCGCGCCCTGCGCCGCCGCCTGCTCGGCCTTGATGCGCCTGCACCGCGCCTCGAAGTGCGGCGACGCCCGGTCCTCGCCCAGCCCGGCGGCCTCGAGATCGTGCTCGAAGACGACGAGGGCGCGCATGCGCGCGCAGGCAGCGGCGAGTTCGTTGACGGCGTCGACGATCGAGCGGTTGAGCATGACGCAGGCCGGGTCGAATGCGAGGGGGAGGTAAAGTGACTTGAGGGAGGGGAAGAGGGTCGGCAGCTTGTCGGGGAGGTCCGCGAAGAACGCAGGCTCGTAAGCCGCGAGGCACGTCGCCGATGCGTTGCAGATGTGCAGGCGGAGGTGCCGAATGTCGGTGAAGGGCTCGTGCAGGTGCAGGTCTTCGAGCTCGACGAACATGAGGTCGAAGAACGCCTTGTCATACAGCGCCATCCTGCTGCGCTCGTCTGTCCCGAGTAGACTACTCCATGGCGCGACCATCCTGCTGAAGTCCAGCAGCTCGACGCCGAGTGTGTCGACCGCCTCGACGAGGTCTGGTGCGCAGAAACGAGATGGCACGGGCATCGACACGCCGAGGTGAAGGTGCTGAAGTGCCGGACAGCCGGCGGCGGCGAACGGCGGCGTCTCGGGCTCCAACGCACCGGTGTCGCAGAAGTAGAGGACGAGGCGCTCGAGCTTGGGCGCGATCAAGGGCTTGTCGCCCCCGATGTCGCCCTGCGCGAGGACGAGCGTGCGGAGCTCTGCGCGCACGGATCCCAGATCAGCGCGACGCTCGCGCGCGCCTGCGCGTACGTGGGACGAGGACGCACCTGGCAGTTGACTGAGGTCCTCGAGGCGAACGCCGTGGAAATCCTTGAGCCGCAGATCGCGGACGGCGGCGAACGAGAGGTAGCCGTCTGCCGGGCAGTTGAGGCCGACGTTGTCGAGCCACAGGGCCCGAACGCAGCTCGTGTCGGGGGCCTGCTCGGGCTTGAGCCGGTATTGGAAGCCGAACGGCGTGAAGGCGAGCGCGTGCACCACCTCGACGAGCTTGACCTTGGCGATGCCGCCGACGCGCTTGTTGACGAGCGACAGGGCCCGACAGGTTCTTTGCCGCTCCTTGTACAGCCTCGGCGCGTACTCGCCGAGGGCCTGATCGATGACGATGTCGAGGAGCTCGTCGGGGAGCGAAAGGAGCGAGGTCGACATGGTCGTGCGGGGAGGAGAGGGCGAGGGCGAGGGCGAGGCGTGAGGAGGGGAGGGGAGATAGGGCGGGCGGTGCTAGGTGCGGTTGTGCGCTGTGTCGGGCTACACTACTCCTGCGGCGGGCTGGTGCCGAGCGCGAGACGACGAGGAGGAGGACCGAGGACGACGACGAGGTGCCGGCTCGCCGTTGGCGCTGCGGCGGCGTGCGAGCGGCCCGAGTGGCTCGATGCGGCGTACCTGGGTGCGCTGCACACTCGAGTGCTGGTGTACGAGGCGTGGCTGAGGCTGAGGAGCGAGTTGAAGACGAGCCGCTGATGAGGATTCAGAACCGGACCGACGGCCGGCGTGGGCGCCGGCTCGTGCGGCACCAAGGCCTGCGCGCTCTCGCTCTCGAGCTGCACGACGACGAGCAACAGCGAAAAGAGAGCGATTCCAGTCTCGTGTCCATGGTCCAACAGCTACCTCCTCCCCCTCGCTCGCGCGCCGCTCCGTCTCATCTCACCCGCGCCCGACCCTCCTCACGAGCGCTCCTCGACGTAGTTCTCCGGGAACAGGCCCTCGAGCCCGGTGTCGGCGTTGGTGCCCATCCACCAGCCCTCGTCGACCTTGTTGATGTGCGTGATGAGCTGGCCCTCGGTGAAGGCTGCGGGCGCGGAAGGGGCGCGGCGGGGCGGGCGAGAGAGAGGGGACGGAGAGGAGGGCGGGGGGAGTTGGTCAGCTTGACGCTCGAGACGAGGCGAGGAGCCCGACAAGGACGAGGAGGGCGGGAGGGGAACGAGCCAGAGAGGGAGAGGAGGTGAGGAAAGGAGGGCGACGCACAGAGCTCGCCGTCCTCCTCGGCCGCATAGTCGTACACAGCGACGGCCGTGATGCCGAGGTCTGCATCCACTTCGTCGAGGCTTATCAGCACACGGCATCCAGCGATGCGGCGAGGCGAAGAGGCCGAGAGCGCGACGCACCTTGCTCCTGCTCTTGCTCGGGCTCCTGCTCGGGCTCGGGGCGAGTCGCCATCGGCGGCGGCGGCGGAGCCTGCGGTGCGGGGGGCGCAGGAGGGGCGGGCGGTGCGGGCGGCGCGGGCGGCGCAGGCGGAGGAGGAGGAGGCGGAGGCGGAGGAGGCGGCGGGGCGGCCGCGGCCGGCTCGGGCTCGTTCGCCTCGGGCTCGTCGTCCTTCTCGGCGGCGGGCGCCTCGGCTTCGTCCTGCGGCTCGTCGAGGAGCTCGACGTAGTTGGCTGCGAACACGCCCTCCACGACCATCAGTGACTGCCGCATCGATCAAGAGACAGCGTCAGAGAAGAGGAGCGAGCGGCGCGACGCACAAGGGAACATGCCCCTCTTGCCCTGGGCGTTCTCGGCCTCCCACCACCCCGGGTCGACCTGCTCGAGGCGCTCGAGCACGTCGCCCTCGGCGAGCCCGAGCTCGTTCTCCTCCTCGGCGTCGTAGTCGAACAGGGCGCGCGCGCGCTGGCCCGACGAGGCGGTGCGCGGCGGGAGCGCGCCCGTCGCGTCGCCGGTCGAGAGCGAGAGCGAGGCGAGGGTTGCGGTGGGGCCCTGCGTGCGAGTGAGGGATGGGTCAGTGCCTGAGGAGGAGGAGGAGGAGAAGGGCGAGAGGCGGATGGAAGGAGGGACGGGCGCACCTCGACCTCGCGCTCGGGCTCAGGCTCAGGCTCGCTCCTCGCCGACAGCGCCGGCGGTGCAGGCGGCGCAGGCGGCGGCGCGTCAAACCCGTCTTCGTCCTGCTCGGCCTTCTCCTCGTCCTCGTCCCGGCTCTCGACCGCGCTCTTGACGGCCGCCGCCCCAACGCCCACCGCCGCCGCGCCGGCGAGCCCCGCGCCGACGCCGAGCGCCGCGCCCGCTGCGAGCCCGACGGCCGCCGTGCCGCCGATCGCGGCGCCCGCCGCCTTGACGGCCGGGCTCGGAGAAGAAAAGGCCGACGCGCTCGCGGCGTCGTCTTTCTCGCGCTCGAGGCGCGCTTGCTCCTGCCGCTGGCTCCACGTGAGCGGCTTGGCCGCGCCTGCGCCTGCGCTCGAGCTCTTGGCGGGCGAGGGCGAGGCCGCGGGCGACTCGGCGGCGTCCGAGTTGGCGCCCGAGACGGCCGCCTGCCAGCGGTTGCCGAGCTTGCCCGGCTTGGGGAGCGAGACGGGCGTGTACGACGTGCCGACTGCGGCGGGGCGCTCAGAGGCCGCCTGGCTCGCGGTCGAGGCCGAGGTCGAGGTCGACGAGGGAGCGGGCGCCGAAGGGGGAGGGGGAGCGCGCGCGGCGGCGAACGAGGGCGCCTTGTTGACCTGGGGCGCAAAGTCGTCGTCATCGTCGTTGCTGGCGGGAGGAGGAGCCGGCTTGGTGGTCGGCTCGGCGACGCGCAGGCCCGCCGAGCCCGCCGTCAAGCCGGGGAGGGCGCGCGGCGCAGGAGGCGGCGCGGCGGCTTTGGCGGCTCCCGCCGCGCGCAGGTCGGCGAGCTCGTTCGCGCGCGGGGCGTACGCGGTGCCGACGGGCGTCGGGGGCGCGACGGGCTTGGAGGGGGTGAAGTCGGGGCGGCCAACGGGGACGTAGGTCGAGCCGACCGGGGCCGGGGCGCGGTACGGCTGGGCGGGCTCGTTGTGGACGCCGTAGCGCGCGCCGGACGAGTCGCTGACGCGCTTGAGGATGTGCGAGCGGGCGACGTCGGCGTCGGAGCGCGCTTGGATCGTGACGTGCGCGCCGCGGAGCTGGGCCGAGACGGCGGCCGTGTGGGTCGGGAAGAGGCCCTTGCGCTGGTCGGGGACGCCCTCGCCGAGCTGCGTACGTGGCAAGGGTGAGGTGAGCAGGTGCGCGTGCGGGTAGGAGCGAGGTGAAGAGAGAGGAGACGGACCCAGCAGATCAGGACGAGCTTTGGGAGGCCCGAGTTTGGGTCCTTGAGGCGGCAGAAGGCAAACATGGCCTTGCCATCGTTGAACTCGTCCTCGAGCTCGTCGAGGCCGCCCGAGCCTGTGGGCGGAGGAGGAGTGAGCCGGGTGGTGCGGGATGACGCCGAGGTGGAGAGGGGAGGGGAGGGACGGACCCTGAGCGGTGAACTTGAGCTCGCTGGTGAAGCCCGAGCCGACGAGGGTGTAGAGGGCCCAGTCGCTGTTGCCTGCGCGGTGGACAGGGCGGGGGGTCAGCGAGGTGAGGGGAGGAGGGGGTGACGAGGTGGGGGAGGAAGAGGAGAAGAGAGCGCACCGCCAGAGAGGACGGCGTTGTAAGGGTCGAGGAGGCCTGGCTGGGAGAAGGATACGGCGGCCATGTCGAGCTCTGCGGGTCGCGGTGAAGAGCGAGAGAGCGAGACCCGAGCTGATGAGGACGACGACGACGACGACGAGGACGAGGCCAGGCTCTCGCTCTCGCTCTCCCTCTCGCCCCGACCTGCCAGCCGAGACCACGAGCGCGGGCACACCCTCAGCCATGCCCGCCCTGGCACCCGCCAAGCTCCCCTCGGTCGAGTTCACCACCCTCGGCCCTCCCCTCGCGTCGCCCCGCGTCAACAACCCGCACCACCTCGGGCCCTACGGCTACAACACGGGGCAGGACTGGCACCACCATGCCCGCCTCGACTCGCACGCCCACCCGACCCACCACCAGGGCGCAGACCCGGCAGGCCCTTACCTCCGCTGGCTTCAGCCCCTCGAGTCGGACCTCGCACGCCAGGTCGAGTACGACATGGACGACCAGGGTGCGTCTCCCTTTCGTCAGGTACTCTACAGGACGAGGTACGACCCCCTGACCCGCGCAACCGCGCCCGCCCGCCCGCCCGCAGACCAGCTCTGGCTCGACGCCCTGAACCGCGACCGCAAGCGCGACGGCCTCAGCCACATCTCGTACGAGGTCTTCGAGGTCATCATGGACAAGATCGAGAAGGAGTGGTTCGACCTCGTGCGTCCCCTTCCCCTTGGAGCGCGTTCCCTCGCGCACGGCAACTGACCTCGGACCCTCCCCCTCGCCCGCAGACGCGCAACATCCCCAAGCGCACCAACGCGCTCCCGAGCGAGGACAGCAAGTGCGCCATCTGCGACGACGGCGAGTGCGAGAACGCCAACGCCATCGTCTTCTGCGACGGCTGCAACCTCGCCGTCCACCAGGGTCCGTCCCCCCTCTCCCTCACCCTCCCTCTCTCCCTCTCCCTCTCCCTCCTTCTCACACTGACCCCTAACCCCCGCGCGCCCGCCCGCAGACTGCTACGGCGTCCCCTACATCCCCGAGGGCCAGTGGCTGTGCCGCAAGTGCACCGTGTCGCCGCACAAGCCCGTGTGGTGCGTCCTGTGCCCGGGCACGTACGGCGCCTTCAAGCAGACGACGACCGGCCAGTGGGCCCACCTCTTGTGCGCCATCTGGATCCCCGACACGAGCGTCAGCAACACGGTCTACATGGAGCCCGTCGATGGGATCGAGCACATCCCGAAGAGCAGGTGGAAGCTCGTGCGTCCGCTCCCTCTCTTGCTTTCCGTCGGCGTCTCTCGATCCTCTCGCCCCACGACTGACGCATCTTCTTCGTCACGCGCAGGTCTGCTACCTCTGCAAGAAGCGCGTCGGCGCCTGCATCCAGTGCGTCCCCTCCCCCACCTCCCTCCCCCTCCCCGCTCGAACCAGCTCACGCCCTCACCCTCGTTCCGCAACAGGTGCGCCAACCGCTCGTGCTACACGGCGTTCCACGTCACGTGCGCGCGCGAGCACGGCCTGTCGCTCAAGATGCGCCAGGGCTCGGCCGCGACGGGCGAGCTCAGGGCGTACTGCGACAGGCATGGCGAGGTGCGTGCGCGCTCCTCCTCCTTTTCGGCTCGGCCTCTCTCGCTCGCTCGCAGAGCGGGATCGCTGATTCAGGCTAAGGAGCGTCTCGCAGACGACCCAGCCTCGCGCGGCGGCGCCCCTCAAGGCCGGCCCGTCGTCGGCGTCGAGCCTCGTCCCGCCCGGCTCGGCCACGTCGCTCAGCCAGAACCAGCTCGTCCTCGCCGCCTCGTCGGCGTCAGCCTCGGCTTCGACCTCGACCGCGCCCGCACCTGCGCCTGCGCCTACCGCCGCCGCCGCCGCGCCCGAGCCGTCGCTCCTCAAGCTCACGTTCAAGCTCCCGGCCGACCCCGCCGCCGCGAGCTCGAGCACCACCGCCGCGGCTGCACCACCAGCAGCAGCAGTAGCAGGCGGCACCAAGTCTGCGCGCGCGTACCAGCCGACCTTCTCGCGCGCGCCGCCCGTCGTGCCGCACAAGCTCGCCGAGCGCATCGTCGCGTACCTCTCGGCGTCGCCCTCGTCGTCCTCGTCTCGCGCTTCGGGCCAGGGCGGGGGCGGGATCAAGCTCGCCAACAAGAAGGAGGTCGTCAACGTCGTGTGCCGGTACTGGAGCCTCAAGCGCGAGGCGAGGAGGGGCGCGCCGCTGCTCAAGCGGATCCACCTCGAGGTGCGTCGGGCGCTCCCTCTTCCCCTGCTCTTCCTCGTCTTCGCTGCGTCCCCTCGCACCCGGACTGACTCTCTCCCCGCCGCCCACCCCCTCTGCCCGCCCGCTCGCAGCCCTGGACCGCCTCAGCAACGGCGCGGCAGCAGTCCGAGGCCGACAAGGCGCACAAGCTCGAGCTCCTGCGCCTCGTGCGCAACGACCTCGAAAAGGTGCGCATGCTCACCGAGCTCGTGCGCAAGCGCGAGCGCAAGAAGCTCGAGCGCGCGACTTGGGTCCGCGCGGTGCTCGACGGGTGGGTGTTCCCGAGGGAGGAGGAGATGAGGAGGGTGCTCGACGAGGTCAAGGCGTGCGTCCCCTCCCTCTGTCTCTCTCAGTCGTGCGCTCGGTCCCTGTCGTCGCCGAGCCACGAGTGCTGACTCGCCCCCCGAACCTCGACGCGCCAACAGGCTCGACAAGCAGCGCTACTTTGCGCAGCCGGTCGACCGCGCGCTCGTGCCCGACTACTACGACCTCATCCACTACCCGATGGACTGGGAGACGATGGGCACAAAGCTCGCGCGGCACGAGTACCTGTCGGGCGCCGATTTCGTCGTGCGTCCTCTTCTTGCTCTCCTCCTCCCTCGTCCGGCTCTCCTCCTCCTTCGTCCGGCTCTCCTCCTCTCGTACGCGACTGACGCAGTCGGTCACCCTCTCTCGCGCGCAGGGCGACATCCGCCTCGTCATCAACAACGCGCGCCGCTACAACACGTCGTCGGCGCCCGTGCACAAGGCGGCCGTGCGCGTCCTGTCGGCGATCGAGCCGCGCCTCGCCGCCCTCGACGACGCCGACGCCGACCCGGCGGCGCTCCCGCGCGCGGCGCTCGCCGAGCTGTTCGACGACGAGGCGCAGGACGCGCTGCTCGGGTTTGGGTACGACACGCGGGACCCGGAGGGGCGGAAGCGAGCGAGGAGGGAGGAGAGGGAGCGCCGGGCGAGGGAGGACGGGGAGGAGCGGGCGAGGGTGGAGGAGGAGGAGCAGGTGCGCGCGCGGGAGGACGAGGAGCGCGGCGCCGAGGAGGCGGCGGTGGGCGAGGGAGCGGGCGAGGAGGGCGACGTCGAGGTCAAGCCCAAGCCGAGGGGCAGGGCCAACGTCAAGGGCAAGGGTAAGGGCAAGGCGCGCGCCGTCGGCGTCGAGCCGGCGCCGCCCGCCGCCGCCGAGGTCGACCACGAGCACGACGAGCCGTCGACC
>Ga0308169_10003231_pt1 | contig 16103 bp, 9 predicted proteins | sample PhyBR1_2_FD_202139 | JGI IMG/M metagenome (GOLD analysis project Ga0308169, IMG submission 202139) | Phyllosphere microbial communities from UC Gill Tract Community Farm, Albany, California, United States - DLSLSB.R1 | ecosystem: Host-associated > Plants > Phyllosphere > Unclassified | place... | reverse complement strand
GCGACTCGTACAAACCAAGCTCGCCCAGCATGCCTTGCGCCACGAAGGCGCGCAGGTTGCTGCTGGCCAGGCCCGGCGTCACGCCCAGCGCCAGCGCAGCGGCATACGGCGCCGCCACCAGGTCGTCGTCGCGCAGTCGCTGCAGCGCTGCGGCGGGCAAGCCGAACTGGCCGGAGCGATAGCGCGCGGCGGCGTCCACGGCATTGCAGCGGGATGGCGAAAAGCCCCACAGAACGTCCCTGGCTTTGGCGTGCGCAACCTGCGCGCGCACCAGCGCGCGCGCGGCGGCGTCGAGCAGCGTGTCGCGCCAGCCCGGCATCCAGAGTTGCGGCGCCAGGAGGTCGGCCATGGCGCCACGGCGCGAGAGCAGCAGCGTATTTGCACCGGCCATGCGCAGCGGGCGGCCCAGCGACCACCAGTGCTGCTGCGGCAGCTGGTCCTGGGCCACGGCGGCAAAACTGGCCATGCGCGATGCGGCGGCCAGCAAATCGCAGCTGTCGCGGTCCAGTCGTTTGTCGCGCACATCGTAGCCGGTCGCCAGCTGACCGGTGGCGGGATCGACCAGCGCGCCGAAGTCCATGCGCGCGGTATCGCGCGCGGCGTCCGCCAGTGCGGCCAGCCGTTCGATGCGCTCCTGCGCACAAGCGCGGCCCGCATCCACCAAGGCAGCCAGGCCAGCGCCGCCCGTCGCCGGCGCGCCGAGCTGCGCCAGTTCGCGCAGTGTCGGGATGCGGGTCAGGCTGGCCTCAAGCACGTATTCCTGGACTGCACGCATCCACGGCGCCAGCGCATACAGGTCGTCCAGCTGCGCGCTGCAATTGGCAAGAAGACGCTCGACCCAGGCGACCAGCGCCGGATCCATGTCCTCTGGCAGACTGGCCGTCAGGCGTTCGGCATTGGCCAGCGCCAGACGCAGGCAGTCGGCAAGGCCCGGCAGCGTATCGAGGGCGCGGCAGCGTTCGGGCGCCAGCGCGCCCTCCATCTCGTCCAGCGCATTGACGAATGAAGCCGGCGCATCGTGCGCGTGCTCGCGCACCACCAGCAATGTGGCGCGGATGCCGTCCGGCGCCGAGCCGGCGATCGGCTGATCAAGCAGTTCGTCCATGCCGACGGCGAAGGTGCGCAGCGCCAGCACCAGGCTGCCGCTGGCCGCGGTATCGACATGGTGTGGCTCGAGCGGCGCCAGTGTGGCGCCGTCATACCAGTGCAGCAGATGCCCGTTCCAGCGTTCGAGCAGCGCCAGCGAGGCGAAGGTGCGCTCACTGCGTTCCAGCAGCCCGCCCAGTGGCAGGAAGCCGAAGTCGCGCGCACTCAGTGTGGCCAGCAGGCCAAGGCCGATTCCATCGGGCGAGACACGCGCATCGACCGTCGGCTCGGGGTGCTCGAGCACGGCGTGCGGCGCCAGTCCATGGCCATCGGCGCCATGGCGTTCGAAGAAGCCCCAGGTGCGGCGCGCCAGCGCGCGCAGGAACCCGTCCTGCGCCGGCGCGAGGCGCACGCTGCGGCGGGTCACCTGGCTCGTCCACCACGCCAGTACCGGCGACAGGAACCACACCAGCAGCAGCGGCGCCGTGGCGAACACGGCGTAGGGATTGGCAAAGCTGACCAGCATGGCGGTGGCCATCGCCAGCAGCGGCGGGAACCACATGGCGCGGCCGTTGATTTCCAGCGAGCGACCAGGCGCTGCCCCCGCTTGCGTATCGAGCAAACCGCGCTGCGTCACGTGGCGGCGCCACAGCCCACGCACCAGGGCGTGGGCATCGACCAGTGCTGCATGCGGCAGGAAGGCCGCCCACAAGGCGCTGCGCGTGAGGGTCACACGGGCGCCACGCGCCCAACCGTCAAGGTGCTGGCGCCATGGTGCGTCGAGTGGCCGGTCTCCCAGCGCCACCAGCATGCCGACCAGCGCCGGCACGAACACGATCCCCAGCACCGCCGCGGTCCAGAACACGGGCGCGGCCAGCAGGCTCCAGCACAGGATCAGCAGCGCGAGCGACGCCGGCGCGACCAGGCTGGCGCGCAGCGCGTCGAACAGCGTCCAGCGTGCATGCGCGTGTTTGAGGCCATCGGGGCCACGGCCGAGGCGATGTGCCGATTGCCAGGCCGCGCGCACGGCGCGGTGCCGGCGCAGCATGTATTCACCATACGTCGGCGCGCGCAGCGCATTCACGCGCACGTCCGCCACGCGCCCGGCGCGCAGGCGGTCCCGCTCGACGGGGCCGGGCAAGGCGCGGCCGTCGTCGTGCAGAACATCGCCGCAGGCACGGCGCCATGCGTCGACGTCGTGAATCGCGACCCAGCCGTGGCTTGCGGCCTGCGCAGCCCCGCCCATCCGGGCAAAGCGCGGCGCGCGATGGCCCGGTGGCGCAGGGCCACGTGCGGGCAGCAGCATGCCGTGCCCTTCGAGCACGCGGCCGCTGTCATCCTGTAGCGGCTGGTGCAGCGGATGCGCCATCGCGGCCACCAGGCTGCGCGCGGCATCGCGCGGCAGGCCGGCGTTGGCATCGAGTGCAATCACGTAACGCATCGCAGTGCCAGCGCCGGTGTTGCCGGCAGCGAGCAGGAAGCGTTCGCGCGCGCCGCACAGCCAGGCGTTCAGGTCGGCGATCTGGCCGCGCTGGCGCTCCTGGCCGATCCAGGCTTGCTGGTCGATGCTCCAGGTGCGCGCCCGCACCAGCAGCATGAACGGCCCGGTGTCAGCATGGCCATACCGCGCATTCAATGCATCGATGGCGGCGCTGGCCTGCGCCAGCAAGGCGTCGTCCGCCGGCAGCGTGGCGCTGGCGGCATCGGGCAGGTCGAGCAGCAGGCAAAAGCGCAGGTTCGGGTCGCGGTTGCCAAGATAGCGCACTTCGAGTTCTGCGCGCAGGCGCTCGATCGCGGCAGCGTCGCCCGTTTGCGCGCAGACAGCGACGACGGTCCGGCATGCATCCGGGATGCCGGCGCTGAAATCCATGCGTGGCATGGTGGCAGGCAGGGTGCGCCAGCGTTCCATCATGCGCACCAGGGACAGCGACAAGGCGCTCGCGCCGGGCAGCGCCAGCAGGCCAATCAGCGCCAGCAACCACGCGCTGGCATCGCCCTGGCGCGCGTGAACGAGGATCGCGGCTGTCACCAGCAGCATCAGGACGGCGGTCGCGCCAATGCGGGCAGCAACCGGCGCCCTGTTGGCCAGGGCCGGCAGGTAGTGGCCCACGTGGCGCGTGCGCACGTCCAGGCCACCTTCGCCCGGCGCGCGGTGCGTGCCGGCCAGCGTCAGCGCGTCGCGCGCAACCTCGACCTCGTCGACCTTGCCCGCGCGGGCACGGCGCGCAATCGCGTGCCGGTAGCTGTCGCGCGTGGCGCCATCCATGGCGGCGTAACTGCCATCCGGGTCGGTGCGCAGCAGCGCGTCGACCGCGCCATGCGTCTCGGCGAAGGCGCGCCAGTCGATCCCGCCAAGCAGGCGCAGGCTGGCCAGCGTGTTGCCGGCCGAGATGGCATCCTCGGTCTGTTCGCTGTGTTCGCGCTGCGTGTGCTGCGCGATGCTGGTGTCGGTATCGGCCAGGCGCGCGTCGAGCCAGTCCAGGACCTGGGTCACGGCGCCGCCACGACCATGCAGGCGCCGCGCCAGTTCGGCGATGAAGCTGTCGCTGGCCTCGACGCTGCGCATCATGTCGGCCACCAGCAGGATCAGGTCACCGGGCCGCGTTTCGGCCGTGTCCAGCAGGCGCACCGTCCAATCGGCGGCCTGTTCATGCGCGGCGCAGGCACGCGCCGCGCGCGCGGCCAGGCGCCGCAGGTTGTCGATCAGGGCCAGGCGCAGCAGCGCTGGCAGCGCATCCAGTTCGGCGATACGCAGCAGAGCGCTTTCTTGGTAAGCACCCACGAACAGCGCCAGTTCCTCGCCATCGATGCGGCCATCGCCATGCGCGACCACGTCGAGCACCAGGCGCCAGGCGCGCACGGCGCCATCCGGCGCCAGTGTCGGCAGGACTGCGGCGCCAGGCCGCAGGCCGTCACGCGCCAGGCGTACCTGGGCATCAAGAAGGTGGTGCTGGTCGAGCAGGCGTGCGCCGGCAGGCGGCAGCGCAAAGCCGGCGCGTGCGGCCTGGTCGAGCGCGTCGCATGAAGCGGCGATGGCATCGGCGTTCGCGCCCAGCAATGCGCGCAGGGCCTTGGCGCCGCCCTTGCCGGCCGTGGTGGGTTGCAGTACGTGGCGCGCCGCCAACTGGCGTGCGTGTTCCGCGCGCTGGAGCGCGCCGGGAGGTGCTGCGCGCCATGGCGCATCGTCGCCGGTTGCACGCGCCGCATCATGCGGCGTGCGCTGCCCGGCGGGCAGGTTGTGGTTCTTGACGTTCAACGGGGCCTCGGGACTGAGCGTGCGCAGCAGACCGCTGGAGCACAGTGGCGTCCGGGACGGATCAGGGCAGGAAACGCTGGGCGCGCACGGCTGATCCCATGCTAGGCAAAGACCCGCGTCATTACTGTGCGCTGACGAACACACCCCACCGATGGACGGCAGGCATCCGCGCCCCGGCGATCAGATGGCGAGCGCGAACCCGCCCACCAGCGACCAGGCGCCGGGATGACCCAGGGCGCGCAGGGCTTGCGCCGCGCGGGCACTGCGTGCGCCGCTGCGGCAGACGAACAGCAGCGGCGCCGCCACGCCCAGCAACTGCGGCGCGTGATCGGCAACGCATGCCAGCGGCACGTTGCGTACCGTGTGGCCGTGCAGCCGAACCGCGCCCCCACCCGTACCCGTGCCCGCGACGCTGTGTTCGCGCAAGTCGCGCACGTCGATCACGAGCGCTTCCGGATGCGCAGCGAGCCAGTCGCGGGCAGCATCGGCGGGCACCAGCATTGCGCTGTCGATGACGCCATCCATCGCCGGCTCGGCGCCTGGCATCGGCATCGGCATCGGCGCGGCCAGCGCGGCGCCGCAGCGCGCGATGCGCTCGCACGCCAGGTCGAGCGAGGCGTCATCAAACAGTGCGCCAAACGACAGGCGCACCGCCGCCGCGCTGCGCCAGGCCGGCACGCCCATCGCATCGAGTACGTAGCTCGATCCGGCCTTCCCCGCCGAACACGCCGAGCCGGCGCTGACACGCATGCCGGCGGCATCGAACAGGTCGAGCAGCGTGGCGCTGGCCACATCCGGCACCGAGAAGTTGATGGTCGTGGGCAGCGACTGCGCCATCGGCGCATTGAACACGATGCCGGGCAACGCTGCTTCGAGCGCCGCCACCAGGCGTGCACGGCATGCCAGCAGCGCGGCGCCGTCGCGGAAGGTGTCGCCCCGCTCCAGCGCCGAGAACACCGCGCCCAGCGCCGCGATGCCGGCCATGTTTTCGGTGCCGGAACGCTGGCCATCCTCCTGCCCGCCGCCGCACATCAGCGGCGTGTACGGGGCGCCGCGGCGCACGTACAGCATGCCGATGCCTTTCGGTGCATACAGCTTGTGCCCGGAGAACGGCGCGTAGTCAATGCGGCTCGCGGCCAGGTCGAGCGGGAGCTTGCCCAGCGCCTGCACGCAGTCGACCAGCCACAGGGCGTCGCTGCCAGTGTCACGCAACACGGCTTCGATACCGCGCAGGTCGGACACCACACCCGTTTCATTGTTCGCTGCCATCGTGCACACCAGCGCCGCGCGCGGTGCCAGTGCGCGCAGCACGTCGAGCCGGTGGCGGCCATCGCCATCGACCGGCAGCACGCGCAGTTCCAGGCCCGTGCCGAGCAGGCGGTTCCAGTGCGCCAGGCTTTCAGGCACCGCCTTGTGTTCGGTCGCGCCGATCAGGACGATGTCGCCGCAGGCTTCACCGCGCGCACGCCGTTCGCGCACCGCGCACAGGGCCGAGAGCACGGCCGTCTGGATGCCTTCGGTGGCGCCGCTGTTGAACATCAACCGGCCCTCGCCAGCGCCGACCACGCGGCCCGCACTGGCGCGCACGCTCTCGCGCAGCGCCCGGGCGCGCAGGCCCGTCGCGTGGCTGCTGCTCGGATTGCCGAAGCCGTCCTGCATGGCGGCCATGGCGGCGGCTGCCGCGGCCGGCAATACCGGTGACGTCGCATTGGTATCGAGGTAGATTTCGGTCTGCATGAATAGGTGCCAAAAATATAAAAAAGGTGTCGCACAACATGTTATTGTCCAGTAATATGGTACGGGCTAAAGACGGTCAATACGTTCCAAACTTTCTGGTTTCCGATCAAACAGTAGGATAATTATTCTTATAATCAGCAATGCGGAATATGAATTCACTCGACAAGTTTGATTGCGCGATCCTGGCTGCCCTGCAGGCGGATGCCACCTTGTCCATTTCGGGTCTGAGCGAAAAGGTGGGGTTGTCCAGCACGCCGTGCTGGAAACGCGTCAAGCGCCTGGAAGAAGAAGGCTTCATCGAAAGCCGCGTTTCCATCGTCAATCGCGAAAAAGTCGGCTTGCCGGTCACCGTGTTTGTCAGCGTCAAGACCCCCGAGCACGATGAAAAATGGCTGGCGCGTTTTGCCGCCGCCGTGATCGCGCTGCCCGAAGTGCTGGAGTTCCATCGCATGAGCGGCGACGTCGATTACCTGCTCAAGGTCGTCACCACCGATATCGCCGGCTACGACCGCTTCTATAAAAAGCTGATCAAGACCGCGCGCCTGACCGGCGTCTCGTCGGCGTTCTCGATGGAGCAGATCAAATCCACCACCGCCCTGCCCCTCGAACTGATCTCGCACGGCACGCCAACCTGAGTCTTTACAGGCGTTCTGCGCTTTCGCCGTGTACGTAAATCGTGCGATGATGGCGCCCGTCCACATCAACGGGAGACTGAGTCAATGCCATCGAAAATCACCATGGCGCCGCTGGCGCTGGCCGTACTGATTGCCACCATCGGCGTGCACGCGCACGCTGCCGAACAGGTCGTCAAGATCGGCGTCAGTGGTCCGCTGTCGGGCGCCAATGCGTTTGCCGGCAAGGACAATGAAAACGGCGTGCGCATGGCCATCGAAGAGCTCAACGCACAAAAGATCCAGGTCGGCGCCAACGTGCTGCGCTTCGTGCTGCAATCCGAAGACGACGCGGGCGACCCGAAACAGGGCGTGACCGTGGCCCAGAAATTCGCCGACGCCGGCGTCAAGTTCGTGCTGGGGCCTTACAACTCGGGCGTGGCGATTCCGGCCTCGCGCGTCTACAACGACAGCGGCATCCTGATGTCGACGGTGGGCACCAATCCCAAGATCACCGCCAGCGGCTACCCCACGGTGTTTCGCATCGTCGCGAGCGACACGCAGGTCGGCGCTTCGGTCGCCGGCTACGCAGCCAAGGAACTCAAGATCAAGAACATCGGCGTGATCGACGATCGCACGGCGTTCGGCCAGGGCATCGCGATGGAGTTCAAACGCCAGGCGCAGCTGGCCGGCATCAAGGTCGCCGGCCACGAATTCACCAACGACAAGGCCAGCGACTTCGCCGCGATCCTGACTGCGCTGCGCGCCAAGAAAGTCGATGCGATCTTCTACGGCGGCTACGCGCCGCAGGCCGCGCCGATGGTGCGCCAGATGAAGCAGCTCGGCCTCAACGTGCCGCTGCTGGGCGGCGACACGCTGTGCAGCCCCGAGATGGCAAGGCTCGGCGGCGATGCAGTCGGCGAAAACGTGCGCTGCGCGCAGGCCGGCGCGATCGTCGCCAAGCAGCCGGGCGGCGCGGCCTTCCTGGCCGGCTACAAGAAGCGCTTCGGGCGCGAGCCGGACGTGTATGCGCCGTCGTTCTACGACCAGACCAAGTTCATCGCGCAGGCGATCCAGTCGGCCAAGACGGTCGATGCCAAGGCGGTTGGCGTTGCGATGCACACGATCAGCTACCAGGGCGTGGTCGGCATGTACGGCTATGACCCCAAGGGCAATCTGAAGAAAACCGCCGTCACGGTGTACACCTTCAAGAACGGCGCCCTCACGCCGCTGGCCAGCTACTGATTTTTTACCAGGACCTCGATCACGATGAAACCATCCTTCCAACTCGGCGCACTGACCACGGCCGCCCTGCTCCTGTGCGCCAGTGCCGGCGCCGCGCCGGTCACGGCCCCTGCATCTGCAACCGCAGCCGCAGCCGCAGCGGCTGCGGATCCCCAGGCCGGCAAGGCCATCAACAAGCTGGTCGACGAGTATTACGATGCCTACGCGCGCTTCGAGCCGGTCTGGGCGACCGAGTCCGGCGACGGCCGCTTCGACGGCCAGCTTGGCCTGCCGATTGCGCCGAAAAACCGCGACGCCCAGTTTGCGCTGTACCGCGGCTACCTGAAGCGCCTGGGCGCGATCCCGCGCGAGCGTCTCAATCCGCGTGACCAGGCCAGCTATGACATCGTCAAGTTCGAACTCGAGACCGCGCTGCGCCTGGGCGCCTTCCCCGAGCACCTGCTGCCGGTGGACCAGATGTTCAACATGCCGGTCTTCATGGCCAACTACGCCGGCGGCCAGGGCGCGCAGCCGCTCGCCACGCCGCAGGATTACCGCAACTACCTGAGCCGCCTGGACCAGATGGTCGCCTACATCGACCAGGCGATCGCCAATATGCGCGAGGGCGTCAAGCGCGGCGTCGTGCATCCGCGCGAGCCGATGATGTCGCTGCTGCCGCAGCTGAAGGCACTGGTCGCGGCCACGCCCGAGGCCAGCATCTTCTACAGCCCGATCAAGGCGCTGCCGGCGGGCTTTTCGAGCGCCGACAAGACCAAGCTGACGGCGTCGTACCGCAAGACGATCGCTGACAAGCTCAATCCGGCACTGGCGCGCCTGGCCACGTATGTCGAGAAGGACTATATGCCGGCCACCCGCACGACGGCCGGCTGGGGCGCACTGCCAAACGGCACCGAGTGGTACAAGGCGCGTGTGGCGGCGATGACCACGACGAGCCTGACGCCCGAGCAGATCCACGAGATCGGCCAGAAGGAAGTGGCGCGCATCCAGGGCGAGTACGGCAAGATCGGCCCGAAGATGGGGTACACCGGCCCTGCGGCCGGCCTGCCGCGCTGGGTCTCGGAGCAGCCGAAGTACAAGCCGTTCACGTCGGATGCGCAGGTGATCGCCGTGTTCGAGAAGATCGACGCCGACGTGCGCACCAAGCTGCCGAAGCTGTTCTCGCTGATGCCCAAGGCACCGCTCGAAGTGCGTCTGGAACCTGAACTGACGCGCGAGACGGCGTCGGACCATTACTCGTCACCGGCAGCGGACGGTTCGCGGCCCGGCGTGTTCTGGTCGGTGGTGAACGATCCGACCAAGTACGGCAGCACCGGCATGGTCACGCTGTACCTGCATGAAGGCCAGCCGGGCCACCACTTCCACATCGCGCTGACCCAGGAACTGGGCCTGCCGAACTTCCGCAAGTTTGGCGGCAACACGGCGTTCACCGAAGGCTGGGCGTTGTACGCCGAAACGCTGGGCAAGGAGATGGGCCTGTTCGACAAACCGGAAGATTATTTCGGCCACCTGAACGACGAGATGCTGCGCGCCGCGCGCCTGGTGGTCGATACGGGAATGCATACCAAAGGCTGGAGCCGCGATCAATCGATCACGTACTTCCGCGAGACGCTGGGCTACTCGGAACTGGAAGCACGCGCCCAGATCGAGCGCTACATGGTGATGCCGGGCCAGGCACTGGCGTACAAGATCGGCGCCCTGAAGATCATGGAACTGCGTCAGCGCGCGCAGGCGGCACTGGGCGACAAGTTCAACCTGCCGGCATTCCACCGCGTGGTGCTCGATGAAGGCACACTGCCGCTGGCAGTGCTGGAAGCAAAGGTCGATCGCTGGATTGCAGCGTCGAAGTAACACCAGTACGGTGGACGGCCAGGCCGTCCACCGTATTGTTCAACGCGCTGTTCAACGCTCGATCATGAACACCGGATACCGGCGCCATTCCGGCTCGCGGTAGCGCGCGCAGTTGGCAAAGATGAAGTCCAGCACCGCTTCCTGGTTCGTCAGCAGCGCTGGATTCTCACTCTTCCACTGTTCAAACTTCGCCGCCAGCGCCGGCTCCTGCGCCAGCAGCCGCTCGGCCTCGTCCTCGAACACATACTCCGAATACGCTTCCTTCTTTTCCAGCACGCTGTTGAAGAAGCCCCAGCGGAAGAAGCTGTCGTGCGCCAGCGGCTCGAGCGTTTCGACCGCATAGCGCGCATTGTCCTGGTCCAGCGGCACCAAAACATCCCCGGCGCGCAGCTGCACGCTGGCGTGACGCCGTTCGAGCACCACGTCGTCATGGAACATGTGGCCCTCGTACGCCGTCGGGCGCGAGGTCACGCTGTCGATCTGGTAGTACGCGACCTGCTGCATGCGGTCAGCGTCGATGCGCTCCATGCGCACGCCATTCCACTCCAGGCGCTCGATCGCCTCACGCCACTGCTGCGGCACCACGTACGCCTGCGGCGCCGGCACGCTCGCGTCCACCGGGAAGCGGTTGTAATAGGCGATGTCCCGCTCCCAGACGCTGCTGCGGTCGTAGTACAGGCGCGAATAATCGCCCAGCACGCTCTTTTTATACTTGGCTTCATACCCTTTGAAACGGAAGCTCGACGGATTGGCTTCGTCCATCTTCCAGCGCACCGGCCACTCGGCTTGCGTGCAGCCCGCGTCCTTCGCCGCGCGGCGCAGCGCCTGGATGCGCGGGGCGTTCTGCACGGTGAAGGCCAGTGCGACGTCGACCAGCGCGCGCATCGATTCATAGCGATCCCGGAACGGCTTGAGCATGTGGGTCTCGGGCATGAAGCCGATCGTGTGGTGCAGCGCTGCGTAGCCGGTCGAGAAGCGTGCTGTTTCCAGGAATTCGGCGATGCCGTGGTCCGGGCTGTCCTGCACCGGGTTCACGTACGGGCAGGTGGGCCAGCCGCGCGCGTCCATCCCGGCGTACATCGCTGGCAGCATCTCGGCGCGCAAAAATTCGCCCAGGTCGCCACCGAGCTTGTCGGCCTGCGTGTGGATCAGCGTCATCGTGTAGCTGTAGTCGGCGCCGTTGGACGTGTGGGTGTCGACCATCACGTCCGGGTCCCAGGCAGTGAACAGTTCGTTGAATACACGCGCCGTGAGCGTGTCGCACTTGACGAAGTCGCGGTTCAGGTCGAGGTGGCGGCTGTTGCCGCGAAAGCCGAACTGCTCCGGCCCATCCTGGTTCACGCGCGACGTATCGGAGCGGTTGAAGGCGCCGTCGACGTTGTACAGCGGGACGAACAGGAACACGGTTGTCCCCAGTGCATGCAAACGTTCAGGCTCAAGGCAAAAGTCGCGCACCAGCGCCATGCAGCCGTCGACGCCTTCCGGCTCGCCCGGGTGGATGCCGTTGTTGTTGAAGAAAACCGCGCGCCCGGCGGCCTTGATCGCGGCGCGGTCGAACACGCCGTCGCTGCTGACCACACCGGCGTGGATCGGCACACCGGCATCGGACACGCCCACCTGTTCGAAGCGCAGCACCGCCGGATACTGGCGCGCGAGATCCTCGTACCAGGCGATGCAGTCGGCCCAGGTGGTGGTCTGGTTCAGGTTGCCTTGTTCGTAGGGCGTGAGGGGTGCAGTAGCCATGGTGTTCTTCTCTGGTAGAGGTGATGCTTACAGGATGACGCCGGGAGGTGTGGCAGGCGCAGTCGCGGTTGGCGTGGTGGACGCGGTCGGCGCCGGCGGCGCCAGTGTCAATGGCAGGGCGATGGCGACGTCGGTGCCCTCGCCGGGACTCGAGCGCACCTCGATCGTGCCGTGCAGCGCGTAGGCGCGCTCGCGCATGCCGATGATGCCGATGCCTTCGGAGGCGCTGGCCGTGTCGAAGCCGGCGCCATCGTCGACCACGCGGATGCGCAGCATGCCCTTGCCTTCGTCGAGCAGCAGGCTGACGTGCGCCGAGCGCGCCGCGGCGTGTTTCATGACGTTCGACAGCGCCTCCTGCACGATGCGGTAAGCCGAAATGGCCAGTTCGTTCGACAGGCGCGCGAAGTCGCCTTCGCTGTGCAGGTCGAAGCGGCAGCCGGACGTGGTGTCGTAGTGGCGCACCATCTCTTCGACCGCGCCGTGCAGGCCGAGCATGTCGAGCACCTCGGGGCGCAGGCGGCGCACCAGGCGCCGGCCGTTGGCGTACAGGTCGAGCGCGAGCTTGGTGATGGCTTCGGACTTGCGCTTGATTTCCACCACCTCGGGGCCGGCAGGCGCCTTTGCCGCCAGCAGGCCGATCGCCTGCGCCTCGAGGCGCGCCGCGATCAGCGACGCATTGAGTTCGTCGTGGATTTCGACCGCGATGCTCTTGCGCTCGTCCTCGATGATCTCGTTGACCTTCTGGATCAGTTTGCGCTTGTCGGCATCGGCGCGCAGCGCTTCGTTGCGCGAGGCGAGCAGGTCGCGCGTGCGCTCGGCCACCTTGTTTTCGAGGTCGCGCTTGGATTCGCCCAGCGCCAGCGACATCTCGCCGATCGACGATTGCAGCTCGCCGATCTCGCCGCCGGTGGTGACCGGCGGATGCACGCGGAAGTTACCGCCCCGGATCTGGCGCAGCGTGCCGATCGCTTCGCGCAGCGGCACGATCAGCGAGCGCGCCAGCACCCAGGCCAGGATGCCGCTGGCGGCCAGCGCCAGCGCCGCCATCGACAGTTCGATCTGGAAGCGGTCGGTCTGCTTGGCCATCATGTTCGCTGGCGACATCGTCACCCGCACCCAGCCCACCACTTCGGTGGTGAGCGTGGGCGGACGCGAATCGCTCGACGCCGATACGTGCGGCGTGCCGTTGTCCGAGAACAGGTTGATCCACACGACCTGCTTGCGGATCGGCGCTTCGTAGTAATGGGACTGGGCGTCCAGCGCCGACTCGGACACCACGCGCACGGCCGCGCGCCCGCTGCCGTCGATGACGTCGACGCGGTAGATGCTGCGGTCGGACTGCACAAGGCCATTGATGGTCAGGCGCAGGTCGGACAGGTTGCCCGAGATGACGTTGTACTCGGACGTCTCGGACAGCGCGCGCGCCAGGATGCGGCCACGCTCGGCCAGTTCTTCGGCCACCTGGGCGCGGTGCGCGTACCACGAGTACCAGACGAAGGACGTAAACAGCAGGATCACCGGCAGCATCGTGATGACGGCCATGCGCCGTCCGACACCCCAGCCGCGCCAGAAACGCAGGTTCATCGCGCCGCCGGCACCGGTGCCGGCCGGGCGAAGTTGCGCGCTGCGTCGGTCAGGCGCAGGTCGAGCGAACTGGCCACGCCTTCATTGATGATCGTGCGGAAGTAGCGCGGGAACTGCGGCGCCGGCAGTTCGCCGGTGCGCACAAAATCGGCCGTGATCTCGGCCACCTGGGCGTTGATTTCTTCGACTTCGGAATACGTGGTCGCCAGCGCACCCACCTTGACCATGTCAGCCGAGAAGCCGATCACGCCCTGCTTGCGGCGGTAGGTCGACAGCAGGATGTTGCGCACGTTTTCGGCGTTGTAGATGTCGCTGTCGGGCAGCGCCAGCAGCGTCTCGGCGCGCGTCATGCTGCCCAGTGTGTGATTCAGGTCGTCGCCCGGCGTGAACATCTGGATCTCGGCGGCGTCGTGCAGCACCGGGCGCAGGAAGGCGGTGTCGGGACCGAGCAGCACGCCCACGCGCACCGGACGGCCGTACAGGAGTTCGGCCAGGCGCATCTGGTCGTTCGGCGCCGGCTCGGCGTACACCGCCGTGATGGCCGCGCGGCGTGGCTTGGGCAGGCGCGCCGTCAGGCCACGCCACACCTGGCTGGATGTATAGGCCGAGATGACGACGCAATCGCAGCGCCGCGACAGCGCATCGCGCAGCGCGGTCGGGCCGACCGCGATATACAGCATGCGGCGCTTCTGCGCGAGCTCGGTGCGAAACGCGGCAAAGGTCGGCACCAGGCGCTTGTACAGGTCGTCGACGATACGGTGCGTGACAGCGCTGTCGTCACCGGTGATGATCTGGAAGCGATAGCCCTGCACTTCTTCGCGTTCGCGCTCGGTTTGCTGGGCCTGGACGGCATGGGCGCCGGTGGCGGCCAGGGCCAGCGTCATGGCGATCAGCGGGGCCAGTGAACGCGCACGTGAAGCGTTCTGCATCCGGCGCAGGAGATTGGCCATCGCTTACGGCTCGATCAGGCCGTGCTTGACGGCCAGCAGCGTGATGCTGGCCTGACGGTGCACGCCCAGTTTCTCTTTGATCGACTGGCTGATATTGCTGATGGTCTTGGTCGACAGATCGAGCCGCTCGGCGATTTCGGCGTTGGTCATGCCCTCGGCCATGAACTTGAAGATTTCCAGGCCGCGCTCGTCGAGCTGCGACTGCGGCGTGACTTCGCCGCGCACGGCCATGCTGGCCAGGCGCGAGGCGATATGCGGCAGGAAGTACAGCTTGCCCTCGTGCGCGTGACGCACGGCGGTGGCCAGGTCGGCCGGGTCGCAATCCTTGGTAACGAAGGCGTGGGCGCCGAGGCGGTAGGTTTCTTTGATCAGACTATCCTGGTCAAACTGGCTGAGAAAGACGATCTTGGCCGCCGGGTCGGACTTCAGGATGGCCTGCGCCGCATCCATGCCGGTCAGCTCGGTGCCGAAGCGCATGTCGAGCACGGCGACGTCGGGCTGCTCGGCCGCGTACAGCGCGGTGGCTTCGCTCGGGGTCTTGGCCTGGCCCACCACCTGCATGCCGGCCGCTTCGAGCGACATGGCGAAACCGGTCATGACGATGGGGTGATCGTCGGCCAGCATGACGCGGATGGGTTTGTTCTGTTCTGCCAATTTGTTCTCCTGGCGCGGGGGCCTGTGGTGCACGTGCGTTGCGCGTGCAGGTCTGGATGCGACATGCACGGCCGGGGCAATGGGCCCCGGGATAGAGGGGAATTATTTCACACAACGGGCGGGGAAGCGATGGGTAAAAGGGCGGATAACGCATGCGATGCGCGCTGAGGCGACGACTTGGCTGGACATGCAGGGAACACCATCGCACTCCGAACGACCCCCGAATGGAAGTGAATTTACCTAATAATAGCTTTGCAAATTGCTAGTCTCTAGCATATATTAGCTCCATCGGCGATAGATATGCACCCTTCAACAATCCCCCGGAGGTCGATATGCATGGTTCTTACATCCACGATGACGTCGGCGGCAAGGCCGGCAAGTTTGTCCTCGTCGCCGGTCTGCACGTGCTCGTTGCAGTGGGCGTCGTGCACGTCATGAATGCGAAGACGATTTCGCTGCCCGCCATTTTTGACGAGCCCATGGTGTGGATGACTCCCGAGATACCGCCACCATCGCCGCCACCCGAACCACCCAGGCCGCAAGTCCGGTCGGCGCCACCCCACATTGTGGTGCCGAAGGTCGAGGTCGAGATTGCCGCGCCACCGCCCCAAGCTGCTGTCCAGGCCAGAACCGAGCCAGCGCCAGAGCCGGCCCCGCCGCTGCAAACAGAAGCGCCACCGGCGCCAGCCGCCCAGCCATCGACCAGCAACGCCCTAGTGCGCAGCGCCGTGCTTGCCGACGCCAGTGGCTGCACCAAGCCTGCTTATCCGGTGCGCGCCGCGCGCAATGGCGACACGGGTACCGTGACGCTGGCGCTGCTGGTCGGCGCCGATGGGCGCGTACAGGATGCGCGCATCCAGTCGTCGAGCGGCTCGCGCGATCTCGATCGCGCCGCCATCAATGCGCTGAGCACGTGCACATTCCGGCCCGCGATGCAGGGCGGCGTCGCCGCAGCCGGGTGGGCGAAGCTCGCCTATGTCTAGACACTCGAGTAACCAGGACCGCTCCTCTTTCGCCCGCCCCTCTTGATCCGGCGGGCTTTTTTTCGCCCTTATGACAGGTGCATGGAGAACAACCGATGGATGCCGTCCGCGCCGTAACACCAGCCTTCCACATCCCGAGGGTCAGAGATGCCGTCGCCAGCGCTGTCGCACTTGCCGCCCTCGCCGTCCTGGCCTGGCTGGCGCTGGCGCCGCCCGTCATCCCGGCACCTGTTGCGTCGATCGTGGCCCCCGCGTGGGCCGCGCGCGCCAACGACCATCAGCGGGTGCTGGCGGCCAGCCCCCGCTCGATCGGGGGCAGCGACAATGCGCACGCGCGCGCCTACCTGATGCTGCAACTGCGCGCGATGGGGCTAGCGCCAGCCGTGCAGCGCGCGACCGTGCGCAC
>Ga0308169_10003230_pt1 | contig 16106 bp, 13 predicted proteins | sample PhyBR1_2_FD_202139 | JGI IMG/M metagenome (GOLD analysis project Ga0308169, IMG submission 202139) | Phyllosphere microbial communities from UC Gill Tract Community Farm, Albany, California, United States - DLSLSB.R1 | ecosystem: Host-associated > Plants > Phyllosphere > Unclassified | place... | reverse complement strand
GGCGGCGCCTCGACGACGCCTGAAATCACGCGCGCGTTCAAGCAGCGCTGGTACACCCCCCAGTTCTGAGGCGGCTCGTCGATGGCGAGGGAGCGGGTCGAGGGACTGCGGGAGCATGTAGAGCTGCGGCGAGGAGGAGCGAGCGCGAGCGAGCGAGCGAGACCTGACAATACCACCATCACGAAGTGCTCACGGCTCGCTCCTACTCCTCGAGAGGCTCTCTCGCTGTCATGCTCGGCTCTCGAGAGACTCGCTGCAGCGCTGCATCGTCGAAAGCAAGGATTGCGCCCCGGCCCTCCTCGAGCCTCGCCCGCCGTCCTCGCTTCTCCGCTCCCCACCCCTCCCTGCTCGGCCCCTCGCCCCTCGCCCTCAGCGCACCCTACTCGAGCCCCTGGATCGGCTGCGTCAAGTCGAGCCCCTGCAGGTCGAGCACGGCGCCGTCGTCGCGCGTCACTTTCCAGCGCAGGACCTCGAAGCGGCCGTCCTTGCCGCGGCGGATCGAGGTAAAGGACGCGGTGCCGGCGGCTGCGCGAGGCGAGGAGGCGGAGGGAGGTAGCGAGGTGGGAAGGCGGGAGGAGGTGGTGCGAGATGGAGCGGGTCAGTGAGGGAGAGAGGGGAGGAGGGAGAGGGGAGGAGGGAGAGGAGGACGTACCCTTGGAGCCGCGCACCCGGAACTGCACGTCGATGCGGCCGGCGAGCATGTTGATCTGTGCGTCGTGCGTGAGAGTCAGCAACCTGAACGCAGCAAGATGCGCCGCGCCGCGCCGCTCAGGCGCGAGCGCAGCGCAACTCGGGCTCCAGGACAGCGAGTCTTGGGACGCACCGAGCCCTTGATGCGCACAAAGTCGGCCACGACAGGCTCGATCCTGACGCCGTCGCCGAGGAACTCCTTGACGGCGGGCCAGCTGCGCAGCTGGAACGCGAGCGAGCGCACGACGCTCGAGTTGGCGCGCTCGCCGTTGGTCGCGTACGCGAGGAACAGGCCCCACGCGGCGGCCGAGATGAGGGCGATCGAGAGGTAGAGGGGTGCGCGGGACTGCGGGCGGTCGGCGCAGAGGGTCAGGGTCTGGCGGCGAGCGGTAGTGAGAGAGAGGGAGAGGGCGGGGGCCGCACCTTGAGCTCGGGGAGGTCGCGCTCTATCCGCTGGTACGGGTACCGCCGGGTCGCGCTGCCGCCAAGTCGTGTGCTCGGGTGCACGGCGGCGGCGCTCGAGGTCGGTCGGGGCGGTGCTGTTGCGAGGTGTCGGGCGATCGGGAGCGAGGGGGAGAGGGAGAGGGAGGGGAGAGAGGCGGGCGAGGGGCGCAGCGGTGCATGCTGGAGGACGGCGGTCGGACGTGCTGCTAGTCGGGAGAGCATGGCTGGATCGCTTAGATGAGGTGCGAGGTCGAGGTGGGACGTCGTTCTCGTCGCCGCGAGCGAGCGCTGATGAGGTCGACGACGCTCGACTTGCTCAGGACTGGGCTTGGGCAGGCTCGCACGCTCGAGTACAGTGTCGCAGGCCACCTCTCAGCTTCCAGCGACCCAGCGAGAGCGAGAGCTGCGACGTCCTGCTCGCGAGGACGCGACCGCGCCTGTTCGCGCCCTTCTCCCTCTACCGCATCGCTCAGAGCACACGCCGTCCTCAGCAGCACGAGCAGCTACACCGACAGAGCACCCTCACACGCGCACGCCGCCCTCCCACCCCCAACCCGCCTCGTTCGCCCGCTCGCTCCCTCCCCACCTCGGTCGACCAACCATGCCCTCGCTCGACAAGCGCCAGCGCAAGAAGCACCGCGTCGCCGACTCGGACGGCGACGCCTCGGACGCCTCGGCCTCCCGCGACCACGACCAGGGCGAGCCCGACACGCAGGCGCGCCGCAACGACGCCATCCTCGCAAAGGTCGACCCCGAGTACCGCAACACGCCCGTCGACCAGCGCCAGGGCCTGTCCAAGCTCGGCATCATCGCCGGCCAGCTCAACACGGTCAAGAAGCAGGTCGCGAGGACGGTCGGCGCCCTGAGCGACGTTGCGGGCGAGTGGGCTCAGGCGCTCGCAGAGGCGCACCGCGACGAGGAGTACGACGAGGACAGCAGGATCGCCGCCCTCCTTGCCGATGTGCGTCCACTCTCTCCTTCGGCCTGGTCTCTCCTGCGCGCGACGACAGCGTCGGCGAGTGGCCTGCGTACGGATGGTGCCGAACGCTGATGCATTCACCCCCTCCCGCAGGACACGATCTCGCAGCTCGACAAGGACGTGCGCAGCGCCATCGACCGCGAGGCCGAGCTCGAGATCCGCGTCGCCGTTCTGAGCGACCTGCGCGGCCGCGTGAGCCAGGGTCATCAACTGGTGCGTCCCCAGCTCGCGCTCGTCCGCCTTCTCCTCGTCGTCAACGGGAGCTGATCGGTAATGTTCGCTCCCTTCTTCGCACAGAGGGACGTCAACAAGGAGTACGAGCAGCGCGTGCAGCCCAAGCTTGACGAGTACCGCCGCAAGACGCCGCGGCAGCGGTTCGAGCACGTCCAGACCTACAACGCCTTCCGCAACCTCGTCTGGGTGCGTGCTCGCTTCCCCTCGGCCCTGTCTGCCTCTCTCTCGGAGACTGTGCTGACTGGCGCTCCTTGTTCTTGCACGCAGGAAACCTTCACGGACGGCGCGGGCGTGCCCAACGTCAAGAAGTTCCTGCCGCACGGTGCGCCCTCTCTCCTCCCTGCACGACTCGGCTCCTTCATCGAGCGCTCGAATGCTGATGGTGCTCCCCACCGCATACACAGAGGACGGCGACGACGACTCGGACGACGACGACGTCGAGTTTGGCGCCCAGCTGCACAGCTTTACCTGCCCGATCACGCTCGCGACGCTCGAGGACCCGTACACCTCGTGCGTCCCTCTCCTCCCTCCCTCCCTCACCCTCTCTCTCACCGACCAACTGACGCCCGGGTGCGCCCCCCTCCTTCCTCACGCCCGCAGCACCGTCTGCCCGCACTCGTTCTCCGGCCCGGCCATCAAGGAGATGCTCTCGGGCGAGTCGAGCGGGCGCGTCGGGTGCCCGGTCACGGGCTGCGACAAGGTGCTCGGCTTGGGCTCGATCGCGCCCGACGAGGGCCTGCGCCGGCGCGTCGCGGCGTACGAGCAGCGCGTCCGCGAGGGGAGGACGCAGCAGGGCGGCGGGACGCAGGCGAGGACGTTCGTGCAGATGGACTTGGACTCGGAGGAGGAGGGGGAGGACGAGGACGAGGACGAGGAGGAGCGCGCGGCGGCGGCGAAGAAGGTCAAGAGGGAGAAAGGGAGGGCGGCGGCTTGAGCGGGGCGAGGTCGTCGCCGAGGAGTGCCGTGCAAGAGCGCTTTAGCTGGCCCTTCCTGGCTCGACTGCGAACTCTCACGAGTCCTTGTGAGCGTGCTGCGCTGCACAGATAGCACGGCGAGACCGTCTGCGCCGAGTCGTCCTGCGCCTCTCGTCGTCGGCGCCCTCATCTCGCTCGGCCCCGCTCGACCTGGACCACTCGACCTCGCCCTCACGCACAGCCCGGTCCGCCTCATCAGTCCACTTGTACAGCACCCACGACCCGCCCGACCTGCACCCCATGTCGTCCCCACGGCTCTCGCCCTCTCGGACGCCTGCACCACTCGCCAGCCGGCTCGGCGACTACGACGACGGCAGCTCGTGCGTGGGCAGTCCAGCTTGCGTCTGCAGACTGATGGCAGCCTATTGACGCTTCGCCCGCCTTCCCCTTGCGCGCACAGCTCGTTGCGGACGCCACACTTCATCACCCGGACCGAGGCGATCCGAGGAGCGGCCAACCGCGTCCTGTTCTCGCAGTTCTACATCTTCCTGTACCTCAGCATGGCCCTCATCTCGTGCGTCCTCGTCCCCCTCTGCCCCTCCCCCCTGCCTCGAAGCGCTGACCTCGTCTCGCTCCCCCCCCATCCGCCGCAGGCTCGCGACCGTCGTCCTGTCGGCCACATCCGAGTGCCCGACGCTCGCGTTCTACATCCTCGAGATCGTCGTCAACTCGGCCATGATCCTCGAGGTCGGGATCCGGTTACTCGCCTTTGGAGCGGTGCGTCTCCTCTCCCTTCTTCCCTTCGCCCTCGCGGGAGGACCCTGTCGTGCGCTCGCTGACCTCTAGACCTCGCCGTGCGCCCGCAGCAATTCTGGCAATCGTGCGTCGCGCTTTTCCTCGACAGCGACCGCCTGCACCCCTCTGCAGCCAGCCACCTCCGTGTCGGACTCCGCGAGCTGACCTCGACCTCGTCCCCCCTCGCGCAGGTACTGGAACGCGCTCGACCTCGCCATTACCCTCTTCTGCGCCGTGACGCTCGTCATCATCTTCTTCAGCGGGTGCTCGGCCAAGGGCGAGGAGGTGTTCGACACGTTCCTCCTCGTCGTGCGCAACCTGTTCCAGTTTGGCAGGCTCGCGCTCGTCCTGCGCAAGTGCGTCGGCTCTCTCTCTCTCCAAGATGTTCGAGCACGTCGGCCGTCGAGCTGGCTACTCGGGCTAGGTGACAGAGGCAGAGAACTGACGCTGCTCTCTCGCGCTCGCCCGCAGGTCCGGCAAGTCCGTCTTTGCGCGCCCGGCGCCGATCGACCTCTCGGCCGCGCGCACCTACTCGCTCGACCTCGACCTCGACGACGAGGAGGCGCTCTCGACCGAGCGCAGGGCCATGGGCGGCGACCTCGAGGCGCAGCGCAAGCAGGCGCGCCGGACGGGCGAGCCCGAGGGGCGAGGGTTCCTGCTCGACTCGGACGAGGAGGACTAGAGGGTGTGTATCGCTGGATGGGTTCGTCTCGGTCCTCAAGCGGGTGCGGCTCGACGGGAGGAGGAGCGCGGCGAGGCTCGTCTCACGAGGACCGGCTCGAGCGTCGGCGCCACAGCTTTCTCGGCTTCACGGCTCGCTCAGACTCTGCTTCCGCCTCTCTCCCTCTGCGGCTCGGATACTTCTGCACTGCTCGATACAACAAGGCTGCCGAGTCGTACAAGGTGCGCCCTCCCTCCTCTCCCTCTCGCCCGATCCCTCCCTCAGCGCATGACGTTCAGCACGCTCAGCAGCGCCAGCGCCAAGATGCCCGCCGCGCCGACCATCGCAAACAGCGCCCACAGGCACCGCCGCGCCCACACGAGCTCCTCCTCGCGCCACAGCTCGACCGACTCGCGCACGTCCGGCGGCAGCACGCTCCACCCCTGCGCTCCCTCGCCCTCGCCGTCCTTCGCCGCCGCACCGCCGAGCGCCCCGAGCGTCGCCAAGGGCCGCTCGCTGCGCCAGATGCGCCGCGCGCCGAGGGCCCACAGGACCGGGCACAGGAAGCCGTGCCAGAAGCGGCGCTCGGCCTCGGTGCGCGGCGTCGCGGCGTATGCGGGCGGCGGCGGCGGCGGGGCGGGCATGTCGATGACGTGTGCGTCGGGCGCCGAGGAGCGGTGGGCGAGGGAGGGGGAGGGGACGGGCGAGAGGGTGTTGAAGGCGAAGAAGGAGAGGGGGTGGACGGTCGCTCGAGGGGTTGGTGCCGGGTCGGCGTAGGGCGGCGGCGGCGGGAAGGCGGACGAGGGAGTGTGTGCGCTGGTTGCGGCGGCCGGTGCCGGGTTGTGGGAAGGGTGCGGGACGACGCCGGCGGCCGAGCCTTGTCGGGAGGAAGACGGCCACGGCGACACGAAGGTGACGGGCGCCTCGTCGGTCGGCGCGAGGTCGTCGGGCCTCGGCGACGTCGTCGTGACGGTCTCGATGGTGACAGAGACGGAGGAGGCGGCTGAGCCGCGGCGCTGCTCGAGGAGGGAGGCCATTTTGCGAAGGCGGGCGGGCGAGGTGTTGGTGGTGGGACGAGGTGCGCGGGGCTTGAGGAAGGAGGGATGGGAGTAGCCAATGTGGACGTCTCGAGCCTTGACGAGAACATCTCTGCCAGCGAGGCGACGAGGAAGCGACAGCTCGATCTCCTGTCCGAGACGACGAGGAGGGGAAGCGGTCCGGACGGGGCGCGAGCGCCGTTCTTTTGCGGGGCTCGCGCGCTGGCGCCTCTGCTTCAGAACATCGTCGACCGTTCTCTCTTGCGATCGCAGGTACGTGCGCGTTTGCTCTGGGCGCAGCGAGGCCGAGAGAGCGAGCGGAAGCCGTCTGCGCCAGCGCGCTCGAGCCTCCTTTTCGCCTCGACCTTCTCGCTCTCGCTTTCGACGCTCCTCTGCCGTCGCAAGCAGACTAAGCTGCTCAGCTCGTCTCTGCTGTAGCGCTTCACAGGCTCACTCTTCGCCGACCCGCTCGACGCTTTGCGAGCCTGTTTCTCAGCGCACGGCGACGCGCTTCGGGGTCGGTCCTACGTACGACGCTCCACGGGTAGCACCTCCGCTGCGAGCGCGAGCAGAAGATCGTCGACGAGCCCGACCCTTGCAGGCAGTCGATGCAGAGCGAGCCCCTTGGATCGCGATGTCAGCGTCGACGTCAACGCCCCGCCGAGGGCGAGGTTGACCTCTCGCGCCCCGCTCGCGCTTCTCGCAAGCCTTTCCTCTCCTTCCCTCACACTCGAATCCGAGCCCTACACACTCTCGAACCTCTCAGCAATGTCCGCCATGTCGTCCACCAACACTGCCAGCTCTGCGCCGGCCGCTTCGGGCTCGAGCCGCGAGGGCGTCGTCGAGGGCAACACGTCGGCGGCCGGCGGCTCGCGCGGCGGTGCCATCCAGCGTGCGTCCTCCTCCTCCTCCTCCTCGGCTCCCTGATCTGAGCGTCGAGCTGACCCTCGACCGCCCGCCCGCAGAGAACACGGCGGCCCAGGACGAGGGCAAGAACCTCCCGAACGACTTCACGCTCGCCAACACCAAGGCCGACATCGCCGCCGACGACCACACCGAGCCCAACGTCGTCCCGGGCGAGTCGCTGTCGACGGCTGGCCCGGGCGGCGACGTGCGCCAGAAGGAGGTCGCTGAGCACGAGGTGCGTCGCACGTCTCCCTCCTCGCTCCCTCCCTCTCGCCCTGCTCGCCGCTCTTCCTCGTCCTCGACCCGGCGAGCTGACCCTCTGTACCTCCCTGTGCGCAGCAAAAGGGCCTCAAGCAGCGCCTCGAGCGTGACGACGAGCGCGAGGACCGTGAGGCGCGCGGCTACGACGAGCCCATCTCGCGCCTTCGCCAGTGCGTCCTCGTCCCTCCTTGCCCTCCTGTCCCACTCCTCCAGTCATTGACTTGTACGCATGCTTGTCCCGCAGGCCCGCCCACCCGTAAAGGGGGGCCACTCGGCGCCGCAGCTTGACGAGATCCGCCCGCGCGTGGAGGAGGATGGAGAGGATGGACGGAGCAGCTTCGGTCGTGTACATAGCGCAACGAGCAAAGCATCTGCAGTGCATCGCAGAGCCTGGATCGGACCTCGAGAGCTGCGGCCGCGCGAGAGCAGGGCCATGACGCAGCGCAACGCGAGACGAGGAGCGAGAGCAGGGAGGCGTCCGGGTGCGCCGGGCGGACAGACATCGAGCCTCCAGAGTACAGCACTAGCCGCTGAGCACGAGAGCACGGCAGCCGGTGTGAGTCGCCGAGTGCGGAGAGGCGAGAGCGGAGGAGGCGATGAGCGAGCGAGGTTGGTCCTGCTCCACACCCTCGACCTCGCCACCGATGCGACTGTCGAGCCTGCTGTGGCTGCTACCAGCAGCTGTAGCCCTCGCCAAGCCACCCCCGCCACCGCCCGACACCTCGCGCCTCGTCGACCTCCTCGCACGTTCACCCGAGCACCAGCTCCTCCTCGGCGCGTTCCAGCGCGCGCGGCTCATCCCGACCCTCAACCGCCTCAACGGTAGCACCCTCTTCGCGCCGACCGACGACGCCATCCGCCGCGCGCGGGACGACGAGCGACGACGGGGCCTCCTCGACGCCGGCGACTCGGCGGAGGTGGGGTTGTGGACAGCCGTGGTCGAGTGGGCAGAGCAGGGCGACGACGCGCTCGAGGGCAGCAACTCGACCGAGCACGACAACCTCCAGCTCGCCCTGCGCGACACGCTCCTGTACCAGCTCGTCAACCGCACCCTCGTCCCCCCACCTCCCTCGAACCGCACCAACTCGACCGAGCCGGCGCACAAGCCCCTCCCGCTCGACGTCACGACCCTCCACGAGACGCTCTACTTCCCTTCCCTGTTCCCCTACAACCGCTCGTTCCCCGCCCCGCCGTCGCTCCCCGGCACCGAGCCCGACCAGCCCGACCCCGACGCGCCCGAGGACCGCCCCGAGGGCCTCCTGCACGAGGAGGGGCAGCGCCTGCGGGTCGTGCGCCGCGCGGGCGACAAGAAGCGCGACGAGTACTGGGTCGGCGTCGACTGGAAGGGCGCAGGCGGCGTGCGGTCGGCGGGCCCGCCCAAGTTTGCGAGGAACGGCGTCCTCGTCCCGATCGACGGTGTGCTCACTCGACCCGACGACCTCGGTGCGTCCCTATCTCGCCCTTTCCTGGCCGGCGAAGAGGAGAGCCCGGACTTACGCCGTCTCGTCCTCGCAGCCACCATCATCCGCTCGACACCCGAGCTCTCGACGCTCGCCTCGCTCCTGCCCAAGCCCGTCATCGACTACCTCAGCACCGCGTCGCACCTCACCCTCTTTGCGCCGACCAACGAGGCCTGGGCCGCCCTCACCGACCTCGAGATGCGGTACCTGCGTTCGGGCCTCGCCGAGCTCGACCTGAGCGAGATCTTTGGCGACGGCGCGAGCCGGTCCGGCGCCGGCAGCGGCAAGGTCGGCTACCTCGAGCGCCTCGTCGGCAAGAAGGGCGACCGCTCGGCGAGCGTCACGACGCTCCGCAACGGCACGCTCGAGGTGTCGGGCGAGGGCGAGAAGACGGCCGTCAAGGTCAACGGGACCGAGATCGCTCGCGGCGACATCTTTGCCAAGAACGGTGCGTCTCTCGCTTTCCCGCCTCGCACGTCGCTGCTCACGACGCGCCGGCGCTGACTCTCATCCCTTCCTCGCAGGCGTCATCCACACCCTCCCCTCGCTCCTCCTCCCTCGCGGCTCGCTCGCCCTCACGGCCGAGAAGTACCTCATCGCCCTCGACGCGACGCACTTTGTGTCGCTCCTGCGCTCGGTCAACCTGTCGCACTACGTCCAGATCCCGTCGCGCGAGCCGGGCACGGTCGTCGACACGCCCCTCCCGCCGCCTCTCGTCGGCCACCAGGTCCCGCTCCTCGCGACGACCGACGCCGACAAGCCCGAGCGCACGAGCTACACGATCCTCGCCGTCAAGGACGACGTCCTCGCCGCGTCAGTCGCGCGCCTGCCCGGCGCCGTCGTCGCGTCGCTCGACTCGCCCATCCTCAACGGCCGCCCTTTGCCCGAGCCGGGCAGCGCCGCGCTCAAGGAGCTCCTCGAGTACCACATCCTGCCCGGGCGCTGGATGCCGTCGGAGCTCGAGGACAACATGCTCGTCGGCACCGAGCTCCGCACCGAGCTGCTGCGCGACGGGCGGCAGCGCCTCACGGTGGGCGTCCAGGGCGAGGAGGGCGGGCGCGGCGACGGGTGGGAGAAGAGCAAGAAGAGCCGCCGCGGCGGAGGCGACAACGACGACGGCGACAAGGGCTCGCACCTGATCAGCTGGGGCGGGGCCAACGTCGTCGCCGACCCGCTCGTCGTCGGCGACTCGATCATCTACCTCGTCTCCTCGCTCATCGAGCCGCCGCCGACCGTCATCACGGCCGCCGTGTCGGACCTGCGCCTGTCGACGTTCGTCGCGGCCGTGTACGCCGCCGGCATCGACGGCACGCTCGCGACCCGCGCCGCCGTTACGTACTTCGTCCCGACCAACGCCGCGTTCGGCGACCTCGGCCTCACGATGCAGTACCTCCTCCTCCCCTCGTCGCGCGCCGAGCTCGCGTCGGTCCTGCGCTTCCACGCCATCGACGAGGTCGTCTACCTCGGCGACTTTCCGCGGTCCGGCGGCGCTCGGTACCCGACCCTGCTCGACGGGGCCGAGATCTACCTCGAGCGCGACGCCGTCAACGCGACCTTGTCGGTGCACGGCCCGACGCTCGGCGGCCTGCCGGCCAACGGCGAGCCGCGCGACGCCAACGTCGTCGAGGGCGACGTCCTCACCGAGACGGGCGCGCTGCACGTCATCGACCAGGTTGAGCTCCCGCCCGACATCGACATCTCGCTCGAGAAGCTCCTGCGCGGCGCAAAGGCCAACGTCATGCTCGACTTGATCCGCGCCGCCAACATGACGTGGGTCCTCGAGGGCAAGCGCGCGCCGCGCCATGCGCCGCGCGACGGCGAGGAGGAGGTCGGCTCGGCGCTCGGCGGCGGCGAGGACGGCAAGAAGCGCAAGGGCGACGATGATGGCGGCGACAGGCACGGGCACGGCGGCGCCGACTGGGCCTACACGGTCCTGTGCCCGAGCGACAAGGCCTTCTCGCGCCTCAACCTCACGTTCTACCACTCGCACCCGGCCGCCCTCTCGGCCCTCGTCCGCCTGCACATCCTCCCCGTCGCCCCTCCGCCCTCGTCGTCGTCCGGCTCGCCCTTCCCGCCCCGGCTCGCCCAGCCCGGCGCGCCCCTCCTCCTCGAGGACAGCAAGACGTACGCGTCGCTCCTCAGCAGGGGCCAGCCCGGCGGCACGTCCGACTACGGCACGGTCGCGTTCCGCAAGTGGTCGGCCGGCGAGGCGGCCGACGCGTGGGTCGTCGGCATCATGGGCGCGCGCGGCGCAAAGGGCGAGAGCGACGCCGCGAGGGTCCTCGCCTGGGGCCGCGCGACGCCCGTCTTTGTCGACGGCGGCAACGGCGAGGCGCTCGAGCCGCGCCTGAGGGCGGCGGGCGGCGTCATCGCCATCGACTCGGTCCTGCTCCCGTACGAGCCGGGCTGGCTGCGCCGGTATTGGTGGGTCGTCGCGCTTGCCGTCGGCGGCGCCGTCGTGCTCGTCGTTGCGAGCGTTTACGGCGTGCGGTGGTGGCGGCGCAGGAGGGAGCGCAAGTACGCGCGCCTGAACCAGGAGGACGACGACGAGTGACGCTCCCTCTCTCTCTCTGTAGATGTTCTCCTTTCCTCTCTTCGCTCGTGCTTGTCATACTACGATCATCTGCATGCTCTGGACTGCCGAGCGCTGGCCGACGAGGTTGAGCAAGGCGCGAGCGCACTTGGCGAGCCGCGAGCGAGCGAGGTCGAGCCTCTCGCTCCTGCTCCCACCTCACGCTCAACGACATGGCGCCGTACAGCTATCCAGAGGGCAACGAGAGCCTCATCAAGTCCCTCGACCTCCAGCGTGCGTCGTCTCATCCTCTGCGTCGCCTCGAGCCCGCCGTCGCCGATGAAGTCGCTCTCGAGCTGACGCCGCGACTACGCCGCCTGCAGCGCACCCAGAAGGCGGATTCTTCGCTCAGACGCACGCAATGGACGAGACCGTGCCCTCGCCCTTCGCCGGTGCGTCCCTCGCTCTCTTCTCCTCCAGCCGCCCTCGGCGGCCGCCCCACCTCGCGCTCTCTCCTCCCTCCCTGGCTCAGCAGCTGATTCACTTGCACGACGGAACGCAGACGGAGACACCCGCCAGCTCGCGACCCAGATCTACTACCTCCTCGCCGCCCCCTCCTCGTCCTCCTCGTCCTCGTCCTCTCACTCGCCTCACCAGGGCAGGTTCCACCTCAACAAGTCGACGACCTACCACCTCCACCACCAAGGCCGCGCAGCCTACACGCTCATCCGGCCCGCACGCGATGGCAGCAGCAGGCCCGAGGTGCGGCGCGCCGTCGTCGGGAGCGACGCGGCGAGGGGCGAGGTGCGGCAGCTCGTCGTCGAGGGCGGGTGGTGGAAGGCGAGCCGGATCCCGGATGAGGACCTCGTCGAGGGCGAGCCGGACAGGATAGGGTGCCTCATCAGCGAGGTCGTTGTCCCCGGTGCGTGCCCCTGCTCCCCTCGCTCGCGCTCTTCCTCTCGCTCTTGCTCTCGGGCCGCACTGACACCTCCGCCGCTCGCCCGCAGGCTTCTCGTTCGACGACCACGCCTTCCTGACGCGCTCCAAGCTCATCGAGCTCTTTGGCGGCGACTCGTCGTCGCCCGAGGTGCAGGAGTTCCTTCCCTTCGTCCAGGAGGACAAGGCGTGAGCGCGACGGGCGCAGCGAGCAGCACGAGTAGATAGAAGGTGCGGGTTGCATTACTAGACAGACGTCTCTCTCGCTCTGCTACAGGTCTGCGAGCTCGATGCCGGGGCCCTGGGTCGACGAGATGAGGACGCGCGTGATGGCGGCTGCGGGCGAACGAGCGGCAGCGTCAGCTTGAGGCACCCTTGGCCGCAAAGAGAGCGAGAGAGAAGGGGACGCACGTCGCTTGACGCGCGCAGGGACGCCGTTGACGGTGCCCGAGCCGCCGAGGGCGATGTCGGACACGGACGCGAGGAGCGTGTGGACGTTGTCGGCGAGGTTGTCGGGCGTGAAGTGCAGGCGGCCGATCGCTGCGGGCGCGATCCGTGTCAGCTCGTGCACCTCGAGAGGAAGGTTCGAGAGAGAGGGAGAGGAACGCACCGGCACGGACCACCCCCTTGCTGTCGCCCTTCCAGTCCAACCCGCCGCGCGCCTCCTTGATCGCCTGCTCGACGTCGTCGGCGACCGTCCCGCGCTTGACGCTCGGCATCAAGCCCCTCGGGCCGAGCAACCGCGCGAGCTGCGGGTTGCGCTGGAACAGGGCAAACATGTCGCTCGTCGTGACGAGCTTGTCCGGGACGGCGAGCGAGCCGTTCATGAGCTGCTCGATGAGCTCCTCGCCGCCGACGACGTCGGCCCCTTGGTCGCGCGCCTTTTGCGCGGCGGCGCCCTGCGCAAAGACGTACAGCGTCTCGCGCTTGGTTGCCGAGGTGCACGAGTGCGGGAGGAAGACGCGGCCGCGCAGGGCGTTGAGCTGCACCGAGCCCGACGGCTTGGTCGTGATGTTGATCTCGTACGCGGCGTTGGGCGTCTTGCGTGACCGTTCCTGTGTGCAGTTACGAGGGTCAGCTGTGCCGTGGGGAGGAGAGAGCGGCCGGGAGATGAAGGAGAGGAGGAGGGGAGGTGAGGTTCGAGAGAAAGGCGAGCGCACCTGGAGCAGCTTTGCCGCGTCCTCGAGAGGGAGCACCTTGGCCTCGTTGCCCGCCTGGCCGCTCCTGCCGGCGCCCTTGGCCGCCCGCTCTCGCCGGAGGATGGCCGTCTTGTGCAGCGGGCTCAGGACGCCCTTGGCCGCCGCCGGGGCGGACGACGACAGCGCGCGCGAGGTCGACGGCGCGGCGTAGTGGTGGGCTGCGCTCAGCAGGGATCGTGCGCTGCGGAGAGACATGGTCGTGGTGGAGTCGAGGCGAGGAAGGCGGTGCTCGCGGCGAAGCTCTCGAGGCGGACCTCACCGTCGCTCCTTGGAAGGTGTGAGCGAGTGGACCTGCTTTGGGATATGATCGTAGAGCCCTAGAGAGCTACAGGATCGCACGTGAGGAGCGAGACGAGGTGGCCTCCTCCTTCGCCGCTCGTCGCCCCGGCGGCTCTCCTTCCTCGTCCCACCACCCTGCTTGCGCGCACCAGCTGCCGCACAGGCACTCGCACTTCTACTCTCGAGCCACTCGCGCCACAGCAACTCCTGTCGCGCGCATCGCCCGCCTGGTCCAAGCCTGTCGAGGCTCGTCGTCGTCACTGTTCGAGGAGGGTCGAGCTACTCTTCATCCAGCGCGCGCGGTCTACTGGGTCCTGTCGGGATCCTCTAGAGCTACTGCTACGAGATGGCGGTGCGTCTTAGTCCTCCTCGCCCCCCTGCACCGCACTCCTCCCCCCACTCCCTCCTCTCGCCTCCCTCGCCCCCCCTCTCACGCCGCACAAACGAGCGGCGTAGCTTACTCGCCCTATCTGCGCTTCTACAGAGCTTCAACGACCTGCCGATCGAGCTCGTCCGCTACGTCTGGTCGTTCCTCAAGCACGACCCGGCCGGCAAGCGGCACCTGCACCGCCGTCGTGCCTGTCGTCCGCCGACACAAGTTCGAGACGACCCGTATTCACTCGCACGGGCTTCTTCAGCAGTTTGTCGCACTCGTCGAGCGGCGCGATCCGTTCTCGTCGTGGTTCACGGGCGTCAACAGCGTCGGCGCGTGCGTGCGCTCGCTCACGCTGCCGCGCGTCGACATTTGCGAGGAGTGCGACCACGACGTCTCGAGAAAAGCCCTCGTGTCGATCAGGCGTATCCTGCGCTACTGCAGCGAGGTCGAGGTCCTCACCTGTGCCAACCTCGGGCCGATGCGGGTCCTCCTCTCGCAGCATGCGGCACCGTTCCTCCACCTCTACAAGCTCAAGGAGCTCTTCCTGTCCGAGGTCGAGGCAGAACTTCGCACGCCCCTGTCGCTCGGCCACTTCGTCCGCCTGCGCCGATTCCCCTGCCTGCGCAACCTGTCCCTCGACCTCGAGTGGGACGGCAACGAGACCGAGGCGTTCGGCACGCTCGACACGTCGCGACCGCGTGCGACTGGCCTGTCGCCTGTCGTCGACCTGGCCTTGTGGGCCGGCGAGAGCCTCGCGACGCCAGGCGCCGCCCTCTTCGTCGCCGACTTTGCGCAGTTGACGCGCCTCGAGATCAACCTCCGCGGCGGCGTCGACCTCGGGCCCTTCCTCCAAGCGTGCCCGGTCACGCTCACGGTCCTCACGATCCACTACTGCGAGGAGCTACTCGACGACGTAGGGCTCGAGCCGGTCAACGTCGAGGCCGACCTCGCGCGGTTCGTCCACCTCACGGAGCTCACGCTCGGCAGCGGCATGTTCTCGCCGACGTGCGAGCTCTTCCCCATCCTCTCGTCGCACCTTCCTCGCCTGCGCACCGTCACCCTCGAGCCGGGCACCCATCTTGTCGCCGCCAAGCTCCTCCCCTACGTGCATGCGCGAGGCGGTCCCTCCCACCAGCTCGACAAGCTCGTCCTCGACTCGATCGAGCTCAACACGGACCCTCTCCCGTCCGAGCACCCCTACCGCCCGGACGTCAAGAACGGCACGTTCAACTTTCGCAACGAGTGGCAGCTCCCCAAGTGGACGGCCTCGTTCGGCGGCGCCGACGCGCGCGCGCTCATCTCGGCCGCCGCGAGGGTCGGCGTCGATCTCGTGGGCGAGACGGTGCGTGCGGCCGAGTACGACGAGGTGCGCGCGAGGGAGGAGGCGTACCTGCAGACGCGCAGGGACGAGATCCTGTACTCGCTGAGGAGCCTGTTCGGCGAGGGCGAGGGCGAGGTGTGAGGGGACCGAGCGTCGGGATTTGCAACGCGCGCCGCTTTGTTCTGTTCCCCCCGCTCGACTGTGCACGAGAGCGTGAGCGAGAGCGCTGGCACTTGTGCAGCCTGAGCGCGCCGCCGGTGGATTTGAAAGTCGTGGGCGGAGACGAGCCGCTCGCCCGCTCGCCCGCTCTCGCTCGCTCTTCCTCTCTCTTCCTCCTCACCCTCGCCTCGCCTCGCCTAGATCCGCCTCGCCATAGACTCGATAGATGCCTCCCTACACTCTCTTCACCGGCGGCTACGCCGACCGCAGCGTCTTCACCCTCTCGTTCGACCCGACCCTGGACGACCCGCAAGACCGCCTCGTCGTCACCGACAGCTTGCAGCACGGCCGAGCACCGACCTGGCTCACCTTCTCCGAGGACGGTGCGTTCAGCTCTTTGTCTGTGCAGGCTCGCAGACGCGCTCGCTCACGCTGACGTCGCCCTCCTCCTCCCCCTCCCCCCACTTCTCTTCATCCTCCGCGCAGGCTCGAAGCTGTACACGACGAGCGAGTGGAGCGAGCCAGAGGGCGAGATCAAGACGCTCTCCATCAGCTCGGACGGTCTGAGCGAGGATGGAGCTGGACCTCAAGCCTCGACAGGTGCGCCCTCCTCTCTCTCTCGCTCCTCCTCGCCCGGCCGTTTCCTCACGCTGACTCTCGTCTCGCAGGCGGGCTCTGGGCATGCCACACCGGCCTCGTCACTTCTACCACGCCGCACCTGCTCGTCACGGCAAACTACAAGGGCCCGTCGATGAGCGTCGTCCCCCTCCAGGCCGACGGCACCTTCTCCACCGCCTCGAGCTTCGACGTCCTCCCCGGCCGCGCACTCGGCCCCGTCGCCGCCCGGCAGGAGCAAGCGCACCCGCACGGCGCGCACGTCGACCCCCTCGGCCGCATCGTCGTCGTCCCCGACCTCGGGACAGACGACCTGCGCCTGTTCCGG
>Ga0308169_10003229_pt1 | contig 16115 bp, 13 predicted proteins | sample PhyBR1_2_FD_202139 | JGI IMG/M metagenome (GOLD analysis project Ga0308169, IMG submission 202139) | Phyllosphere microbial communities from UC Gill Tract Community Farm, Albany, California, United States - DLSLSB.R1 | ecosystem: Host-associated > Plants > Phyllosphere > Unclassified | place... | reverse complement strand
CCAATTGCACGATCGTGGCCGAAACCGTATTGGCGGACGTGAGTTGCGCCGGCGGGATGTCCGCGTACTGGACCGACGCGTAAGCCGAAAAGCCGATGGAGCGGAAGGCGCCGCTGCACACCAGCAGTACGAACATCAGTGCCTGCGGAGTCTCCGTCGTCAGGAAGGCGCAGAGGGCGAAGGTGATGGCTGATGCCACGGAAGCGAACACCAGCATCGCCTTGAACCCGAACTTCCGGATCAGCGGGGTGGTGGCGGGTTTGATCCCGATGTTGCCGACGAATACCGCTGCCACCATGGCACCGGCCTGCAGGGGTGACCAGGCGAACCCGGTCTGGAACATCAAAGGCAGCAGGAACGGGACCGAGCTGATGGTGACCCTGTACATGAACCCGCCGGTGGCCATGGCCCGGAACGTCCGGGCGTGGAAGACCTGGAGATTGAACAGGGGATGGGGTGCCCGGCGCATCCACACCACGGCAGCGGTGAGTGCAGCGGCTCCGGCCGCCGCGCTGATTCCGGCCCAAGGCAGCTCCGGGTGGCTGCTGGCCAGCTCCAGGCCGGCCACCAAGGCCCCCACCCCGACGGTGGTCAGCGCCATGCCGGTCCAGTCCAGCCGTCGGCCGGGATCTCCTGGCGTTACCGGAACCAGGCGCAGGGCAGCGGCAAAGGCTGCTGCGCCGAGGGGGAGGTTCACCAGGAAGATCCAGTGCCAGGACAGGTAGGTGGTGAGCGCGCCGCCCACCAGCGGCGCAAGGACCGGTGCGAGGAGCCCCGGCCACACCAGGAATGCGGTGGCCCGCAGCAGCTCGGACTTCGGTGTGCCGCGCAGGACCACCAGGGTTCCCACCGGGACCATCATGGCCCCGCCGGCGCCTTGGGCGATGCGGCTCAGGGTCAGCGTGGCCAGGTCCTGGCTCAGGGCACAGGCCAGCGACGCGAGGGTGAACACGGCTATGGCGGAGCAGAAGATCCGCCTGGCGCCGAACCGTTCAGCCAGCCATCCGCTGATGGGAATCCCGACGGCCACGGTCAGCAGGTAGGCCGTCATGGTGATGTTGACGTCGGCGGCGGGGATGGCGAAGTCCGCCCCGATGCTGGGAATGGCCGTGGTGAGGACAGTCCCGTCCAGGAATTCCATAAAGAAAGTCGCCGCCACCAGGAGTGCCAGGCGAGGGTTCCATCCCGAACGGTCGCCGTCGGGCTGGTGTGGGTCGCTGCGTGCCGCCATGCGCTAATCCTGCCACCGGCCAACGGCGGGCGCCCCGCACGTCCGTGTCGTGGACAGCGCATTCCGGAGTCCCGGGAACGCAAAAGGCCCCGGTCCGAGGACCGGGGCCAAACGCGGAGACGGGGGGATTTGAACCCCCGGTCGAGTTTAACCCCGACCCTTCATTAGCAGTGAAGTCCATTCGGCCGCTCTGGCACGTCTCCAATTGCTATTCCTAGCCCACCAAGGATACGCAGATCCTGCCATGCAGTGCAAAACGGATCCGGCCAGTATCTCGAGCCCGGCCTGCAGGGCTGCAGGCCCTAGGGCAAACGCTGGGCCGGGCGGACCATGCGGATCTCCGGCAGGTTCTCCCAGTCAGCCAGGACGTCCTCTGTGCCGTCGGGTTCGAAACCGAACCGCCGGTAGAAGCCAATGGCCCGGCGGTTGCCGGCCGCCACCCAGAGGCTTGCGGCGCTGGTGCCGATTGCTGCCTCCAGTAACCGGCCGCCCAGCCCGAGGCCCTGGTGGGACCTCAGCAGGTACAGACCCCACAACTCGAGGTCTCCTGACGAGGGCGCCGGGTGCCCTTCGGGGGAACCGGGTGTGGGCAGCCGGCGTGCGCCTGCAAACCCAACCACCGTCCCGCCGTCGCACGCCACCCATGCCGCGGCGGGTTCCGGCCGGTCCAGCAGGTGCCGCCACAGCCGCAGCCAGCCGGCGGGATCCACCGCGGGGAGGAAGGCGTCGGACAGCATCCCCTTGTAGGTCTCCTGCCAGCAGCGGACGTGCACTTGGGCCAGCCGCTCGATGTCCCCGGCGCCCGCCTTCCGTACGGACAAGACGGAATCCACGGCGTTCAGCCTGCCAATGCCTTCCACAGGAAATGCTGGCTGCGGGCCTGCAACGCGGCCGCCTGCCGATTGTCCGACGCCCCGGCGTGGCCACCCTCCACGGCTTCGTGGAACCAGACGTTGGGGATTCCCATGGCCAGCATCCTCGCGGCCATCTTGCGTGCCTGGACCGGACCCACACGGTCGTCAGAGGTTGCCGTCCAGATGAAGGTCTCGGGGTACTCCACCGCGTCCTTGAGCAGATGGTAGGGCGAGAACGTCCTGATGTACTCCCACTGTTCGGGAACATCCGGGTCCCCGTACTCCGCAATCCAGGAATGTCCGGCGGAGAGCCTGGTGTAGCGCCGCATGTCCAGCAAGGGCACTCCGCAGGAGACGGCACGGAACAGTTCCGGGTAGCGGGTGAGCATGTTTCCCACCAGGAGGCCGCCGTTGGAACCGCCGACGCAGCCCAGCCGCCGCGGCGAGGTGACGCCGCGCGAGATAAGGTCCCGGGCCACGGCTGCAAAGTCCTCGTAGGCGCGGTGCCGGTTCTCCTTCAACGCGGCGCGGTGCCATGCCGGCCCGTATTCGCCGCCGCCGCGGATGTTCGCCACCACGTAGACGCCGCCGCGCGAGTGCGGGGCCTTCCCGTCGCTTCCGTCCGAGAGGGTGCTCCGCCGTTCCAGCCATGCCCTGCCCACCGTGCCGCTGTAGGCGGGCGTGCGCGACACCTCGAACCCGCCGTAGCCGGACAGCTGAGTGGGATTCTGCCCGTCCAATGCCAGCCCCCGCGGTGCCACCTGGAAGTACGGAACCCGGGTGCCGTCGTCGGACACGGCGAAGTGCTGCTCCACCTCATAGTCACTGTCGGCGAAGAACGACGGCGAAGTCTTGACGGTCGCATGCCGGCTGACCACGCCAGGCGTCCCAGTGCCGGGCTGGTCAGCGCCGTCCTCGGCGCCGCCCCGCTCAAGCGTGCCGCGCATCAGCGTGGTGGGGGTGGTGAATCCGGTGGCGATGAGCCAGAAGTCATCACCGGCGCCGCCATCGGCAGGTGCCCCGTCCTCGTCGTCCACCGCGTAAGCGTTCACGTCATGCAGCGGCGGGCAGGCATCCAGCGGACTGGCGGCCCAGCCACCGTCCGGGCTGTCGCCTGCCCGGGACGGGTCCAGGACCCGGATCTCGGAGGAGACGTCCTTGAGCAGGTTGAGCAGCAGGAAGTTCCGGGTCCAGCTCCAGGACTGCAGTGAGGTGTGCGCATCCGGGGTGAACAGGACGGTCAGCTTCCGGCTGCCGGCGAGGTAGTCCTCGAAATTGGCCGCAACCAGCGACCCGGAGGGGTAGCTGGTGCCGTCCAGCACCCAGTCCTGCTGCGGACGGAAGAGCAGCCATTCCCGGTGCGCGCTGACGTTGACGTCGGTGGGCACGTCAATGGACACCCAGGATCCGTCCCGCAGCACGAAGTTGGTGCGGTTGAAGAAGTCGACGTAGTCCACCGCGAAGGTCCGCTCAAAGCCGGGGGTGGAGTCGTGCGCCACCACGGCCATCATGTGGTCTTCCGGCACTTCGAAAAGGCGGGGTGCTGTGGCCAGGGATTCGCCCCGCTTTAGTGTTACCGCCGTGCGGGCGTAGGAGGATGCGGTCTTGGGCAGGCCGTCCGCCGTGGAGGCCACCAGCAGCGTGTCCGCATCCAGCCACGAGACGTTGCCCTTGGCCGTGGGCAGATCGAATCCGCCCCGGGCAGGATCAACAAAGCCGCGCGCCTCGACGTCGTATTCGCGGTACCGGTTGGCATCGCCGCCGTCGGGGGAGAGGGCCAGCAGCGCCAGCCGGTAGGGCTCTCCGGCAGCAGGCCGCAGGAACGTTGCCCCGTGAAAGACCCACTCCGCTTCTTCGGCACGGGACAGCTCATCAACATCGAGGAGGACGTCCCACTCCGGCGAATCGGTGCAATAGCTTTCCCAGGTGGTGCGGCGCCAAAGGCCCTTGGGGTTCTGCTGGTCGCGCCAGAAGTTGTAGTACCAGTCGCCGCGCTTGCCCACCATGGCGATCCGGTCGGTGGAGTCCAGGACTTCCAGGATTCCCGCTTCCAGTTCGGCGTAGCCGCCGTCCTCCAGCAGGTCCTCGGTGCGGGAGTTCTGCTCCTTCACCCAGGCCAGTTGCTCCTCGCCGTAGATGTCCTCCAGCCACACATTTTCGTCGACGGGTTCCGGTGCGGTCTCGCGCGGGCCGGTTCCGGAGGTGTCCCGGCCGGGACCGGGAACGGACGCTTGATCAGCTGCTGTGGTGGTCATGCGCCTTATCCAAACAACATCACCCATGGCTGGCAAGTCACACGCAGGGCGCAGGCTCCGTCTCCAGCCCGTACGCTGGATGCCGTGGAATTAACGCAGAGCAACCGGGCCGTCATCATCGGCGGCGGCCCCCGTGGCACCAGCGTGCTGGAGCGGCTGCTCGCCCATGCTGCTGCCGCGGGAAGCTCCGTACGGCTCCACATCGACGTCGTGGACCCCTATCCTGCCGGTCCCGGGCATGTCTGGCAGCCGGGGCAATCCCGGCTGTTCCTCATGAACACCCAGTCCTTCTATCCCACCCTCATACCGCAGGATCCGTCGCTGCCCGCACCGGTTGCCGGCACCACGTTCAACCAATGGCGGGTGAAGCAGCAGCAGAGCCCGTCGCCGGACGTCACTGCGGAGGAGACGGCGGAACTCGCGGTCCTGGAGGCCACGGACTTCCCCAGTCGCGCCCTCTACGGCCGCTACCTGCGCACCACCCTCAACGAACTGCTGGGCAAGGCGCCCGACGGCGTCACGGTCGAATTCCACCGAACGGAGGCTGAGTCGGTGCGTCCCGTGGGGGACGGGACATACGACGTCGGCCTGGCCACGGGAGCGACCCTCCGCGCCAACTCCGTGGTGCTGGCGCTGGGGCACATTACGTCCCGGCTGAATCCGGAACAGCGCGGGCTGCAGGTTGCAGCCGCGCAGCTGGGGCTGCAGTACTTTCCCCCTGCCGTGCCCGCGGACGTGGACTGGTCCCGGATCCCCGCCGGTGAACCGGTCCTGGTCCGCGGGATGGGGCTGAACTTTTTCGACACCATGGGCCAGCTCACCGAGGGCCGCGGCGGGAAGTTCGTCTCCACCGGCAGCGGTCTGGAGTACGACCCGTCCGGCCAGGAGCCGCTGATCATCGCGGCGTCCCGCCGCGGGACCCCGTACCGGGCAAAGGCGGCACTGGACGGCTATTACGCCTCCTCCATCACGCTGCGCTACCTCACCGAGGCCGCCATCGAGCGGCTGGCGAAGACCGGGATCCGGCCCTCGTTCGACCACGACCTCTGGCCGCTGCTGCACCGCGACGCCCTCTGGGCCTACTACACAACGCTGGTGCACTCGCAGCCCGGTGCGGTGCCTGACGCGCCCGCGTTCCTCGCCGCTCTTGAGGAAGCACTGCAGCCGCACGCGCACAGCGTCGCCAACTGGGAAGACAGCGTGGAGAGCGTCCTGGCCGTCCACGTTGGTCCCCGCCACCGCCTGGACCTGCGCGGCCTTGCGGCCCCGTTGGCCGGACGTTCTTTCGCTTCCCGCAGCGAGCACGATGCAGCCGTGGTGGAATTCCTGCTCGATGACGCGCGCCGTTCCGCCCTGGGGGAGGACGACCCCGTGAAGATGGCCATCGCGGCGCTGCACCACGGGCGCGCCGTCCTAAAGACAGCAGTGGCCGACGGCGGCATCACCGATGAGTCATGGGTCGCCGGGCTGCGTGGCTGGTTCGAGTCCTTTGTGGAGGGCCTGGCCAGCGGGCCACCGGCACTGCGGTCCGAGCAGCTCGCAGCACTGGCACGGGCCGGGGTGGTCAGCTTTGTTGGCCCCGACCCAAAGTTCGGCGTGGACCGGAAGTCGGCGGTGTTCGCTGCGGCGTCTCCCTGGGTTGCGGGCCGGCCGGCGACCGCCCGCGCCATGGTGGAAGCACTGGCACCGGGCAACCGGGTCTCGGCAAATGACTCGCCGGTCCTGGCGCAGTTGCTGTCCGACGGGCTGGTGCGGCCCAAGCTCATGATGACTCCCGAAGGTGCCCCCGTTGAGTCAACCGGCCTGGACGTGGAACCCCACCCCTACCGCCCGGTAGGTGCCAACGGGTCGGTGACGGAACACCTGTACGTGCTGGGGCTGCAGTTGTCCTCGGCCCAGTGGGGCACGGCGATTGCCGCCGAGGCACTCCAGCCGGGGAGCCCGGCATACCGCAGCGGCCAGCGCACGCTCCGCGACGCCGACGAGATCGCGGCCGCCATCCTCAACCAGGCTTAAACGGCGATCCGCCATCACTTTTGGTCCCTAAACCGGCGGGATAGGAACCAAAAGTGATGGCGCATCCGGGTCTTTAGCCGTGCAGGCAGGCCCGGTACGCGGCAGTGGCCTGGCCGTAGTTCCCCTGGCCCCTGACGTCAGCAGGGCGCGTGGGCTTAACCGGGACGCAGACCGGCGGCGCCGGGGTGTGCAACAACTGGATCAGCTGGAAGCAAGCGCGGTGTTAAAGCAAAGAACCCCTGGCGGCCGTTGCCGGCTGCCAGGGGTCCCCGTTGCGGAAGGTAAGAGATTCGAACTCTTGGTACGGGGTTACCGCACACTGGTTTTCAAGACCAGCTCCTTCGGCCGCTCGGACAACCTTCCTCAGCTAGTAGTGTTTCATAGGCACTTGCCTGCAACAAAACAGGGCCGGAGGGTGCCCGGTGCACACTGGTTGCAGCGAGGATTTGAGTCAGGAACGGGAGAGGTCCATGAAAGCCGTCTACATTTCGGAGCCGGGCGGCCCGGAAGTGCTGGAAGTCCGGGACGTCGATGCCCCGGTTCCCGGCCAGGGTGAACTGCTGATCGATGTCGTGGCGGCCGGCCTCAACCGCGCCGATGTGCAGCAGCGGCGGGGTTTCTACCCGCCGCCACCGGGGGCCTCGGAGATTCCAGGGCTGGAAGTGTCCGGCAGGATCGCCGGATTCGGCCCCGGCGTCAGCAAGCCCTTCTCGCTCGGGGACAAAGTGGTGGCACTGCTGGCCGGTGGTGGATACGCCCAGCAGGTGGCGGTTCCGGCCGAGCAGGTGCTGCGTGTGCCTGAGGGCGTGGACCTGGTCACCGCGGCATCCCTCCCTGAAGTGGCCGCCACCGTCTACTCAAACCTGATCATGACGGCGCAGCTGCAGCCGGGCGAGACGGTTCTCATTCACGGCGCCACCGGCGGGATCGGCACCATGGCTATCCAGCTGGCCAAGGCCTTCGGCGCCCGGGTGGCCACGACGGCGGGCACCGAAGAAAAGGTCAGTACTGCCAAGGCCTTCCTCGGTGCGGACATCGCCATCAACTACAAGGAGGAGGACTTCCCGGAGAGCCTGCGGCGCCAAAACGACGGCAAGGGCGCGGATGTGATCCTGGATGTGGTGGGCGCGAAATACCTCCAACAGAACGTGGACGCCTTGGCTGACTACGGCCGCCTCGTAGTGATCGGACTGCAAGGGGGAACCAAGGGCGAGCTGGACCTGGGACTGCTGCTGAAAAAGCGGGCTGCTGTGGTGGCCACCGCCCTGCGGCCCAGGCCCGTAGCGGAAAAGGGTGCCATCATGACCGCCGTCCGGGATGCTGTGTGGCCCCTGGTTGAAGACGGCAGGATCCGCCCCCTCGTGGCCAAGACCTTCCCGCTTGAGCAGGTCGCTGCGGCGCACCACTACTTCGACAGCGGCGATCACGTGGGCAAGGTCCTCCTGGTCATGTGACGGACGCCGTCTGCATACCCGGTATTGCCCGCAATAGAGCTGGCTAGTAGGCTACGCATACGCGGTATGTAGGCCTTTCCTTGAGTTCCTGCATTCCGGTAGTGACAAGCCTGGGGAGCAGAATGTCCATTCGCCAAAGCCTCCTCGCCCTGCTGCAGGACCAGCCGCGTTACGGCTACCAGCTTCGGGTCGAGTTCGAGAACCGTACCGGGTCCACATGGCCCCTGAATATCGGCCAGGTGTACACGACCCTGGACCGGCTGGAACGCGATGCCTTGGTGGCCAAGGTAGGCGACGACGGCGAGGGGCACGTGGTGTACAGCATCACCGGCGCGGGCAAAGCGGAGGTACAGAACTGGTTCGCGGCACCCGTGGAGCGGAACAACCCCCCGCGCAACGAACTCGCCATCAAGCTTGCGCTCGCCGTCACCCTGCCCGGGGTGGATGTCCAAGCCATCATCCAGGCCCAGCGGGTGGAATCCATCCGGGCCCTCCAGGACTACACCAAAGCCCGGCGCGACACAGCAGCCAACCAGCGGGCCGTGGACACCGCCTGGCTCCTGGTGCTCGATTCGCTGATCTTCCAGACGGAAGCGGAGGTTCGCTGGCTGGACCTCTGCGAGGCCAGGATGGTCCAGCAAGCCCAGGCGCCCGCCGCGGGTGCAGCCCGGAAACCATCCAACGGCACAGCGCAGGACGCCGGCGCCAACGCGGACGGCCGCCGGTAGACCGGCCTCAGGCAGCGAAAACGTTCGACGGCGGAGCGCAGACCTGGCGTTGCGAGAGGCACCTCCGCGGCGGGCTCTTGGGCGTTCGTCGCCGGGTCACCGCCGTTCACCGCACGGGCCGGCGCCGCGCCGCCGTCGACCGCATTCAGGGCGGACGGCGTTGGTAGGGTGCCCAGTAGCAGAAGTGGGATAACTCTCAAGGAGGAGACATGGCCGGAGTGCCTGACCAACGCAATAACGGATCCCGGGTGGAGGGCGGACTGGCCACGGACCCGAACCTTCCCCCGGCCGCGGTGGACCAGGCACGGCTCGACGCCGAGGACCGGAAATGGACCCCGGCGAAGATCGCACTCTGGGCCGCCATTGCCCTGCTGGGCGGCGTCGCCTGGTTCATGCTGGCGATCGTGCGCGGTGAAACCGTCAACGCCATCTGGTTCGTCTTCGCCTCGGTGTGCACCTACCTGATCGGTTACCGCTTCTACTCCAAGGTGATCGAACGGTACATCACCAAGCCTGACGACCGCCGTGCCACCCCTGCCGAGTACAAGGCGGACGGCAAGGACTACGTCCGCACGGACCGCAACGTCCTGTTCGGCCACCACTTCGCCGCCATCGCGGGGGCCGGGCCGCTGGTGGGCCCGGTCATCGCGGCCCAGATGGGCTACCTGCCCGGTACCATCTGGATCATTGTCGGCGTCGTCCTCGCCGGGGCCGTCCAGGACTACCTGGTGATGTTCTTCTCCATGCGCCGCGGCGGCCGGTCCCTCGGCCAGATGGCCCGTGAGGAACTCGGCGTCATCGGCGGCACGGCCGCCCTTATTGCCACCCTGCTCATCATGGTGATCATCGTGGCGATCCTGGCGCTCGTCGTCGTCAATGCCCTGGGCGAAAGCCCGTGGGGCGTGTTCTCCGTAGGCATGACAATTCCCATTGCCCTGTTCATGGGCGTCTACCTGCGCTACCTGCGCCCGGGCAAGGTCATGGAAGTTTCCATCATCGGCTTCGTCCTGCTGATGGCCGCCATCATCGGCGGCGGCCTGGTGGCGCAGACCGGATGGGGCGCAAGCGTGTTCCACCTGGACAAGGTGACCATCGCCTGGGGCCTGATCATCTACGGTTTCATCGCCGCGATCCTGCCGGTGTGGCTGCTGCTGGCCCCGCGTGACTACCTCTCCACCTTCATGAAGATCGGCGTGATCGTGATGCTGGCCCTGGCCATCATCGTGGTCCGGCCCGAAGTCACCGTCCCGGCCTTCAGCGAATTCGCCAGCCGGGAAAACGGACCAGTGTTCTCCGGAGCCCTGTTCCCGTTCCTGTTCGTCACCATCGCCTGCGGCGCCCTGTCCGGGTTCCACGCCCTGATCTCTTCCGGCACCACCCCCAAGCTGGTGGAAAAGGAACGGCAGACCCGGTACATCGGCTACGGTGGCATGCTCATGGAATCCTTCGTGGCCATCATGGCCCTCGTAGCCGCCATCTCGATCGACCGCGGCCTGTACTTCGCCATGAACGCCCCCGCGGCCCTCACCGGCGGCACCGTTGAAACCGCAGCCACATGGGTCAACAGCCTGGGCCTGGCCGGGGTCAACATCAGCCCGGACCTGCTGGCCGAGACGGCCCGGAACGTGGGCGAGCAAAGCATCGTATCCCGTACCGGCGGCGCGCCCACCCTGGCCGTGGGCCTGGCGCACATCATGCACCAGTTCGTCGGCGGGACCGCGCTGATGGGCTTCTGGTACCACTTCGCCATCATGTTCGAGGCCCTCTTCATCCTCACTGCAGTGGACGCCGGCACCCGCGTTGCCCGGTTCATGCTGCAGGACTCAATCGGCAACTTCGTCCCCAAGTTCAAGGAAGCGTCCTGGCGGCCGGGCGCCTGGCTCTGCACCGCCATCATGGTTGCTGCCTGGGGCGCCGTGCTGCTCATGGGCGTTACCGATCCGCTCGGCGGCATCAACACCCTGTTCCCGCTGTTCGGCATCGCCAACCAGCTGCTCGCCGCCATTGCGCTGGCCGTGGTCCTGGCCATCGTCGCCAAGCGCGGAACTTTCAAGTACCTGTGGATCGTGGCCCTGCCGCTGGCCTTCGCCGCGGTGGTCACCATCACCGCGAGCTACCAGAAGATCTTCTCGCCGGTCCCGGCCGTGGGGTACTTCGCCAACAACGCAGCCTTCAGCAAGGCGCTGGCGGACGGCAAGACCGAGTTCGGCACCGCCAAGACCGTGGCCGCCATGGAGGCAGTGGTCCGCAACACCGCCATCCAGGGCTGGCTGTCCGTGATCTTCGTGGTGTTGAGCATCATCGTGATTGCGACGGCAGTGCTCGCCACGGCCAAGGCGTTCCGTGACAGGGCCGCCGGCACGCCCACCACGGACAACGAAGACCCGGCAGTCCCGTCCCGCGTCTTCGCCCCCGCCGGGCTGGTGCCCACCACCGCGGAGCGTGAGCTGGCCGCCGAATGGGAGAACGTACCGGCGGAAGCCCGCCTTGAGCGGGCAGGGCACTGATGAGCGGCGGCATCGCCCTGGTGGCCAACGGGTTCCGCGGCTTCGCCCGCTACCTGGGCGGCGTCATGGGCGCGGACGCCTACGCCAAGTACCTGGAGCACCACAGGGCCGCCGGCCACGAGGAGGCACCCCTGAGTGAACGGGAGTTCTGGCGGGACCGCACGGACCGCCAGGACAGCAACCCCCAGGGCAGGTGCTGCTGATTGAGCCCGCAGCGGACAAGGCCGCCAGAGGGCGTTCCGGGTGGACCTGCGCTTGATGGACCGTGAGAGTATGAACGCATGAGCGATCCCAAAGACACTCAGGCAGCTGAGGACCTCCCGGTAGAAGGCACTCCCATTGACGACAGCCAGGACCCCGCGCAGGCGTCCGCCGGGGACGGCAAGCCAAGGGGAAGCAACCTGCAGGACCTGGTGGACGAGCCCGCCAAGGTGATGCGGATCGGCACCATGATCCGCCAGCTCCTCGAAGAGGTAAAGTCCGCTCCGCTGGACGACGCCGCCCGCGGCAGGCTCGCAGCCATCCACGAACGCTCCATCAAGGAACTCGAGGACGGCCTGGCACCGGAGCTTGTGGCGGAACTGGACAGGATCAGCCTGCCCTTTACCGACGATTCCACGCCCTCGGATGCCGAGCTGCGGATCGCCCAGGCACAGCTGGTGGGCTGGCTTGAGGGCCTCTTCCACGGTATCCAGACGGCCATCGCGGCCCAGCACGCCGCCCAGCAGCAGGCCGCCGCCCAGATGCAGCTGCGCCAATTGCCGCCCGGCACCATGATTGCGCCCGGCGTCGTCATTGGTGAGAACGGTGAGCCGCAGCGTGCGCCTGCCGGCGCGCGGCCAGGTGCACCGGCCCAACACAGCCAGCGTGACGAACCGGACCACGGTCCGGGGCAGTACCTCTAAGGTTCCGCTTGGGCTTTTTCAGCGCTGCCCGGCAAGGGCGCAAGGATGACGCGGAACTGGGAAAGGGGTTGTGGCGCCGTGCCCACGACCGTTTCCACCGGGGACTGGACCGCTTCCACCAGGTGCTTGAGGGCGTGGAGGACGACCAGCTGTACGCCGAGCTGGTCGAGATTGCCAACGAACTCGCCGCCCTCCTGCAGCGGGTCCGGGCAGTCTGCATGGAAGCGCAGCGGCGTTCGCCCAGCGAAGGACTGGACATACCCGCCGCCCTCGCGGACGTGCACCGGTCCCTGTCCAAGGCTGGAAACTCGCTGGCCACCACCGCAGAAGCTGCGGCCATGCTTCGGCTCGCGGTCGGTCCCGTGCCGGTAGGCGCTGCGTCCGTGCGGCGCCGCGCCGAGGCCGTCTTCCAGCAGGTGGACGACGCCGAGCGGCAGCTTCGCGGGGAATAGCTGCGCCGGTGCCACGGGAATATTCCCGATTTGGAAGCCTGCTTTCCAGTTAAGCGTGTGGCTGACAGGGTCCGAATCAGGAGCGCCGGGGCGGACAGCTTTGGCAGGATGAAAGCATGACTCTTTCACCTACCTTGACTTTCAACGACGGAAACACGATTCCCCAGCTCGGCTACGGTGTGTGGCAGGTTGAGGACGACGTGGCCGAAAAGGTTGTCCGCCAGGCATTCGAAGCCGGCTTCCGCCACATCGACACTGCAAAGATCTATGGCAACGAGGCCGGCGTGGGCCGCGCCATTGCCGGCTCCGGCCTCTCGCCGGAACAGATCTTCATCACCACCAAGCTGTGGAACGCGGACCAGGGGTACGAGTCGACCCTCGCCGCCTTCGAGGAATCCATGGACCGGCTCGGCCTGGAAACGCTGGACCTCTACCTGATCCACTGGATGCAGCCCAAGCAGGACAAGTACGTTGACACCTGGAAGGCGCTGATCGAGCTTCAGAAGCGCGGCCGGGTCAAGTCCATTGGTGTCTCCAACTTCACGGTTGAGGGCCTGCAGCGCATCATCGACGAAACGGGCGTGGTTCCGGCCATCCACCAGATCGAGCTGCACCCATACTTCAACCAGGGCGAACTGCGTGAGTTCGGAGCCTCCAAGGGCATCCTGACCCAGGCCTGGTCCCCACTGGGGCAGGGTGGCGAGCTGTTGAAGGACCCCACCATCGCGTCCATCGCCGAGAAGCACCAGGCCACACCGGCCCAGGTGGTCATCGCCTGGCACCTGGCGATCGGCAACGTGGTGATCCCGAAGTCCGTGACCGAGTCGCGTATCAAGGAGAACTTCGCCGCCCTGGAGGTTTCCCTGGACGCCGCGGACGTTGAAGCGATCAACAACCTGGACCGTACCGCCGGCGGCGAAGGCCGCATCGGAGCCGATCCCGCGGTGTCCGACTTCGCCTAGCCTGCGAATGGCGGCGCCGGCCCAACCGGCCGGACGGCAACCGCTGTAGCAACGTCAGCCCGCGCTGCCGGTATTTTCCGGACAGCGCGGGCTGACGCTGTTAGTACGGGCTGACGCTGTTAGCAGGCGTCAGGGCCAACGCACGCCCGCCCCGGCGAAGTTCCCGGGAAGGACTTAGGCAGCTACCTGGACGTGTTCAACGATGACGGCGTCCACCACGGCCCAGTTGTCTTCGCCGTGGCAGTGGCGGCAGGCGAAGCGTTCGGCCTCTTCAAGCGTCTCGAAGACTTCTGATCGGGCCCGGCCGCATTCGGCATCGAAGTACGTTACGTGAAATTCCTGTACAGCTTGGTTTTCCATAAATCCAGTGTGCAACCGGGGTCTGACATTCTTAGGAACCGGCCCCGCGTGTTGTGGATGGAGGCCGGGCCGGTGCCGGCTCCGTGGCTGTCCCCGAACGCATCTTCAGCGAGAGCGCAGCCAGTGCGAGCATTGCGATCCCGGCCCAGACCAGGGTCCCGCTCCAGATCTCGGGGGAGAAACTGAGCGAACCGTCACGCAGCGCTGCGCCCGCGAAATAAGGGGCCCAGAAAACCACGGGGCAGAGGCCGGCGGCAGCCATAAGCCTTCCGGGACGGTCGGGGGCAGGTCGCACCGCGGCCCACACCAGTCCCACGAGGACCGCGCCGGCAAGGGCCACCGGCACCAACCAGGCGTCCCGCAGCGCCACCATGACCTGCAGGGCTACCGAGGGGACCAGCGTCATGGCCGCAGGAAGCGCAGCAGGCAGCCGCCACCGCAGCGACAACAACAGCACGGGAACGAAGAGCACCACCGTCGAAACCAGGAAGGTCGCCAGGGAGACCATGATGCCTGAGGACGTCGGATTCGTTACCGAGGGCTGCGCCCCGGCGGCGCTGGTGTACGTCTGGATGAGTCCGTGGCGGGCGAAGGCGGCGAACTCCTGCAGGATGAACGCGGCGACCATGCCGGCGAGCATTGCGCTCACCACTGCGGGCACCAGCTGCCGCCACGGCCGCCTGGGAGCCTGCCACGCGGCAGAAAATGGTGCGCCCAGGATGAGGAACCCGCCGGTGGCAAGGCCCAAATGGGAGGGGCTGAACAGTGCGCTGATGTTCTGTTCTATGCCAAGCAAAGAGTGCCAGGTGAAGTCTCCCACCCCGGATACCAGGAAGAGTGCCACCCCCGCTGTAGCAGCTCCGTAGCCGGCAGGGACTGCTTCGCTCCAGCGCGTGCCGGGCGTATGCCGGCGCCAGGTCAGGGCGGCGATCCAAACGGCGCAGGCTGCGAATCCCGAGTACAAAATTGCATGCCACGGCGTGAAGAACGTTTCGAGGTTGCGGAGGTTGTTATGGGCCCAGCCATCCACGTAGGTCCCGATGAGGAGCCAGACGCCGGCGGTGAGGGTGATGCCGTCTTCGACGGCTGTGGTGGGCCGGTGAACTGCTACCGGCGGAATCGCAAAGGCGTGCGCTGCTGCTGCGTCCATAGCTCAACAGTAAATCCCGCACCCACCCTGGGCGAGAGGGGTTGCCCGGGTACTTTTGTGCTCTCAGTCAGCAGCCAGGCGGAGGACGCGTTCCTGCGCCAGCATGGCGGTCCGGCTGGCCTTGTCAGCCGCCCGCACCGCTTGTTTCGCATCGGCGGAAGTAGCGGCAAGCCGCTTGCGGGAACGTTCCAGGTTCTCTTCCAAGGCCTTGAGCCGGGCGCGCAGCTCAGCTGCCTCCTGCTGGAGTTCGGCGATTTCGGTCCGTGTCTGCTCCTCCTGGTCCCGCAGTTCGCCGGCCAGCCGTGAAGCCTCCGCTTCAGCAGCCTGTGCCTCGGCAAGCGCTGCCTTCGCCCGTTCCAACGCCGGCGGGGAGGCCGGGCGGGGAGTCTGGCGCACTGCCTCCAGCCGGGGCCTTGCGGGCTTCGGCTGGGGGGTGCGCTCCGCCGTCGTCCGCGTCTTCGCCGCACCTTCCTTCCCCGCTGTTGCCGGCTTTGCCTTCGGTGCTAACGGGGGAGCGCTGACGGGACGGGCGGGCCTTGCCGCCGGGAGCAATCCCGGGAGGGCCACAGCCCCGTCCAGGTCGACGTCGTTCACGCCGTCCGAGGACAGGATCTTCAGCAGCCGGCCGCTGCCCACCGCGTTGGCTGCACCCTCATCTGCCGTCAGGGCCCGGAGGGTCTCCTCAACGTCCGAGGCCATGGCATCGCTGATTGAACGGCCCTGTTCCCGGGCAACAGAGCGGGCAACCTCGACGGCGTCAGCCAGCATGGTGCGCCGCTCACGGCCCAGCTCACGGAGGGCAGGGGCATCCAGCGACACCTGCGCCGCCCGCATACGGGCCCCAAGTTCGCCGAGGCCGTCCAGCACGTCCGGACGCTGGCGGGCAAGCATGTTGAGGGCCCATGCGGCTACCGACGGTTTGGGGAGGCTGCGGACCTCTGCAGCGAGGCTTTTGTCCCGGCGCGCCACCTCCTTGGCCGCGGCAGCACGGGCCGAAACGAAATCGTCCAAGGCCCCGGCATACAGCCTGTTTGCTATGTCCGCCAGGGCTTCGTCCTCCATGCGGCCATCTTAGGCGCCGCATAGAACTCAGTCCGGGAGGTATCCGCACTTGGCCGGAGCGAAGCATCAACCGCAAGCCAGTAGCAGCGCACCCTGTTACTCACCAGCCGGGAGGGGTATGTTGCACGAATGGACGATTCATACCAGGTCATCGTGGTTGGCGGCGGTTTTGCGGGAAA
>Ga0308169_10003226_pt1 | contig 16120 bp, 15 predicted proteins | sample PhyBR1_2_FD_202139 | JGI IMG/M metagenome (GOLD analysis project Ga0308169, IMG submission 202139) | Phyllosphere microbial communities from UC Gill Tract Community Farm, Albany, California, United States - DLSLSB.R1 | ecosystem: Host-associated > Plants > Phyllosphere > Unclassified | place... | reverse complement strand
ACTCGCCGTTCACGTAGACGGTCTCGTTCCTGGACTTGGTGTCGCCGATGATGCGCGGGCTGTCCGGGTCGGCGCGGTTGGAGCGGCCGCGGTCGTAGTATTCGCCGGTGATGCCGAGCACGCCGTCGGCCACCGCCACGCCGCAATACGCCGAGGCCAGCCAGTTCTTGCCGTCGTGCCTGGAGTATTCGCCGAAGCCGGCCACCGATTCGCAGCCCAGGCTTTTCTTGAGTTCGATGTCGATCACGCCGGCGATCGCGTCCGAGCCATATTGCGCGGCGGCGCCGTCACGCAGCACCTGGATGTCCTTGATGGCCAGCAGCGGGATCGCGTTCATGTCGGTGCCGGTGTTGCCGCGGTTGCGCGCGCCGAACAGGTTCACCAGCGCGACGGTGTGGCGGCGCTTGCCGTTCACCAGCACCAGGGTCTGGTCCGAGCCGAGGCCGCGCAGGGCCGCCGAGTCGATCAGGTCGGCGCCGTCCGCGCCGGTCTGGCGGGTCGAGTTGAACGAAGGCGAGACATTGGTCAGCACCTGGGCCAGGTCGAACTGGCCGCCTTGCTCGGCGACCTTGGTCATCGGGATGGTGTCGACCGGGACCGGGGTGTCGGTCGCCGAGGCATTGCCGACGCGGCGCGAGCCGACCACGTTCACGCTTTGCATGGTGGCGTCCTGGGCGAAGGCGGATGGGACGAGGGAAAGCAGGGTGCTGCCATACAGGCCGAGCAGGATGGACCGGCGGATCAGGGTCAGTTTCAAGGCGGTAGGCTCCAAAGGAAAATTGAATCCTAATCAATTTGCCGCTATGCAACAAACCGTGCGTGGTGTAGTTACAACAACCTTGCCTAGATTTAATCTCCGTGAAACGCCTCCTCGGTCGCGAACAGGTCCCAGGCCGCCACGAACAGCGCCGCGATCGCCGGTCCGATCACGAAGCCGTTCAGCCCGAACAAGGCCATGCCGCCGATGGTCGACAGCAGCACGAGGTAGTCCGGCAGCTTGATGTCCTTACCGACCAGCACCGGGCGCAGGAAGTTGTCGACCAGGCCGATCACGCAGGTGCCGAAGACGATCAGCGCCACACCCTGCCAGATCGAGCCCGTGACGAGGAAGTACACGGCCACCGGCGCCCACACCAGGGCGGCGCCGATGGCGGGCAGCAGCGACAGGAAGGCCATCACGACCGCCCACAGCAGCGGCGCCCGCACGCCGAGGAACCAGAATGCCAGCCCGCCCAGCACGCCCTGGGCGATCGCGATCAGGACATTGCCCTTGACGGTGGCGCGGACCACGGTCGCGAAGTTGCTGAACAGCCGCAGCTTGTATTCGCGGCTCAAGGGCACGGCGTTCCTGATGCGCGCCGCCAGCCCCTGGCCGTCGCGCAGCAGGAAGAACAGCAGGTAGAGCATGACGAACATGCTGATCAGGAACTCCATGGTGTTGCGTCCGATGTCGAGGGCGCGCTTGGCGGCGACCTGGCTGGACTCCGCCGCCGCCGCCGACAACTTTTGCTGCAGCGTCGCCATGCTGGTGAGGTCGTAGCGGTCCAGCAGGTTGACCAGCCACTGCGGCAGCGCGCCGATGATCTGGCGGAAGTACAGGCCGAAATCCATGTGGCCCGAGCTGATCTGGTTGTACAAGCCGACCGCCTGCTGCACCAGCGACGCCGTGATCAGCGACATGGGCAGGATCACCATCACCACGATGATCAGGAGCGTGAGCAGGGAGGCGATGGTGGGCTTCCTGGTCGCCTTCAGCAGCCTGCAGTAGAGCGGCATGAACAGGATGGCGAGCACGACGCCCCAGAAGACCGCGCCGAAGTAGGGCAGCATGATCCAGCCGAAGCCGATCGTTGCCAGGGTCAGGACGAGCAGGAAGAATTTTTGCTGGAGGGTGTATTGCGACAGGGGCCGGGTCATAGGGGGCGGAAATATTATTTTTGCAATGCATCGGCCCCATGATAGTGCATGGCCCCGCGCCAGGCGCGCGCGCGAGGACGCCGTCAGCTGTCCGGCCCGCCGGGCGGTCCGGCCGGGATGTCCTTGTCCTTGTCGCCGCGCTTGCGCCGGCTGTTGGCGGCGACCACGCCGACGCCCAGGATCGCCAGGCTCAGCATGGCGCCGAGCGAGGGGGCGGCAAGCCAGCGCAGCGGCTGGTCGGGCAGTTCGGACGGCGCCTGCTGCGGGGGATCGGAATCCGCCGAAGCGCTCGATGGCGCGGCTTGCGGCTCGCCGGCCAGGAAGGCGGGCAGCTCGCGCACGAAGGCGGCGGCGTCCTGGGGCGTGCGGCTCGACAGGTAGTGGCCGTCGCGCACCACGTCGCGGTTCAGCCAGGTGGCGCCGGCGTTGACCAGGTCGTCGCGCACGCCCGGCCACGAGGTCAGCATGCGGCCGCCGGCCAGGCCGCTCGAGATCAGGAGCTGGGCGGCGTGCGACATCAGGGCAATCGGCTTGCCGGCGGCGTCGAAGGCGCACAGGAAGGCGCGCGCGGGCGCCGACTGGCGCAGCAGGTCGGGACCGATATAGCCGCCCGGGACCAGCAGGCCGTCGTAGTCGTCCGCCTGCGCCTCCTCGATCTTCTTGTCGACCCGCTGCAGGTCGGCCGGCTGGTGCACGTGCATGCCGCGGATGCGTCCCGGGCGCAGGGCCACGACCGTGGTTGCCGCCCCGGCGGCCTTCAGCCCCGCCAGCGCGGCCTCGAGTTCGCCCTGCTCGTAGCCATCCGCCACCAGCACGGCGATGCGCTTGCCGTTCAGTGGGCCAGTGGATTGCCCATTTCCATTCATCGCCTGTCTCCCGTCGACTGCTTTTGATAGCAGAGTTGCCGGACGGGGATTTAGTTCCGTATTTCGAATAAATAAAAGAAAACCGGCCAATCCCTGGTGACAATCCGCGTACTTTGTCCCTGGCTCTGCTGCTATTCTTCAGCCATCACGCTCATTCCTGAAGGACATTTTTATGCGTCATCTGCTCCGCGCCGCAGTGCTGGCCGCGCTGCTCGCGCAAGGCGCGTTCGCGCACGCCGAGGTCGACCTCGACGCCACCGTCCCGGTCGGCCCCCAGGTCAAGGTCGGGCACCTGACCAACGGCCTGACCTACTACATCCAGCGCAACACGCGGCCGGAACACCGGCTGGAGCTGCGCCTGGTGGTGAAGGCCGGCTCGGTGCTCGAGGACGATGACCAGCAGGGCCTGGCGCACTTCCTCGAGCACATGGCCTTCAATGGCTCGACCCATTTCCGCAAGCACGAGCTGGTCTCCTACCTGCAATCGATCGGCGTGAAGTTCGGCGCCGACCTGAACGCGGCCACCGGCGCCGACCAGACGATCTACATGCTGCCGGTGCCGACCGAGCGCAAGGAATACGTCGAACAGGCCTTCACGGTGCTGGAAGACTGGGCGCACGGCCTGAGCCTGAATGACGCCGACATCGACAAGGAACGCCCGATCGTGCTGGAAGAGCTCCGCATGCGCAAGGGCGTCGGCGAACGCCTGCAGAAGGCGATGCTGCCCAAGCTGCTGAACGGCTCGCGCTACGCCGACCGTCTGCCGGGCGGCAAGGAAGACATCATCCGCAGCTTCAAGCCCGACACCTTGCGCCGCTTCTATCGCGACTGGTACCGCCCGGACCTGATGGCCGTGGTGGTGGTCGGCGACATCGACCCGCTCGATGCCGAGCAGCTGGTCAGGACGCATTTCGCGGCCCTAGCCAACCCGGAACACGAGCGCGAGCGCCGCTATCCGGAGATCCCGCCGCTGGCCGGCACCGAGGCCCTGGTCGTGACCGACAAGGAGCTCACCACCAGCGCGGTCGAGCTGCACTATCCGGTCCGTTTCGCGCCGGACCCCGGCACCTACGGCAGCTACCGCGAGAAGCTCGTCCAGGGCATGTTCGGAGCGATGCTCAGCCTGCGCCTGGCCGAACTGTCGCAGCAGGCGACACCGCCCTTCATGGGGGCGCGCGCGGGCGTGACCAACGTGTCGCCACGCTACAAGGGCTATGTGGCCAGCGCCGCGCTGGGCGCGGGCGGCTCCAGGCCGGCGCTCGCCGCGCTGCTGCAGGAACAGCAGCGCCTGCGCCAGTACGGCTTCACGGCGCCCGAGCTCGAGCGCGTGCGCAAGTCCATGCTGCACGGCCTCGAGCGCGGCTACAACGAACGCAGCACGACCCGCTCGACGGCCTACGTCGACGAATACATCCGCAACTTCCTGGCCGGCGAGGAGATCCCCGGCATCGAGGCCGAATACAAGGTGGCGCAGGAACTGTTGCCGGGCATCGGCCTGGAGGAGCTCAACGCCTATGCGCGCAAGACCATCCCCGCCGACTCGGGCAAGCTGGTGACCTTCATCGGCGGCGAGCCCAAGGACACGCCGGCCCCGAACGGCGCCGGGCTGCTGGCCGAGGTCAGCGCGGCCGAGCACGCGACCGTGACGGCGCACGAGGAAAAGGCGGTGGCCAGCGAACTGATGGCGCGGCCCGCCCGGCCCGGCAGCATCGTCGAGGAATCGCAGGACAAGCAGCTCGGGCTGACCCGCCTGACGCTGTCGAACGGGGTCAAGGTGATCCTCAAGCCGACCGACTTCCAGAAGGACCAGGTGGTGCTGTCGGCGATGCGCTACGGCGGCCAGCACCTGTTCGACGAAAAGGACATCGTGAACGCGCGCATGGCCAGCGCGGTGGTGTCAAGCATGGGCCTGAAGGACTTCGCGCCGCTCGACCTGCAGAAGATCCTGGCCGGGAAGTCGGCCAGCGTGGGCGTGGGGATGGGGGCCTACACCGACAACGTCAGCGGCCGCTCGGGCAGCAGCGAGGCCGATCTCGAAACCATGTTCCAGATGCTGTGGCTGCGTTTCGACGGCGCGCGCCGCGACGAGAGCCTGTACCAATCCTTCATGGGCAAGCAGCAGGAAATGCTGCGCAACCGGCTCGCCATGCCGGAAGCGCGCTTTTCCGACGTCCAGGTCGAGGCGCTGTACAACGGCCATCCCTACGAACCGCGCGCGATGACGCTGGCCGACGTCGACAAGGTCAGCCTCGACCGCAGCCTGGCGATCTTCCGCCAGCGCTTCGCCAGCGCCAAGGGCATGACCTTCGTCCTGGTCGGCGACTTCGACGTGGCCAGGATCAAGCCGCTGCTGACCGCCTACCTCGGCACGCTGCCGACCCCGGACCTGCCGGTCGCCTATCGCGACGTCGGCCTGCGCACCGCGCGCGGCGTGGTCAGGAAGGAAGTGCTGGCCGGCGCCGAGCAAAAGAGCACGGTCGCACTGACCTTCAGCGGTCCGGCGGCGTGGTCCCCGAGCGAGAACCTGCGCATGACGGCGCTGATGGAGATCATGAACCTGCGCATCGTCGACGTGCTGCGCGAGAAGCTGGGCCTGATCTACAGCGGCCGTATCGGCGGCGGCGTAGCGCGCATCCCTTACCAGCACTATTCGATTTCGGCGGCGTTCCCGACCGGACCGGAAAACGTGGACAAGGTGGTCGCCGCGCTGTTCGGCGAGATCGAGCGCATCAAGGCCCAGGGCCCGGAGCAGGCCGACCTCGACAAGTTCAAGCAGAGCTGGCGCCAGAGCCACCAGCGCGCGCTGCGCGAAAACGGCTACTGGCTCAGCGGCCTGGAGGGAACGCTGATGGACGGCACCGATCCGGCGCGCCTGCTCAGCGTCAGCGCGGAGGTCGACGCCTTGAACGTGGCCGACGTGCAGAAGGCGGCGCAGCGCTACTTCGACATGAACAACTACGTGCAGGTGGTGCTCAAGCCGGAAGGGCAGGCTGCGGCCAAGGTGGCGAGCACGCATTGATCGTCGTTCCCGCGCAGGCGGGAGGCTGCGCCTCCCCCCATACCGAGCAACCGAAGTCGGGCCGTTGGCGTTGCAGCTTCGGCATCTTCAGTATGGACCCCCGCCTGCGCGGGGGCGACGGGGACTATTCAAGCGGTAGCAGTATCTCCCGCGCCGCCTTCACCAGCACCGCCCCCATGCGCTCCAGCCGCGCCGGCTGGATGCGCCAGGCGTGCCAGTACAGCGGCACATCGGCGTGCAGCGCGGGCGCCAGGTCGACCAGGTCGCCGGATGCCAGCAGCGCCGCGCATTGCTCGAGCGGCAGCATGCCGTAGCCCAGGCCGAGCCGGATCGCCTGCGCGAAGGTCTCGCTGGCCGGGATGTAGTGGAAGGGGTAGGCGCCGTCCGGCAGGCCGAGATGCTGCAACAGGAACTGGGTCTGCAGCGTGTCCTTGCGGTCGAACACCAGCACCGGCGCGCGCCGCGCGGCCTCGCGTTGCAGGCCGCGCGGGAACCAGCGCCGCGCGAAGCCGGGCGCCGCCACCATGCGGTAGCGCATCAGGCCGAGCGGACTGACCGTGCAGCCGCGCATCGGCTCCGATTCCGTCGCGATGCAGGCCACGGCCTGGCCTTGCTCCAGCAGCGAGAAGGTGTGGCCCTGGTTGTCCAGCACGAATTCCACCAGCAGGCTTTCCTCGATCAGCACCGGGGCCAGCGCCGGCAGCAGCCAGGTCGCCAGCGTGTCGTTGTTGACGGCCAGCGTGACCCGCACCGGGCCCGTGTCCTCGTCCAGCCCGGCCAGGTATTCCTGTTCCAGCAGGGCGCGCCGGCGCAGGAACTGCAGCAGGCGCATGCCCGGCGCGGTCGGCCGGCACGGGCGCGTGCGCACGAGCAGCGGGGTGCCCATCTCCTGCTCGAGCGCGGCGATGCGCTGCGACACCGCCGAGGGCGTGATGTTCAGCTGGCTCGCCGCCGCTTCCAGGCTGCCGCCGTCGATGGCGGCAATGAAAGCCTCGCTGCGGCGCGGATCGATTTTCATGGATTAGCGTTTCTTAATCATCCTTAGACTTCGTTAATATAATTGATGAAGCGGTCGCCGTGGCCCATGCTTGCGACTGAATCAGCACACCGGACAACAGGAGCAAGCCATGTTTTCGCAACAGATTTTCATGCAGGGCCTCGGCATGGGCGCCAGCCTGATCATGCCGATCGGCGCCCAGAACGCCCACGTGATCCGCACCGGCATCCGCGGCCGGCACGTGCTGCTTACGGTCGCGACCTGCATCCTGGTCGACGTCACGCTGATTGCGCTCGGCATGTCGGGCTTCGGCGCGCTGGTCGAAGCGTCGCCCGTCTTGCTGGCGGTGGCGCGCTACGGCGGCGCGCTGTTCCTGCTGTGGTATGGCGTACGCTGCCTGGCGAGCAGCTGGCGCGGCGGCGACGCGCCGCAACTTGCCGGCCACGCGCAGGCGGGCGCGCGCAAGGCCTTGGGCAGCGTGCTGGCGATGTCGCTGCTGAACCCGCACGTTTATCTCGACACGGTGGTGCTGCTCGGCGCCGTCGGCAGCAGCCTGGCGCTCGGCCATCGCACGTCGTTCGCGGCCGGGGCGATGAGCGCCTCGCTGCTGTGGTTCACGGGACTGGGCCTGCTGGCGCGCCACTTCTCGCCGGTGCTGGGGCGTCCGATGGTGTGGCGCGCGGTCGAGGCTTTTACGGGGACGACGATGCTGGTGCTGGCGGTGCTGGTGGTGCGCGGGTGATGCCGGGGTGATGCGGTGCAAGGTCTAGGTCTAGCCGCCCGCGCGCTTGGCCTGGTGGCCGTGCTTCGCCAGCGCGCCGATGACCAGGTCGCAGTGGTCGCCCTGGATTTCGATCACGCCATCCTTCACGGTGCCACCGGAACCGCAGGCCGTGCGCAGCTGCTTGCCCAGCAAAGCCAGCGCCACGGGATCGAGCGCCAGGCCCTTGACGAGGGTGACGGTCTTGCCACCCCGGCCCTTGCTCTGGCGCGACACGCGCACCACGCCATCGCCCACGGGCGCCGCCCCGGCCTTGGCCTTGCACGCACACGCCGACAGGGGCTGGCGGCATTCGGGGCACATGCGGCCGCCGTCGGTGGAGTAGACGAGGCCGCCGTTTGAACTGTGTTTCATTGGAAGGTCTTGAAGCCGAAAAAGCGGTTGCTTGCGGAACCCATATTTTGCCTGGACTTGGCGAAGATGTGGATGAACGCCCGGAAATTACGAGATGGTAATGTGTGAATGAACGTACGGTCCCGGCCGCACCGGATGATTAACTTGGGTGTTCATCGCCAACCACTTCAAGGGAAATCATCATGAACACGAAACTGAAACTTGCCGTCGCCCCCATCGTCTTTGCGTTCGTCGCGGCTTCGGCCCATGCGGGTTGCGGCAAAGGCGCCGTCGCGGGTGGCGTCGTCGGTCACATGGCCGGCAAACATGGCGTTGCCGGCGCCGCTGTCGGCTGTGCGATCGGTCATCATTCCGCGAAGAAGAAACAGGCTGCGGCAGATGCGGCTGCGGCCACGCCGGCGCCCGCGGCAACCACGGCGCCCGCCGCCGCGACCACAGCAACCACGAAGTGATGCGCCGGCCCTCGCCACGCTAGCGCGGCGGGGGCGCTTGCAGGAAATCCGCACAGGCCTCCAGCACGACTTCGGGGAAGCGCTCGAGAATCGCCGCGTTCATCCGCTCGCTCGCCGCCGGATCCACCGGCGCCTGCGCGAACGCGTCCTTGCGCGCCTGCGCGGAGGGCCACTGGGCGTAGCTGTACCATAGCCCGTCGCTGCCGCGGTGCAGGCGCGAGCCGAGCGAGCCGCGTTCCTTCAGCAATACATCCGAGATGCGGGACCAGGCCTCGATGAATTCTTCTTCGCGGTCCGCATGAATCTTCCAGCGATACAGTACGACGAACATGGTCATCAACCCTCCGCCCGGATCGTATTGCGGATGATGCCCACCCCGGTGATCTCGGTCTCCATCACGTCGCCGTCCTTCAGGAATTCCGGCGGCTTGCGCGCGAAGCCGACGCCCGACGGGGTGCCGGTGGCGATGATGTCGCCCGGTTCCAGCGTCAGGCCGCGCGACAGTTCGGCGATGATGCGCGGGATCTTGAAGTACATCTGCTTGTAGCTGGCGTTCTGCTTCTCGGCGCCGTTGACGCGGCAGATCACGCGCACGTCGTCGAGGTTCACGCCGGCCGCGCTGACGATCCAGGGACCCATCGGACCGTGGCCGTCCAGGCTCTTCCCCTTGAACCACTGGCCGCCGTGGCGCTTCTGCTGGACGTCGCGCTCGGTGGTGTCGTTGTAGGCCGCGTAGCCGAACACATAGTCCATCGCGCGTTCTTCCGGGATGTTCTTGCCGCGCTGGCCGATGATGACGGCGAGTTCGGCTTCCCAGTCGGTCTGGGTCGAGTTGCCCGGGTCCTGGGGAATCGGATCGAAGGGGCCGTTCATCGTGTGCGTGGCCTTGGTGAAGAACACCGGGTGGTCGGGCAGCGTCTGCACGGTCTTGTCGGCGCGCGCGTTCTTGCCTTCCTCGAAGTGGTCGAGGTAGTTCCAGCCGACGCAGTAGATGTTGCGCTCCGGGCGCGGGATCGGCGACAGGAAGCGCGCGCCCTCGACCGCCAGCAGGCCGGCTTTGTGCTGGACCGCCTTGTCGGCCAGCAGGCGCGCCTGCTCGAAGCCGGCATTGCCGCTCTTGATCAGGTCCAGCATCGAGCCCGGATCGAAGCCGAGCCTGGTTTTGGTGCGCGCCGCCTCCGCCCTCAAATCGACCATCCTGCCGTCGTCCAGCACCACGACCACGCCGGGCTTGCCGTCATGGCCGAGCGCGCAGGTGGCCAGGCGCAGGCCGACCTTGCCGGCCAGCGGCGGCATGGCCTTGATCTGCGCGCCATTGGCGGAAGGCTGAGCCGGCGCCGGAGTCTGGGCTTGCGCGGCGCGCCCGGCGAGCAGGCTGCCGACGGCGGCCGAGGTGCCCGCCTTGAGCAGATTGCGGCGATTGCTGTCCATCGATGTCTCCTTCATATTGTGATGTGCGCGTGGCAGGTGCATGGGAAACCGGCGGCGGGCGTGAAGGCGATGCCGCGGGCGTGCAGGCGCGCGTACACGCAGTCCGCGTCGCCGTTCCAGTCGTCCGGCATGCGGTGTTCGAGCAGGCGGCGGTCCTCGTCGTCGATCCAGATCACGACCAGCCAGCGGCGCAGCAGGTCGGCCACCTCGCGGATCGACCAGTGATTCTCGAAGCAGGCGAGGGCCGCGTCGCGCATCACGGCGCAGGGCACGACGTGTTCGGGATGCTGGCCGGACTTGCCGCGGTTCTGCGGGGCCTGGGACACCGGCACGAACCAGCCGGCCACGCGCGTGTGCCGGGGCAGGTCTTCGCGCAGCATGCGCCGGTAGAAGCGCGCCAGGCGCAGGTAGGCGCGCGCGAGGCATTGGGCCGCGTCGTCGACGCGCTCGAACGGCCGCTCCCAGGGCAGGCAGCCGGCGCGGATGCCGGCTTCGACCGCGCCCAGGTCGCTTGGGCCGGCGCCGCGCGCGCAGGCCCAGTCGTGGAAGGCGAGGGCGGCAGCGGTCAGGGACAGCGCCTCTCTCCCGTACCAGGTCTCGCGAAACTGCGCCTGCACCTCGGCCCAGTCCAGGTTCGATCCCGGCAGCTGGGCCGTGATCAGGCGCGAGTCGCCGTTGGTATCTTCCTCGGCCAGTTCGAAGAAGAACAGGGCCAGCTGCACGACGCGCTCGATGTAGTTGAGGCGAGCGTCGCCCTGCACGCTGCGCACGTGCACGCGGCGGTAGTCCGGATGCAGGCCGGCTTCGCGCCCGGGCCAGGCGCACAGCAGCACGCCCTCGCGCTGGAGCTGGACGGCCAGGCGCGTGGCGGCATCGAATCCCAGCCGCAGGTGGCGCTGCAGGACAGCCACGCTCGGATTCTGGGTGCGGATGACGACCTCACGCGCGCGCGCGAGGTCGTCGGCTTGGAGCGGATCCGGGACGTGGTCGAGCATGCGTCCGGCTTCAGGCGGCGCCCATCAGGTGGGCGCGCCTTCCTGCGTTCGCTTCCGGTACGGCACCCGCTGGCTCAGGTAGCCGAGGACGGCGAGGCCGGCGAAGCCGAGCGCGCCGGCATAAGCGGCCAGGCCGCCGACGTGAACGGCTTGCCACAGCTTCATCGCCATGAGTATCAGCCATGGCAAGGGAACGATGAAACGAGCGTTACGCTGGAAGAAAGTCATTTGGATGTCTCCCGTCCTTACGATTGTTCTTTCGATTTACTTCAGTGAATGCAGGCCGAACATATTCCCGTCCGGGTCGGTGACCAGGGAGACGAAGCCCTTGTCGCCGATCGAAAACTTGGGTTTGAAGATGCTGCCGCCGGCCCCGAGGGCGCGGCCGGCCTGGACCGCGCAGTCGTCGCAATGGAAGTACACGATGGTGCTGTTGCGGCCGGCCTCGACGCCGGCCATGTAGACGATGGCGCCGGGACTGCCCGCGCCGCCTTCGACGGCGGGAAAGCCCCACATCTGGAAGCCCGGGTCTTCGCCGCCGATACGCGTCAGGCGCAGGTCGAACACGGTTTCGTAAAAGTCGCGCGCGCGCGCGATGTCGTTTACGTAGATTTCAAACCAGCCAACCGCGTTCGTGTGCATGGCAATCCTTTCAGGATGAGCGGGCCATTGCCATTTTGGCACAGCCGCTCGGGCTTGGGTATAGAAATTCAGGCAAGCGTTGCCTTGCCGCCGATGAGCAGGGTGTCGCCCTCCAGGCGCGTGCGGATCAGGCAGTTGCGCCCGGTCGCGCGGCCCTGGTGCAGCACCAGGTTTTCCCTAAGGGCAACGCTCAACGCGCCGGCGGCGACGCCGGTCGCACTGTCTTCCAGCGCCGGGTCGAGGTGGTTGAAGTTGCGGCCTTCGCAGGCGCCATCCGGGCGGCGGCACCAGACGTACAAGCCGTTCACGCCGCTCTCGCGGCCCCACTCGGCGATCGCCGCCAGGTCGGGCGCCAGCGCGTACAGCGCCGCCGTATGCGCGACCTGCACCAGCAGTTTCGGACTGCCGACCGACGCCACGCGCGGGCGCGCGAGGGCTTGGAAGCCGGGGGCGTTCAGCAGGGCCGCCAGCCTGGCGTCGTCGATGTCGACGGCGGGCGCCGGCTGGGGCGCGAGGCGCACGAAATAGTCGTCGCCTTCTCGCGTCAGGAGCAATTGCTGGCTTTTCATTGCGGTTTGCACCATCAGCCCGGCATCCCGGGCCCGGCCCGGCCGTGCGAACAGCACGGCCGCCACGGCCAGCGTCGCGTGCAGGCACAGGGGGCTACGCATGTGGGGATAAAAATAGTCGACGCGCATGGGCGCGTGCGCGCCTTCGTCGACGAAGACGCAGGTCGTGCCGCGCGCGCGTGCGAAGGCCTGGCGCGCGCTGGCGTCGCTGGTGTCGCCTTCGATGACGAGGGCGGGGTTGCCGGCGCCTGCGCCGGCCCCGAAGCAGATCAAATGATGGACGTGCATGGTTCGCAATTGGCTGGTCATCCGTTATACTGTGTTTTTGTACAGTATGAGCTTTTGTTAAGCCTATTCTAGCGATTATTATCCATGCCATCCGAGCCACCAACCCAGCAAGGTTTGCCCGACTACGCAGAATTATTCTGCCTGTCGAACTTCTCCTTCCTGCAAGGCGCCTCGCACGCTGAGGAACTCGTGGAGCGCGCGGTGCAGCTGGGCTACTCGGCGCTGGCCATCACCGACGAATGCTCGCTGGCCGGCGTCGTGCGCGCGCACGCGGTCGCGAAGCGCGAAGGCCTGCCGCTGGTGATCGGCGCGCATTTTCATCTCGAGCATCCGGATGGCTCGCGTGCCTTATCGCTCCTGCTGCTGGCGCAGAACCGCAATGGCTACGGCAACCTGGCGGAACTGATCACGCTGGGGCGCACCCGCAGCGAGAAGGGCAGCTACCTGCTGCGTCCCGCCGACCTGGACGCGCCGCCCGGGCATCTCTGTCACCTCAAGGGCATGCCGGACTGCCTGGCGATCCTGCTGCCGGCCTATCCGGGTTACGAGCCGCCCGATGTCGACCGCCTGCATGCCCAGGCCACGTGGATGGCCGCCACCTTCCCGGGCCGCGCCTGGATCGGCCTGACCCTGCTGCTGCGCGCCTTCGACGATGCGCACCGCGCCACCGTGGAGGAAGTCGCCTGGCAGCATGGCCTGGCCATCGTCGCGCTCGGCCACGTGGTGATGCATGTGCGTTCCCGCAAGCCCTTGCAGGACGTCTTGTGCGCCACGCGCATCGGCGAGCCGGTCACGGAGTGCGGCTACCGGCTGGCGCCGAACGCCGAGCAGCACCTGCGCTCGCGCCTGCGCCTGGCCAATATCTACGGTCCGGCGGCGCTGAATGAAACCCTGAACATCGCGCGCCTGTGCACCTTCTCGCTGGACGAACTGCGCTACGAATACCCCGACGAAGTGGTGCCGGCCGGGCACACGGCGTCCAGCTACCTGCGGATGGAAACCTGGATCGGCGCGCACCGGCGCTTCCGCGAGGGCATCCCGGCCAGGGTGCAGGCCCAGATCGAGCATGAATTGGCGCTCATCAATGAGATGCGCTACGAGCATTACTTCCTGACCGTGTACGACATCGTGCGTTTCGCGCGCTCGCAAAACATCCTGTGCCAGGGGCGCGGTTCGGCGGCCAATTCGGCCGTGTGCTATTGCCTCGGCATCACCGAGGTCGACCCGGCGCGGGCCAACCTATTGTTCGAGCGCTTCATTTCAAGAGAGCGCAACGAGCCGCCCGACATCGACGTCGATTTCGAGCACCAGCGGCGCGAAGAAGTCATCCAGTATATCTACCGGAAATACGGCCGCACGCGCGCGGCGCTGGCCGCGGTCGTCATCAGCTACCGTCCCAAGAGCGCGCTGCGCGACAGCGGACGCGCGCTCGGCATCGACCTTGCCATCGTCGAAAAGGTCTGCAAGCAGCACCACTGGTTCGACAGCAAGGCCGATCTGCTGCGGCGCCTGGCGGAGAGCGGCCTCGATCCGCAAGCGCCGCTGTCGCAGCAATGGGCCTCGCTGGCCCAGCGCCTGCTCGGCTTTCCGCGCCACCTGTCGCAGCACCCGGGCGGCTTCGTGATCGCGCGCGGGCAGCTGTCGCGCCTGGTGCCCATCGAGAACGCGACCATGGCGGACCGCAGCGTGATCCAGTGGGACAAGGACGACCTGGAAGAACTCGGCCTGATGAAGGTCGACGTGCTGGCGCTGGGCATGCTGTCGATGCTGCGCCGGGCGCTCGAGCTGGTCGGCCAGCGCCACGGCACCGTGTTCGAGATGCAGGACATCCCGGTGGACGACAAAGCCACCTACGACATGATCTGCGCGGCCGATACGGTGGGCGTATTCCAGATCGAGTCGCGCGCGCAGATGAGCATGCTGCCGCGCATGAAGCCGCGGCGCTTCTACGACCTCGTGATCGAGGTGGCGATCGTGCGGCCGGGGCCGATCCAGGGCGGCATGGTGCATCCGTACCTGCAGCGGCGCGAGGATCCGCGCCTGGTGAGTTATCCGAGTCCGGACATGCGCAAGGCGCTGGAACGCACGCTGGGCGTGCCGATCTTCCAGGAGCAGGTGATGCAGGTGGCCATCCTCGCGGCCGGCTTCACGCCCGGCGAGGCCGACCAGCTGCGTCGTGCGATGGCGGCCTGGAAGCGCAAAGGGGGCCTGGAAAAATACTACCAGCGCATCGTCGGCGGCATGCTGGAGCGGGGTTACGAGCAGTCCTTCGCCGAGCAGATCTACAGCCAGATCCAGGGCTTCGGCGAGTACGGCTTTCCGGAGTCGCACGCGGCCAGCTTCGCGCTGCTGGCCTACGCGAGCTCCTGGATGAAGTGCCACGAACCGGCCGCCTTCCTGTGCGCGCTGCTGAACAGCCAGCCGATGGGTTTCTACAGCCCCTCGCAACTGGTGCAGGACGCGCGCCGCCACGGCATCGAGGTGCGCCCGGCCGACGTCACGGTGAGCGGCTGGGAATCCACGCTGGAAGACCTCGACGACGCTAGCCGAGGCCAGCCGGCGGTGAGGCTCGGCCTGCACATGCTGCGCGGGATGAAGCAGGAGAGCGCCGAGCGTATCGAGCTGGCGCGCGCGATCCGGCCCTTCGCCAGCGTGGCCGACCTGGCGCGGCGCGCCGACCTCGATCGCACCGACCTGCAGGTGCTGGCAAGCGGCAATGCGCTGCTCGCGCTGGCGGGACACCGGCGCCAGGCCTTGTGGCAGGCGGTGGGCGCCGTGCCCGACAAGGACCTGCTGCGCCCGACCATGCCGGAGGAAGCCACGCCGGCGCTGGCGCAGCCCGGGGAGGGCGAGGAGATCGTCGGCGACTACCGCGCGCAGGGGCTCACGCTGGGCCGCCATCCACTGGCGCTGTTACGAACCCGGCTGCTCGAAAAGCGCTTCCTGCCGGCCGAAGTGCTCATGAATTTCCAGAACGGCCAGCTGGCGCGCGCCTGCGGCATCGTCACCGTGCGCCAGCGTCCCGGCACGGCCAATGGCGTGCTGTTCCTCACCATCGAGGACGAGACCGGCAACGTCAACGTGATCGTCTGGCCCAAGCTGGTCGAAGAGCAGCGCCGCGAAGTGCTGAACGCTTCGCTGCTGGGCATCTACGGGGTATGGCAAAGGGAAGGGGAGGTCAGGCACCTGGTGGCCAAGCGTCTGGTCGACATGTCGCACCTGCTGGGGAGGCTGGATACGAGGAGCCGGGATTTCTGCTAGCGTGCCGGGCTCACGCCGGCTGCGTGCCAAAGTAGGTGTGCACTTCACCCACCCAGCTCTGGTCCGCCATGTCCGGCCAATGATCGGTATCGAAGCCGGGTGCGTTCTCGATGCGTTCCTTGGGGACGTCCATCGTAAAGCGCTTGTGCTCGGTATCGAGGGTCAGCGCCTGCCAGGGCACGGCGAACAGCTTGTCGCCCAGGCCGAGGAAGCGGCCGGTGGACATCACGGCATAGGCGATGCTGCCGGAACGCATGTCGACCATGAATTCCTTGATGACGCCCAGGTGCTCGTTCTGCAGGTTATGCACGTGGTCGCCGATCAGGGTGTTCGCGCCCATCAGTTCCGGGCCCGGTCCCTTGCCGTGCTTGTTGCTGTACATGCCGTAGTCGTCGCGTTCTTCATAGGACATAAATGCCTCCTTCGCCGGAACGGGAAGGATAACCCGAGTCTGGCGAAGGCATGCAATCACCCCAATGGGAGGCGTCGATCAGAAGGTTTCCCAGCCGTCGTCCGCGCTCGCCACGGCGGGTTCGCGCCTGGCCGCC
>Ga0308169_10003223_pt1 | contig 16138 bp, 19 predicted proteins | sample PhyBR1_2_FD_202139 | JGI IMG/M metagenome (GOLD analysis project Ga0308169, IMG submission 202139) | Phyllosphere microbial communities from UC Gill Tract Community Farm, Albany, California, United States - DLSLSB.R1 | ecosystem: Host-associated > Plants > Phyllosphere > Unclassified | place... | reverse complement strand
CCTTCGATTCGGCCAAGGAGCGCTTTCAGTGCCCCAACGATGCCTGTCGGGCGGCGTTTGATGAGGGGAATCAGCTGACGACGTTCAATGCCAAGAACGTCAATTACATCCGCACGCCGCATTTCAAGAATCAGCCGACGACCCAGCATATCGAAGGCTGCCCTTATGTCAGTCCGAAAACGCCAGGGCTTGATGCGCAAAGCGTTGAGGCAGATGACGACCGCGAGGAGCATTTTCCGTCGGAGTTGTTACTGACTCGGCGTCAGTACGTGCGCAAGCCGTCCGATCCGTCGAAGGACGTTGAGGCAGCGACTCGGCCTACCTCGCCCACCCTATCGTCCCACGGTGATAACGCTCATTCCGCCCAGGACTCGACACCTGACAAGACCAGCGTCTTCGCCCACCCAGTGGAGTGTTTCGTCTCGAACTTCGCGGACAAGGATCTGCTCAAGCGCATGCCGCTGAAGATTGGCGAGCACACGGCGCCCTATGCATCGTTCTTCAAGAAGATCGAGTATTTGCAGGACAACAGGGGCTTGATTTACTGGGGCAAGATCAAGGAAATCAAGGATTACACGCTGAGCTTTCGCATCGATTTCGAAGCAAAGGTCTGGTTCAAGCAGCCGGACGAGGCGAAGAAAAAACCTTACTCGGTCAACGTTTACCTGAGCAAGAAGCTGATCGATAACTACCGCAAGCGCAAAGCGTTCCTGGCAGAGATCAAGCACGCCATCGACAGTGATGCGCCGTTGTATTGTTTCTTCTATGGCGTCACGCCGGAGTTGAAGCAGGTGCCGAGCAAGAAGAACCCCGAAGAAACGTTCGGGGTGTTCAGTGCCAATATCGAGAACCTGGATCACTTTATTATTCGGGAAGCGCCGGGGTTGGCTGAGAAGTAACTTGCAGTACCACTCCTTTCATTGCGCCTCTTGGGCAAGCAGGCGTTCGAACGCCCATATTTCCCGTTTCACTTCCATGCGCCGGTCACGCGCTGCCTGGGCGGCCGACTCATCCAAGCCAGCATAACGTCGCAACCAGTGAATAACCATTTCTTCGTCCGGATACTGGTAGCCCTTGCATTCCTTAGTGCTTCTTGGGACGTCGTTCATGCTGCCATCGAAGCGGCCCGCAGAGAACTCATCAGAGGGTAACGTTCCCCACTCCGCGGCGCAGTCCTCGAAAGTCCAGGAAATTTCGTTAATGTGCTTTTGCGCGCCGCGATGACCACGCTTGTAAAAGACGTACTCACCGCAACATTTCACAAAGCGTTCCATCATCGGCTCATCATCGACCCAGCGAAGAAGATCATGCTGCCCAGCGTGGCGCATCAGGCCATTGATCCATCGTTCGGAAAACCGGTGAACAAAACCTTCGATTTCCGCTTTTTTAGCACCGGCGAAAATCATGCAATAACGGGTTCGCACGTGGATGACGAACAACACGTGTTTGCGCTGCACAGTGATTACATGAACCAGCCATTGCTCGTCGAGCTCACCCAGCTCATCGTCCTCGATAACAGGGGATGGCGGTTTCTCTATCGGGGTGACTTTCTGGCCTTTGCTCACGCGGCTGAAAAAATTACTGGCCGCTTCAGTGCAGTTGAAGATCAGCATTTAAACTCTCGGAAAATATGAGAAACGCTAGGCAATGAAGGCGCCGCGGCTGGCTGGCGGGGACTCGGTGACGCGCATCGCCCTGGACTTGGGCTATGACAGCCCAGCGGCATTTTCCACCATGTTTCGCCGCACGCTCGGCCATGCTCCGAGCACCTGGTTGGAGATGACCGCTGGTCGTTGATCAAAAAAATGAGATTGAAGCGGCCTCAAAACAACTGTACAAAAACACAGTACTTTTAAATCCGCCGCTTTGGAGCTGCTCATGGCCTCTCTCGCAATCAAAACCACCCTGGAACGCATCGCTGTCTATCAATTCACCCCCGCCCACAGTGCGCAGGCCCGCGCCATGTTGGGCTGGAGTGTCGAGGAGCTGTCCCGGCAGTCCGGCGTCTCGGTCAAGGCTATCCGGCGCTTCGAGGCCGGTGGCGAGTTGCTTGACGTGACCCGCCTGGCCCTGGCCTTTCGCCTGGAAGCCGAGGGTCTGGTGTTCTTCCCCGGCTTCGCACCGGGGCGCGGCATGAACATCAAGGGCGCGACGCCCGACCCGATGGGGCGGCCTGATTACGCGATGATCGAGTAAAACCCACCGCGCAGGTTCTAGGCGATCCCAGCTTGGTCCTGATACGCCGAGGGTTCCACGTCCAGCCACCAGGCGCGGCCAGATTGCGGCTGCGTCAGTGTGAAGGCTTCGCCCATTTGGGGCGTGGTGATGCAGACGTTGCGTTCCCAGGCCAGCGCCAGGATGCGATCGAAGGGTTCATACCAGGCATGCATCGCCAGGTCGAACGTGCCGTTGTGGATGGGCAGCAACCAGCGCCCCTTCACGTCGATATGGGCCTGCAAGGTTTGCTCCGGCTGCATGTGGACATGAGGCCAATCGACGTTATAGGCACCGGTTTCCATCAGCGTCAGATCGAACGGGCCGTATCGTTCGCCGATGCGTTTGAAACCGTCGAAATAACCCGTGTCGCCGCTGAAAAAAATCCGCGTATCGCCGTCGATCATGACCCACGAAGCCCACAGGGTGCTGTTGCTGTCGAACAGGCCACGTCCGGAAAAATGCTGGGAGGGCGTGGCAATGAACTCGATGCCGTCAACCTCGGTGCCTTGCCACCAGTCCAACTGGCGCACCTTGCTGGCGTCGATGCCCCATTTGATCAGGGTGTCGCCTACGCCCAAGGGTGCCAGGAAGTGACGGGTCTTGGCCGCCAGCTTGAGGATGGCGTGGTGGTCTAGGTGGTCATAATGATCATGGGAAAGGATCACCGCTTCGATGGGCGGCAATTCTTCCAGGCTGATGGGTGGTTGGTGAAAACGCTTGGGGCCGGCCCATTGCACAGGTGAGGCGCGCTCGGAGAAAACGGGGTCTGTGAGCCAGAATTTATCCCGCAGCTTGAGCAGCACGGTGGAATGGCCCAGGCGGAAGACGCTGTGGTTCGGCGCGGCCAGCAACGCGGCACGCGTCAGCGGTTGAACGTCGATGGTTCCCGCAGGACGGGTGGAGCGCGGCTTGTGGAAGATCATGTTCCAGATGATGCGCAGGGTGGTGCCAAAGCCTTCGCGCGGTGTGAAGGCATGATTGCGATACTTGCCCTGTTCATGTCGCGATGCAGGATTATCCGGAGAAGAAATGGTCATGATGCGATAACTCCAAGGGCGTCAGCGCTGTTGCGCTTCGCCGTTGTGGACGCTGGATGGCCGCTACGTGCATGCTCAGCCGCTTGGTTCAAAAAAACTACACCACTCGGTGTAGTTTCTACATTGCATCAATCCTCCAGCCAAGTAAACTGCCGAGTGTAAATTCTCTCTTTCAACCGACGAATGCCCATGACCGCACCGCAGCGCCTCACCGAGCGAAAACGCGAAGCCATCCTCCAAGCCGCGATTGCTGAATTCCGTAGCAGCGGTTTCGAGGTCACCAGCATGGACAGGATCGCGGCGACTGCTGGCGTATCCAAGCGCACGGTGTACAACCATTTCCCGAGCAAGGAAGAACTGTTTGCCGAAATTCTGAATCGGTTATGGAACAGCATCACTGCGGAACTGGACATGCCCTACCGCTCTCGGGCGCCTCTACGGGAGCAATTGCAAACGCTGCTGCAAGCCAAATTGCACCTGCTGGCGGACGAGAATTTCCTCGACCTGGCACGCATTGCCATCGCGGCGACGATTCACTCCCCGGAGCGAGCCCAGGACATGGTGTCGCGCATGGGGCAACGTGAAGAAGGCCTGACGACCTGGATTCGCCAGGCCCAGGCCGATGGTCGGTTGAAACCCGTTGAGCCAGCCTTTGCCGCCCAACAGATGCATGGGCTGCTCAAGACGTTCGCGTTCTGGCCGCAGGTTTCAATGGGCCAACCAAGCCTGACCCAAGAGGAGCAGACTCGGGTGATCGAGTCGGCGCTCGACATGTTCCTGAGTCGCTACCAGGCCTGATCAACCGGTGGATTCCTGTGCAGGGCTTACTGCACGGATGAATCACTTATGAATTTCTGGTGCATTTCGGTGGTCAAGCTGTCGATACGCTCAGTCAATGCCTTGGTCATTTCCGTCAGGCGAGTGTTCTGCTCGAGCAATTCGAGCAACTGCGCCGTGTTCTGGGCGGCCTGAGCCTGGCGCTCGCTGTTGGCAACAGCCAAGGCTTCGCGATGCTGGGCATCGGCTTCAGCCTGGGCTTTGTCCCGGGCGGCCTGACGGGTTTGTGCCAGCAAAATCAGCGGCGCGGCATAGGCCGACTGCAGGCTGAACGCCAGGTTCAGCAAGATGAACGGGTAGGCGTCGAAATGAAACACGCCCAGCAGGTTCAGGCTTACCCATATCAGGACGATCAAGGTTTGCGCGCCTAGGAACATCGGCGTCCCGAAAAAACGCGCGAATGCCTCAGCCCTCAGCGCGAAGCGATCATTGCCAAAGGTCGGCGCCAGATGGGCGTGAGGGCGATGAAAGCGCAAGTGGTCAACGGCTGCGGAGGGTGTGGGCTGGGAAGACTTCGTCATCGTGATGCTCTCTGCCAAGTGCGGGTGCTCAAGGCACTATAACCGTTGGGAGAGCGTCATCCATTGAGTCATGCACCCTTGTTCCGTTAAAAATCAGCACCAGCGCAGATTGCGCCCCAACTCGTCGAACAAGGTCACCACAGAGCGCAAGGCCCGGCAGTCCGGACGGGTCAGCAGCCACAGCGCCGTGTCGTAACCCTTCAGCGGTTCGCTCAAAGGCATCACGCCCTTGCTTGCATCGATCAAGAAGTCCGGCAACGCCGCAACCCCCAGGCCGGCCCGCACCAGCTCGGTGACCGAAAGCATGCTATTACAACGATAGGCGGGCACCACGCCGGGTAGGTGCTGGCGACGCCAGGCCACGGTGGGGTGATCGGGCAGGAAATCGTCCGGCGCTATCCAGCTCATGGACGCCAGCGCCTGCGCATTGACCGAGCGCAGATACTCGGCACCCGCACATACCCGATAAGCCACACTACCCAGATTTCGCCCGACCAGATGCTCCGGCGGCGTCCGGGTCAATCGCAACGCCACGTCGGCGTCGCGACGGCTCAGGTTGGCAAAGTCGTTCGATGTGCTCAGTTCAAGGCTCAACGCCGGATAAGCCGGCATGAAACGCGCGAGCGCCGGCAACAACAACGCTTGCAGGACTGAGTCACTGCAGGTCAGGCGCACCGTCCCGCTGATAACCTCGCCGCCCTGCTCCACGCCCACCCGCGCCGCCTCCAAGGCTTGCTCTGCCCGCTCGGCTTGTTCGGCCAACGCCTGGGCCAGGCTCGTGGGCAAGTAACCCGAACGGCTTTTATCGAACAAGGGTTGGCCGAGGGCGGCCTCCAAACGACGCACCGAGCGAAAGACGGTGGAGACATCCACCGCCAGCAGTCGAGCCGCCCGTGCCAGAGAGCCGCCACGTACCAGCGCAAGGATCAGGGACAGGTCGGGATAGTCCAGACGATAGTGCGTGGCTGCATTGATCACTTGGGTAAACGCCAATATTGGTTGCGTGAACGCCAATCTATAGTGGCAACCAGGAATCAACAAGCGGCGAGCCACCCATGGAAAAACAGCACCCCCTCAACATCGCCCTGGTCGGCGATCATGACCTGCAAATCACCGCTCACCGAGCGATCCCCCTCGCACTTGAACTGGCCGGCAGGCAAACGGGCCACGACATTCGTTTCCAGTGGCTGGCCACCAACGGGCTTGTCGACGATACGTTGTTGAATGACTTCGATGGTGTCTGGTGCGTCCCCGGCAGCCCCTATCAAAATGAAGAAGGCGCCTTGCGAGCCATTCGTTTTGCCCGCGAACAACGTCGGCCTTTCCTCGGCACCTGCGGCGGCTTTCAGCATGCCGTGTTGGAATATGCCCGCAACGTGATGGGCTGGGCCGACGCCGCCCATGGCGAAACGTCCCCCAACGCTGAACGGGCATTGCTGACGCCGCTGAGCTGTGCCCTGGTCGAGACCATCGACAGCCTTCAACTCGATGCGGGCTCATTGATTGCCAAGGCTTACGGCCGACAGACCGCGTTCGAGGGCTACCATTGCCGATTCGGGGTTAATCCAGACTTTGAAAAAGAGTTGCTGAGCCAGCGCCTGCACGCCGTTGCGAGGGATTCGGCCGGCGACCTGCGAGCCGTGGAACTGCACGATCACCCGTTCTTCGTCGCCACGCTGTTCCAGCCTGAACGCGCCGCACTGGAAGGCCGCGTGCCGCCACTGGTCAGTGCGTTTGTCGAAGCCTGCGCGAGGAAAACGCCATGAGCGCCCCTTATTACGCCGTGATTTTCACCTCCCTGCGTACCGAGGGGGACCAAGGCTACGCCGAAGCCGCCGAGCACATGCTGGCCCTTGCCCAGGAGCAACCCGGATTCTTAGGCGTCGAATCGGCCCGTGGCGACGATGGTTTGGGGATTACCGTGTCCTACTGGAGCGACGAGGCAGCGATCCTGGCCTGGAAGCAACATCCCGAACACGTCGCGATCCGCGAACGTGGCCGATCAACCTGGTATGCGCACTTTCAGACGAGGGTGTGCAAGGTCGAACGAGAATACGCCTTCCAACGCCCAATCTGACGTCACAGCATGATCGTCGATCAATCTGTGGCGTGATAACCGGGATGCTTTTGTGGCGAGGGAGCTTGCTCCCGCTTGAGTGCGCAGCGCTCATTTTTTTGGGGGGCCGCTGCGCGACCCAGCGGGAGCAAGCTCCCTCGCCACAGGACCGTGCCATTCCAAAAATCCTAGTGGGCCCCACAGGTTTTTTTCAATTCAGGATCAAGGGCTCAGCCCTCGACCAACTGCCGCACCGCGACGATTTCCGGCAGATCGCTGCGGGCCATGTACACACGCAACGGCTCGGTGAGGTTAATCCGGTCGTCGACGTTCTGGTCCAACAGCAACTGGATTCGCTCGCGCTTGAGCGCCATGGTGCCGTCTGCCGCCGCGGCCCAGGCAAATTCGCTGGTGGGGATGATGCCGTCATCGGCGACGTCCATGCCAAAAGCGTCTTCGCTGAAACGCACGATGTATCGGCCGGTCTTGCGGTTCAGGCCGACAAAACCTTTTAGCTGGTCGGCGGCCTGGCAGATGAGTGTCGAAGTGATGCGCATGGTAAACCTCATGGATGCGTCCCGAGGGACGTCTGATCGATGGTTTACACGCAGGGCAAGCGAATGATGATGTTCAGGTTTCCCTCTGCCGGGGAAACTGGTGCGGCCAAGGGTACTGCAAAGTGGTTCGAAAGTGCGTGGGAAAATCCGCTTTACGCAGGTCAATGTCGGTATAGCGATAGCGTCCGCAGCGTTCAGTTGTTAAAAGAGAGGTTTTTCAGAAACCGCGAAAGGATCTCGAGCATGCCTGTCACCTTTACCCGTAGCGCCCTGATGCTCAGCCTGTTGCTCGGCCTCGGCCAAGCACATGCCGTTGAAACACCAGGCCCCAAGGCCCTGGCAACCCAGCAGGGTATTCCCCATCCAGCGGTCATTGCCCATCGCGGCGCCTCGTTCGACGCACCAGAATCCACCGCCGCCGCCTACAAGCTGGCGCGGGACCTGGGAGCGGATTACCTGGAACTCGACCTGCAACGCAGCAAGGACGGCGTCCTGTTCGTCTTGCATGACGACAGCCTGCTGCGCACGACAGATGTCGCGACCAAGTTTCCCGAGCGCAAGGACAGCAGCGCCAACGCGTTCACCATGGCCGAACTCAAGACGCTGGACGCCGGCAGTTGGTTCAACGCGGCCTACCCGGACCGCGCACGTCCTTCCTTCGCGGGCCTGAAGATCCTGACGCTGGACGAAGTGATCAACATCGCCGAGGGCAACCCCCAGCAGAAACCAGGGCTGTACATCGAGACCAAGGAGCCCAAGCTGTTCCCCGGCATCGAGCGCGACCTCAAGGATAAATTGCAAGACCGGGGCTGGCTGAGCCCGTCCGGGTCCAAGCTGGCCAAACGCGCCACCGGCGTGGGCCAGGGCAAAGGCAAAGTGGTCTTGCAAACGTTTGAGAAGAGCAGCCTGGAACTGCTTCATCAGGAAATGCCCAAGGTGCCTAAAATCCTGCTGCTATGGGTAGGTGAAGGCAACATCGAACCTAAATCCAAAGTGACGTTCGCCGAGTCCGGCGAAACCGACAAGGCGGCCTACTACGCCAGACAGGAGCCCAAGGACAAGGCCGAGTTCGAGCAATGGATCCAGTACGCCAAGGCCCACGGCGCCATCGGCACCGGACCTTCAGCGGCATTGACCCATGGCGGCAGCCAGAGCTATTCGGACCTGGTGAAACCGTGGATGAATCAATACACCCACGACCAGGGTTTGCTGGTACATGTCTACACCGTGGATGAGCCGGTGGACTTCAAGAAAGTGATGGATGCCGGCGTAGATGGCATTTTCACCAACCGGTCCAGTGAATTACTCAAGTATTTCAAGCGCCCTGAAACCGGCAGTGTGGCGCAACTATTGGAGAAGAACGGTTATTGAGGAATCAGGGTGGGATTGGTGCAGTCGCTGCAAGTTTTCCGAATTAAGGGTGAATTAAGTTGCCAGAGATAATCTGACCCCACTTAAACGAATCACCTTTAACGACACCAAGGAAAGACAATATGAAAACTTTGACTGCCCTGTTTACCGCTGCCGCCCTGACCCTTACTGCTGGCCTGGCCCAGGCTGATGTACGAGTCGATCAGATTCCTGAGTTGGTCAAGAGCGGCAAGATCAAGTCCCTTGAGTCGATGAATGCCGAAGCCCTGAAGTTGCACCCGGGCGCCACCATCACCGACACCGACCTGGATAACCACTTCAACGGTTATGAATATGAAGTGGAACTCAAGACCGCCGACGGCAAGGAATTCGACGTTGATTTCGATGCAACCACCGGCAAAGTTCTGTCGAACAAGCAAGACATCTGATCCAAAAATCAAAGAAGCCGCGCAACTTTCAAGCTGCGCGGCTTTTTCGTGAACGTATCCAAGCGATCACCGCATTCCAACTGTCACAAAACCATCAAAATACCCTGCAATGATGCCGCTAAGTGAACCTGTCATCGCCCGACAGGCACCCCCCGCCAGCGAGCCTTCATGAACCACAGCATCGACCAAAGCCATCGCGACCCGGACCTGTTCGGCCTGCTCTACGGGTTTCGTTTCCTACCTGGCGAGCGCGGGCGAGAGATCGATTCGGCCCAGGCCCTGCAAAGCCTGGAACAACCGCAAGATCCCGACGAATTCCTCTGGTTGCACCTGAATTTGGCCCACGCCGCGTGCGAGCGCTGGATGAAAAGCCGGCTGGCCTTGCCGCAGGAATTTTTCGAGGCCTTGCACGAAGGCTCGCGGTCGACCCGTATCGAGCACGTGGACTCGGCGTTGCTCGCCGTGGTCAACGATGTCGTGTTCAACCTCAGCAACCTGGTGTCCTCGGACGTGTCCACGTTGTGGGTGTGCGTGAGCAGCCGATTGATTGTCAGCGCACGCCTGCAACCGCTGCATTCGGTCGACAAGCTGCGCTCATCGGTCAAGGCCGGCGAGTGCTTTCGGTCGCCCTTGGAGTTGCTCGTGCATCTGCTGCGCGACCAGGGCGAAGTGCTGACCCAGATCGTGCGCAAGACCAGCCTCAGCGTCGACCAGATCGAGGATCAGTTGCTGTCTTCACGCCTGTCCACCAACCGCGCCGAACTGGGCAGCCAACGCCGGGTGCTGGTGCGCTTGCAACGCCTGCTGGCCCTGGAGCCAGGCTCGTTGCTGCGCCTGCTCAATCGCCCGCCGCAATGGCTGCAGAAAGAGGACGTCAAGGAGCTGCGCAAATCCACCGAGGAGTTCGCCCTGATCATCAACGATCTCACAGCCCTGGGCGAACGCATCAAGCTGCTGCAGGAAGAAATCGCCGCCAACCTCAACGAACAGAGCAACCGCACACTGTTCACCCTGACGGTGGTCACGGTACTGGCGTTGCCCATCAACATCATTGCCGGCTTCTTCGGCATGAACGTCGGCGGTGTGCCGCTGGCCAGTGATCCCGAGGGCTTCTGGATCCTGGTGGCGCTGGTCGCCACCTTCACCGTGATCGCCGGCCGATGGGCGTTTCGCAAGCGGCGCGATTATTGAACTGGTTCACTTCAAGTTTGCATGGAACCTTGTGGCGAGGGAGCTTGCTCCCGCTCGGCTGCGCAGCAGTCGTAAAAGCTGTCGCACCGCGCTGAATGGCTTTGGGGCTGCTGCGCAGCCCAGCGGGAGCAAGCTCCCTCGCCACGGGTGTTAACCAAGCCCTGTTCCAAACCGATCAATGTCGTCAGGCACTCAACCGCGCCGTCACGTCGTTCAACTGCCCCGACAACCCGTGCAAATCCCGACTGGCCGCTTCAGTACGCTGCACATTGTCCAGGTTGGTGCTGGCAATGCAGGTGATTTCAGTCAGGTTGCGCGAGATATCCTCGGCCACGGAGGTCTGCTCCTCCGCAGCCGTGGCAATCTGGCGATTCATGTCGCGAATCGCTTCCACTGCCTCGGTAATGCGTTCGAGCATGGCGCCGGCCTGGGTCACCTGCTCGACACTTTCTTCGCTGCGCGACTGCCCGCTCTCGATGGCCTGGGCCGCGTCCACCGCGCCCGTTTGAACGGTCTGGATGATCTGGTTGATCTCGATGATCGACGACGCGGTGCGCTGGGCCAGGCTGCGCACTTCATCGGCCACGACGGCAAAACCGCGCCCGGCCTCACCGGCCCGAGCGGCTTCGATGGCAGCGTTGAGGGCCAGCAGGTTGGTCTGCTCGGCGATCCCGCGAATCACTTCCAACACCTTGCCGATGCGTCCACTGTCGGTTTCCAGGCGGCGAATCACCGTGGCGGTGTTGGCAATCTCGCTGCGCATCCGGGTGATGGTGTGGATGGTGCCTTGCATGACCTTCTCGCCCTGCTGCGCCGACTGATCGGCGTCATCGGCGGCCCGCGCCGCGTCGGCGGCATGGCGGGCGACTTCCTGGGCGGTGGCAGACATTTCGTTCATCGCCGTCGCTACCTGATCGGTGCGCTCGAACTGCTCGCTGGTGCCCTGGCTCATCAGGCTGGCGATGGCATTGAGCTCACCGCTGGCGCTGTCCAGCTCCGTGGCGCTGCGTTGCAGGCGGGTGAAGGTTTCGGCAAGGAAACCACGCAGCGTATTGGCCGCCACCGCAAGATTGCCCAGCTCATCCTGGCGATTGCTGGTGACACGTTCGGCAAAACGTCCAAGGCTCAGTTGGGTGACATAGTCGATCAAGGCGCGGATTGGCTGCACCAGGTTGCGATTGATCAACCACAGGCTGAACAGGCCGATCAGCAGGCCTGACACCAACATCACCGCGATACCCAGCATGATCGTGCGGTCCGCACCTGCGCTGATCAGCACCGACTCTTCATTGCCCAGCTTGTGCAAATCCGCCACAAGTTCACTCATCTGCTCGCTGGCCGCACGGTCCACGCCCTTGACCGCTGCAGCTCCCGCCGCTGCGTCGGCACCTGACGCGACAAACGCATCACGGCCTTTTTGATAGGCGCCGCCCAACTGCGCGTGCTCAGCGCGCAGCTGTTCGATACGTGTCCTGATCGGCGCAGGGACACCATGATGGTTGCTCAATTTCCCCAGCAGTTCCTGGACATCATGCTGCCGCTCCTCGAACTGCTTCCAATATTTATCCAGTTCCGCCGGCTCCTTGCCACGCAACAAGACGTTCTTCCATTCCTGGACCTGGGCCTTGAACTGCAGATTGGCCTCATCGATCAATTGCGACGCATGCAACGGGCCATCAAGCAGGTTGCGATAATTCTGGATGCCATCGGACAGGAAATGAAAGGACGCCAGGGCGATCAACAGCATCGCCAACAGGCTGCCGCTCAGCAGGGCCAGAATCTGCGCTCTCAGGGATTTTTGTAGAAACATGGAGTCGATCTCTTCGAATAAAAGACTTCCATGTCCGGGGTCCACTCTCGCGACTGAATGTGGAGGATATGTACTCAGCATCGGCTCGCGGCGCCCGTTCTTGAGCCGCGGCGACCGCCGGTAGCGACGGCGTTTTCGCTGCTGGACATGACCTGTCCAGACAAGCCCACCGGTCGCCCCACCCGGATTGAAAGTCTTTTTGTCATTTCTCCTGGGGTATCCTGCCCACGCTTTGTAGAAGCGCGGATCTACCCGATCGATCAACAGACTTTGCGAGGAGCGCGAAATGCACGAGATCCCTAATCTCCCCTTCCCAAGCCTGCACGAACCTGAGCAGACGACCCCGCTGCAAGCCGCAGGGCAACCCGACGCCCAGCAACCCGAGCAGCAGCAAACCACTGAACGCCGCCAGGCCGACAACGAAGACTGATCCACCCGCAGCACCAGACTGTGTGGAAAGCGCTAAGATGCGCTTTCCACACCGCCTGAATCCGAGCCCCACGCCATGACCGACGACACTTCCTCCTTCAGCCCGGCCCAGGCCAGCGTGCTGATCGGTACCGCCGAGAAAATGGTCGAGATCTGGACCCGCCTCTCTCCCGAGAAACAAGCCGCCCTGTTGACTCGATTCGGCACGGAAGAAAACGCCATTGCCGCGCTGGTCACTGCGCACCTGGTCGCTGGCGAAACCACACCCGAACCGCCGTCCGGCAAATAGTTTTACTTTTCTGCGCGCCACCCGCACGGTCACCGTTATCATAAGCAGCCTATCTATCCTGCTGCCCCGTGGACCTTTTACCCATGCCAGATCTCCAGCGCCCCATGGCGGTCACGCTGCAAGTCGTTTCCATCGTCCTGTTTACCTTTATCGGCTATCTGAACATCGGTATTCCCCTGGCCGTGCTACCCGGGTTCGTCCATGGCGAATTGGGATTCGGCGCGGTGATCGCCGGGCTGGTCATCAGCGTCCAGTACTTGGCCACGCTGCTCAGCCGCCCTTATGCGGGGCGCATCATCGACAACCTGGGCAGCAAGCGCGCGGTCATGTTCGGCCTGGCCGGGTGTGGCTTGAGCGGCGTTTTCATGCTGGTTTCTGCCTGGACCGCAAGCACCCCAACCCTGAGCCTGACCAGCCTGTTGATCGGCCGCCTGGTGCTGGGCAGCGCCGAAAGCCTGGTGGGCTCGGGCTCGATCGGCTGGGGCATCGGCCGGGTCGGCGCGGCGAATACCGCCAAGGTCATTTCGTGGAACGGCATCGCGAGTTACGGCGCGCTGGCGATCGGCGCGCCGTTGGGGGTGTGGCTGGTGAAGTCCCTGGGGTTGTGGAGCATGGGCACCAGCATCATCCTGCTGGCCGTGCTGGGGCTGGCGTTGGCCTGGCCGAAAACCGCCGCGCCCATCGTCGTCGGCGAACGCCTGCCGTTCCTGCATGTGCTGGGACGCGTATTGCCCCACGGCTGCGGGCTGGCCCTGGGCTCCATCGGTTTTGGCACCATCGCCACCTTCATTACCCTGTATTACGCCACGCAGCATTGGGACAACGCCGTGCTCTGCCTGAGCCTGTTCGGCGCCTGCTTCATCGGTGCGCGCCTGTTGTTCGGCAACCTGATCAACCGTCTCGGTGGATTCAGGGTCGCGATTGCCTGCCTGTCGGTGGAAACCCTGGGCTTGCTGCTGTTATGGCTGGCGCCCGATGCACAGTGGGCTCTGGCGGGCGCGGCGTTGAGTGGTTTCGGTTTCTCGCTGGTATTCCCGGCGCTGGGCGTGGAAGCGGTCAACCTGGTACCGGCCTCCAGCCGTGGGGCGGCGGTGGGCGCTTATTCGTTGTTCATCGATTTGTCGTTGGGCATCACCGGCCCACTGGCCGGGGCGATCGCCGCCGGTTTCGGCTTTGCCTCGATTTTTCTGTTCGCTGCACTGGCGGCCCTGGGCGGGCTGGCATTGAGCGTCTACCTGTACCGTCAGGCGCCTCGCTACCGTGAAGAGCGGGAGAAGCTCTAGAAATCCACCTTGCCGCGCCCGGCCTTGATCGAGCCGCGCTTGGTCTTCGATTCGAGGCGACGTTTTTTCGAGCCCAGGGTCGGTTTGGTCGGGCGGCGTTTCTTTTCGACCTTGGTGGCGCTGAGGATCAGTTCGACCAGGCGCTCCAGCGCATCGGCCCGATTCTGTTCCTGCGTGCGATATTGCTGGGCCTTGATGATCAACACGCCGTCGCTGGTGATACGACTGTCGCGCAGCGCCAGCAGCCGCTCCTTGTAGAACTCGGGCAACGATGAGGCAGGAATATCGAAGCGCAAGTGCACGGCGCTGGAAACCTTGTTGACGTTCTGCCCCCCGGCGCCCTGGGCACGAATGGCCGTCAGCTCGATCTCGGCGTCCGGGATGTGCACGGTGTTGGAAATGACCAGCATGAAATGTGTCCGGTGTCAGGTTCCACAGGATACCGCGAATTCCCAAGACAACACTTAACCCCTGTGGGAGCGAGCCTGCTCGCGAAGGCGGCGGTACAGTCGACATTTCTAGAACTGATACACCGCTTTCGCGAGCAGGCTCGCTCCCACAGGGGATTTGTATGTGGCCTGAAAGAACAAACCCGGCACTCGGCCGGGTTTGTCTTCTTTCAGCGATGCTTACTTGGCGGCAGCCGCCACGGCCAGCTCATGCCGAGCCTCGCGCTTGTTCTTGATCACATAGCACACCCACATGAACACCACCCACACCGGAATCGCGTACACCGAGACCTGGATGCCGGGGATCAGCAGCATCACGCCGAGGATGAACACCACGAACGCCAGGCAGACATAGTTGCCATACGGGTACCACAACGCCTTGAACAGTGGCGTCTGGCGAGACTGGTTCATGTGCTGGCGGAACTTGAAGTGCGAGTAGCTGATCATCGCCCAGTTGATCACCAGGGTCGCGACCACCAACGACATCAGCAGCTCCAGCGCATGCTGGGGAATCAGGTAATTGAGCAGCACCGCCACCAGCGTGACCGCCGCCGAGGCGAGGATCGAACGCACCGGCACGCCGCGCTTGTCGATTTTCGCCAGGGCCCGGGGCGCATCGCCCTGCTCGGCCATGCCCAGCAACATGCGGCTGTTGCAGTAGGTGCCGCTGTTGTACACCGACAAAGCGGCGGTCAGCACGACGAAGTTGAGGATGTGCGCAGCGGTATTGCTGCCCAGCATTGAAAACACCTGCACGAACGGGCTGCCGCTGTAGGCATCGCCGGAAGCGTTGAGTGTGGCCAGCAGGCTGTCCCAAGGCGTCAGGGACAACAGCACCACCAAGGCACCGATGTAGAAAATCAGGATCCGGTAGATCACCTGGTTGATGGCCTTGGGGATCACGGTCTTCGGCTTGTCGGCTTCAGCAGCAGTGAAACCGAGCATTTCCAGGCCACCGAAGGAGAACATGATGATCGCCATCGCCATGACCAGGCCGCTCACGCCGTTGGGGAAGAACCCGCCGTGGGACCACAGGTTGCTGACTGACGCTTGCGGGCCGCCATGACCGCTGACCAGCAGGTAGCTGCCCAGGGCGATCATGCCAACAATCGCCACGACCTTGATGATCGCGAACCAGAACTCGGCCTCGCCGAAGACCTTGACGTTGGCCAGGTTGATCGCATTGATCAGGATGAAGAACGCCGCCGCCGAGACCCAGGTTGGAATGTCCGGCGCCCAATAATGGATGTACTTGCCAACCGCCGTCAGCTCGGACATGCCCACCAGGATGTAGAGGATCCAGCAGTTCCAACCCGACAGGAACCCGGCGAAACCGCCCCAGTACTTATGGGCAAAATGACTGAAGGACCCGGCCACCGGCTCTTCGACGATCATCTCGCCCAACTGGCGCATGATCATGAAGGCGATGAAGCCGCAAATGGCGTAGCCAAGGATCATCGACGGGCCGGCTGATTTCAGCACCCCCGCCGAGCCGAGGAACAGGCCCGTGCCGATCGCGCCGCCAAGGGCGATCAATTGAATGTGGCGATTTTTCAGGCCGCGCTTCAGCTCGCCTGAATGCGAGTTTTGTCCACTCATGAAAAGGGTCTCACGCAAGGTTTGATGATGTTCGTTAGACGTTGCCGCTCGAATCGGATCTCAA
>Ga0308169_10003219_pt1 | contig 16152 bp, 16 predicted proteins | sample PhyBR1_2_FD_202139 | JGI IMG/M metagenome (GOLD analysis project Ga0308169, IMG submission 202139) | Phyllosphere microbial communities from UC Gill Tract Community Farm, Albany, California, United States - DLSLSB.R1 | ecosystem: Host-associated > Plants > Phyllosphere > Unclassified | place... | reverse complement strand
CTTATAGATTGGCTTTATGCCTAATCGAATGTGTCAAATTCTACCATAAGCCCTTTTTTCTTAGAAAGGGCTAGGTTTTGAGTTTTTAAACAAATGCCGGTTAGTTTTTATTTTCAACAATGTTTTTAGGTTCTGGAATAATAATATCCAGTCCTACCTTTTCTTTATAGAGCTGTTTTAACAAAGCCAGGTCGTGATTAATTTCTGTTGGATAAATTTTCCCTAAAATCCCACCTTCCTTGGTCTGAGAATTGGCATACATTAAAACGATAGGTACACCTGCAGCTTTGGCAATGTGCCAAAAACCTGTACGAATAGGTTTTCTGACTTCACCTGTTTTGGCACGGGTTGCTTCAGGAGCAATCACCAGATTAAATTTTTCATTCTGCTGAAAATGCTCGACCATAAGCGAAACGATATCCTTATTTGCTTTTCGATCGACAGCAATTCCTCCAATGGCCTCTAATAAAGGTTTCATGGGACCTTTAAATAATTCTTTTTTAATCAGGGTATGAATTTTTATATCATAAATCTGGAATAGTGCTAGTGAAAGCACTGCATCCATCATGGAAGTATGTTCAAATCCGACAATGACCTGCTTATTTTCAAGTACATCTGGTTCAACATGATAGTTCCATCCTGCAAGCTTAAATGCAGATTCACCAATAAATTTTTTTAACATGGAGGTAGGGGATATTTGACAATACGAAAGGAGGTTAATTTCTGCCTGTTCGAATTTATAGTCAAGTGTTGATGCGTTAAAAATAATCAAATAAATACACTATACATAGCTTTTAAAAATGCAGCCATTAATTGGTTGTATATATAAAACAGTCTTGATAAAGACTTTAAAGATATAATTCAATATAAAATAAGACTTAATTGTGGCTATTCAGATGAAAAAATACCTATTAGACTTTTGTCGAAGATAAAATTTTTTAAGCACCTGTCCTTTTTCGGCATTTGTTTAATGAGGATTGAAAAGAATGATGTATGTTTCGACTTTTCTATTAGCGGTTTGCTTGTTTATGCTCGTTGTTGTATGGTCTTTAATCGAAATTCGCATTGAAGAGCAAAAAGAACGCAGTCTTTAGTTTTAATCTGTAGTCCTCGCTTAAATAATTTTATTATTTAGGTTTTAAGAATTCTGATTTAAAATCTAAATAAAAATTAAAATAAGAGTTTTTAAGTATAAGAAATTCATCTTTATCACATGATTTTGGCCTGAACAATGCAATTCATTACAGCATAGATTTTTTAGCTTACTTTTTTATTCCTTCTTACTGGAAGAATTGAGAAAGCAGCACTCTAAGCGTGTTAAATGTTCTGATTGTCAAAGTAGGTGTATATCTTCAATTTTGTAGTTTAATCATTGATTTTAATGTTCTTTCTAAAATTTCTTTGGATCGCATTTTTTTATTAAGCGAATGATTCGATTTGCGCGGTGTTGAAGATAGGTGAGGAATGAAGTTTTTTAAAAAAAATTGCCGTTTAAAAGTTAACCAAGATTGTTGAGTTAGTGTGCAGGCAGAAACGAAAGGGCTTGTCTTTTAAAAAAATCTTCGCTAGTATGCTTTTCGTCTGAAATTATTGATAAATAAAGCTTTCAGAATATAGGGCCTATAGCTCAGTTGGTTAGAGCAGCGGACTCATAATCCGTTGGTCGACAGTTCAAGTCTGTCTGGGCCCACCATATATAACAAGCACTTAAGAGCGATTCTCTTAGGTGCTTTTTTAATTCTGAATCCTATATAAGTACTATGTAAGCAATAAAAAAATTAGCAGTGTAAAAAGCACAGGCAATAAAAACGCCTCATTGCGAGGATGTGTCCTTAACTATTAGATGCAAGAAAATCATTTCACATAGTTGCACTCCACAGCTACCAGAATAGAGATCATGCCAAAGATCGCCATTCTTATAAAAACAGAAAATATAGAGACATGTGAAGAAATCCCATTCACGAGGTATTTAATTTTTGCGCCCTTAAAATTAGCTAGGGTTGACCTTCTCAGTTACCATCCATTCCAATTTTAGTTTGGAGTACTTTTTTCATCAGTGTTTCTAGCTAAGCTTTTAAACAAGTCATCCCAAGAAATCACATGGTTAGTTTTATTCAGGTCTTTAGCTTAAACCTACTCCTTAAAAGTCTCATTCAAAGCCTGCTGCACTGCATCAACACGTGATTTACAGGCTTTGTAAGCAGACATCGACTCTTCAACGATTTTCATCAAGTTATCAATATCAGGCTCTTCTTGTGATTGCAGCAGCTCAGCATTCTTCTGAAGAATTTCATAACCTTCTTTAAACGTTAATTCTTTTTTAGTCATTGCTTATTACCTTTGTCACGTGGGCTTCAATGGTGCCATCCTGTAATTCTACCTGAAGACTGTCATCCGAAATCTGTTGAATAGAATGAATAGCTTTGCCTTGGCTGCGGACGATACCGAAACCTTTGGCCATAACATGCCGCGGATTCTGTAATAGGACTTCACGCATTAATGATTCAACCTGCTTGGAAGCCAGTTTAATTTGCTGCTGCGCTAAGTACTGTAAGGTGTCTTTTATTAAATCCAGGGTTTTACTGGCTTCATTGATTTGGCCATGAGCAAGCGTTTTAATTACTCTGATGTATTGATCATTTTGGCTTTGATATGCCGTGATTTGATGCTGAGATAAAAGCTTGATCGTCTGTAGTGATTCCAGTACTTTCTGAGTCCGTTCCACAATCACATTGCGAATACCGCCAATCACTTTACTTGGGGTGTCAAATGACCGGTGAGCGATTTCATCCAAAATGGTGCGGTCCTTTTCATGGCCAATACCGACCCAGACCGGAACTGTACGTTTGCAGAGCAGGGCCGCTAAATCATAGTCATTTAAATAAGCCAGATCATTTACAGCACCGCCGCCCCGGATAATTACAATTAGATCTGGTGCGGCTTTAAAGTCTTTAGCCCACTGACGTAAACCATCGCCCAATGAATTGATAATTGAAACTGCAGCGGTATTTCCCTGAAAGGTGGCAGTGTGATAAACGAAATGACAAACACCGGCTTTATTTAAAGTATCAGCATCTTTCTTGAAGTCACCTAAACCCGCCGCATTTTCCGGAGCAATCACCAAAACGTTTTGAATATCGAACGGAGTGGGGAGGAGTTTATTTTTATCGGCTAAACCTTCTTTGGTTAAGCGTTCTAATATTTGCTGATAGCGCTGTGCAATATCACCCAGGGTATAACTTGAATTAATATCTTCTATATTGAGGGAAAAACCATACTGTGGATTAAATGTAGCTTTAACTTTAATCAGGACATTTAGATCCTTAGATAGCTCAATACCACTTTCACGTTCGAATTTTAAAACCATTTTGGCTGCTGAAAACTTCCAGATTGTCGCTTTACAACTGGCAATAACTTTATCTGTATTTTCTTCTTTTTCTGCCAGCTCTAAATAATAGTGGCCGCCTTTAATACTCAGATTACGGATCTCAGCTTTGACCCATACCGACTCATCGAAGGTTATTTTGATAACCTCCTGAACCATTGACAAGTATTCACTTAAAGAAAGCTGAAAGTCGGACATAAAGCAAGCAATGCCTAAATCTTGAGTAAAAATAGTATACAGCCGTAAAATCGGAGGCAATGTAGGTATATTGAACTTCTAGCAAGGAATATGTCGCATGCAGCGTTGGTTAAAATACGAACTTGATCTAAAGCCCGCTAAGTAATGAAATTTTTATTTACCGTTTAACTTATATTCGAATGCTTTTATTTACATATAGTACAAAAAATAATCAAAACAAGATTAGAAGGATACAAATTCTAATGCTAGTTTTATACTCAAGCATTAAACAGTTGAGGTGAGCAATGAAACTATGGAATTTGCTTGGTATAAGCCTATTTAAAAATTATTGTCTAAAAGTTATAAAGAACAAACCTGCGTATTCCAAAGCTGACTTTGATGAAATTGTTAGAAAAGCATTATTAAAAGATTTCGCAAAATAGAGTAGTGATTCAGATCACTTATAATATTTGTTAAATAGAAGAGCTTATCGAAAGATGAGCTTTTTATTTAATATAGATAAAATGAATATGTGCTGCAAAAAACTATTTGTATATATCAGAAACAAAAACATAACTGAGGATAAAACTCATTTAAACGTTGAGGAATCAAATATTATGAATAGAAGTACACTTATTTGAGATGTAGCCTAAGCTATATTTGCCAGCACTCAAGATTCAATTCATAAATATCAGTTATTAAATGTAATGGATGCTTACCGTAGATAAAATTTGCCGATTTATGCGCATACTGAATCAGGCAAAGCTCATACCCAAGTGGCAACTTAAGTTCGCACAAATTAGGAAGAGTTTAACTTCTTCATGTATGTGCAATGAAAGTCATAAACCCCTAAATTAAATCATTTAATCTAAGGGTTTATTTGCGGATATTAGTATCTTAATCAGACTAATTGAAATTAAATTAAGCTATTGAATCCCAATTAAAAGAACCTACTGAGTTAAGAGCTCTTTCTACACTTTACTCCCTACTTTATTGAGTGATTTTAATAGTGCTTCAGCAGTCGCGGCAGAAGAGGCCGGATTCTGCCCGGTAATCAGTAAACCATCTTTCTGTACATGCACCTGCCAGTCCTCAGCTTTGGAATATTTCCCACCTTTTTCTTTCAGCATGTCTTCCACTAAAAATGGCACAATATCGGTTAGACCTACGCCGTCTTCTTCGGTATTAGTAAAACCGGTGACTGTCTTGCCTTCTACAATCGAACGGCCTTCGGCATCTTTCACATCACGCAGGACACCGGGTGCATGACAGACCAGCGCAACAGGTTTATCTGCCTGCAAGGTCTGCTCAATTAAAGAAATGGAATTCTGGTCTTTGGCCAGATCCCATAATGGCCCATGACCACCCGGATAGAACACGGCATCAAAATCCTGATTGAGAACTTCACTCAGTTTATGCGTATTGGCAAGAGCCTGCTTGGCCACTTCATCTGCTTCAAAGCGTTTGGTAGTTTCAGTTTGCGCATCCGGCTCATTACTTTTTGGATCTAATGGTGGCTGACCACCTGCAGGAGAGGTCAATGTGACTTCTGCACCGGCATCGATAAACGTATAATAAGGTGCAGCCAGTTCTTCCAGCCAGAAGCCGGTTTTTTTACCCGTGTCACCGAGTTGGTCATGTGAAGTCAGAACGATCAGAATTTTCATATTATTTTCCCGTATCTCATTAAACATTGCGAATCATCGACTGTTAATTTAACAAGGCATGCGCGTCGGGAATGTTGTGATACGTTCATTTGCTGTATCGATACGTTGTTGTTTCAGTTGATTTAACTAAGGTACATAGCTATGCAAAGTGAACAGTATGTTCAATATTCATCTACCCATCAACAAGTCTTGCTGAAGATCAGCCTGCTTACGTAAGAAATCCCAGACCAGTTTAATTTTCGGTTCATGTTGCAGATCGACCAAGGTCAGCATCCAGAAAGTGTGGGTAAAACTGACCTGATCGCCCAGAACCTCTTTGAGTTCGCTTTTATCATTGACCAGAAATTTCGGCAAAATAGCCAGCCCGGCTCCTGCGCGAACCGCAATCTCCTGCGCCAGAATACTGTTACTGCGAAAACAGGCACTGACCTGCAAGGGAAGACGCTCCAGCGAATAAAGTGCAGTGCTATAGACCAGATCATCAATATAATCGACAAAACGGTGCTGCTGGAGGTCTTCCAGTTTTTTAATTTCCGGATTTTGCTGTAAATAATGCTGGCTGCCATATAGCTTTAAACAGTAATTAGACAAACGAGTAATGATATAGGGACCAGATTTGGGACGGTCAATCGCGATCACAATATCGGCTTCACGATGTGACAATTTAATGGTCTTCGGAACCGGAATTAAATCGATGGTTAAGGAGGGATAATGCTGGGAAAACTCAGCCAGTAACCGCGCTAAAAATGCAGTTCCAAAGCCTTCTGGTGCACCAATCCGGACCCGACCTTGCAAGGGATCATGGCGCTTGTCAATCTGGATAAAGGACTGCTCCATCTGTTCGACACGCGGCACCAGTGCCAGACCTTCCGAGGTCAGTTCATAACCGGTGGCTTCGCGCTTAAACAATTGCGTACCTAAAGTACTTTCCAGGGCCTGAATTCGCCGCGCTACGGTACTGTGTTCAACCCCAATCAAGCGTGCTGCATTGGTGAGCGTTTTAGCACGCGCCAAAACCAGAAAAAAGCGTAAATGATCCCAATCCACTTTCATTTTTTATTTAACATCCTGTTAAATTCCTGTGCATATTTGCACAACCATCGTGCACCAATTTCTATTGGTGGTCAAAGTGTTCTTTGTTAGTCTGCTGAAACAGCGTAAAAATTATACGTTACATAAAAGCCAGTAAAGGCAGATACAACGACAATAACAACCCAGCACGGAGCGACCATGAACGCCATTTCTCATCCACAGCAAAGTACCGGATTCACCACCGCAAAACTCCTCATTAATGGTGAATTTGTCGAATCAAAAACCAGCCATTGGCAAGATATTGTTAATCCTGCAACTCAGGAAGTCTTGGGTCAGGTGCCATTTGCTACCGAAGAAGAAGTCAATGCCGCCATTGCTGCCGCACAAAATGCCTTTGCCAGCTGGCGCCAAACCCCGATTCAAGCCCGTATGCGGATTATGCTGAAATTGCAGGATCTGATTCGTACCAATTTAAAAAGTATTGCGCAGGTATTAACGGCGGAGCAGGGCAAAACATTGGCCGATGCCGAAGGTGATATCCAGCGCGGTCTGGAAGTGGTCGAGCATGCCTGTTCGATCGGTTCATTACAGATGGGTGAGTATATTGAGGGCGTGGCACGCGGTGTCGATACCTATACCTTGCAGCAACCACTAGGTGTCTGTGCAGGGATTACGCCGTTTAACTTCCCGGCAATGATTCCACTGTGGATGTTCCCGATGGCGATTGTCTGCGGGAATACTTTTGTTTTAAAACCTTCTGAACAGGATCCGCTATCGACCATGATGCTGGTTGAACTGGCGATTCAGGCAGGTGTGCCGGCAGGCGTACTGAATGTGGTCCATGGCGGTAAAGAAGTGGTCGATCTACTGTGTACTCATCGTGACATCAAGGCGATTTCTTTTGTGGGTTCGACTGCAGTCGGCACGCATGTTTATAACCTCGCAGGCCAGCACGGCAAGCGTGTGCAGTCGATGATGGGCGCGAAAAACCATGTCGTGGTGATGCCTGATGCCAACAAGGAACAGACCTTAAATGCGTTGGTCGGTGCAGCCTTTGGCGCCGCAGGTCAACGTTGTATGGCACTTTCTGTGGCGGTGATGGTTGGTGATACCAAGCACTGGGTCGATGAACTGGTCAATAAAACCAAAACTTTGAAAGTTAATGCCGGACACGAGCCAAATACCGATGTTGGACCAGTGATTTCAACCCGTGCCAAAGCACGCGTACTGGATCTGATTAACAGTGGCGTTGAACAAGGCGCTGAACTGCTGCTGGATGGCCGTGATGTACAGGTTCTAGGCTATGAAAAAGGCAATTTTGTCGGGCCAACGATTTTTAATCAGGTCACGACCGATATGCGCATTTATAAAGAAGAAGTGTTTGGTCCGGTACTGGCGATCATGCATGTCGATACTTTAGAGCAGGCCATTGAGCTAATTAATGCCAATCCATTTGGCAATGGCGTTGGTCTCTTTACCCAAAATGGCAATACGGCACGTACCTTCCAGAACCAGATTGATATCGGTCAGGTGGGCATTAACATTCCAATTCCTGTCCCTGTACCTTTCTTCAGCTTTACTGGTTCACGCGGTTCAAAACTGGGTGATCTCGGTCCTTATGGCAAACAGGCGGTGCAGTTCTATACCCAGACCAAAACCATTACCAGCCGCTGGTTTGAAGATGACCAGGAAACCACTGGTGTCAATACCACGATCAGTCTGCGTTAAGGAGCATCAGCATGAAGATTGCATTTATCGGTTTAGGCAACATGGGCGGCTCCATGGCGCAAAATCTGCTGAAGTCCGGTCATCAGGTTTTTGGTTATGACTTAAGTGCAGTGGCTTTACAGCATTTTGCAGAAGCGGGTGGTATCGTCTGCGACAGTCCACAAGCTGCCGCGAAGCAGGCGGAGATCGTGGTCAGCATGTTGCCCGCAGCCAAGCATGTACGTGAGGTTTATCTTGGTGAACACGGTATTCTGGAGGTGCTTCAAGCGGGCAGCTTATGTATAGACAGCAGCACCATTGATCCGCAAACCATTCAGGAGGTTGCTGCAGCAGCTCAGGTCAAGCAGATTCGCGTCTGTGATGCACCGGTATCCGGCGGTACTTTAGGTGCCAAAGACGGCACTTTAACCTTTATGGTCGGTGCAGATAATGCCACCTTTGAGGCGGTCAAACCGGTTCTCAGCTGTATGGGTAAAAATCTGGTGCATTGTGGTGCGGTGGGAACAGGACAGGTGGCAAAAATCTGTAATAACCTGATTCTGGGAATTTCCATGACTGCGGTGGCAGAAGGGATGGCACTCGGGGCCAAACTGGGCATTGATCCACAGGCCTTGGCTGGGGTGATCAACAGTTCCACCGGACGTTGCTGGAGTTCTGAAATTTATAATCCATGGCCAGATATCTGTGCCAATGCGCCGTCATCGCGGGGTTATACCGACGGTTTTGCCGCACAACTGATGCTGAAGGATTTGGGTCTGGCCGTGGATGCAGCGCAACAGGTGGATCAGCCGGTGGTGCTGGGCAGCATGGTACAGAAACTCTATCAACAACTGTGTCAGGAAGGCGATGCCCATCTGGACTTCTCCAGCATCATGCATCAATACACCACGCCACCTGCTTAAAACTTAAAAGATTCAGATGGAGCAAGGATTCGCTTCAATAACTACACCTTGTCAGTAATAACGATAAATTCAGGCTGAGGTTTAACATGTTAGATTATCAAACAACGGTTCAAAACTTTGATTTAAATACGGTTGCAAGTCAGTATCTCTCCGGTTCAATGCAGGCAGTAAATGCCTGTTATGAATGCTGTGACCGTCATGCCGATTCCGATGCCATTGCCTTGTACTGGTATGGCAAAGATGGCCGCAAAGAACAGTATAGCTTTCGCGAGCTGAAAAAATATTCCAGCCAGTTTGCCAACTTTTTAAAATCTCAGGGAATCCGTAAAGGCGACCGCGTTTCCGGATTATTACCGCGTACCCCGGAGCTGATTATTACCATTTTAGCAACCTGGCGGATTGGTGCGGTCTATCAACCGTTATTTACAGCCTTTGGTCCCAAAGCCATCGAGCATCGCATTCAGCTGGCGCAAAGCAAGCTGGTAGTAACCGATTTAGCCAATCGGGAGAAATTATCCGAGATCAGCAACTGTGCACCGATTGTGACGGTACATGCCGAAAGCGAGGCAGAACGTTATCCGCACGATCTCAGCTTCTGGACGGTATTAAACCGTCAGGCTGAAGCTTGTGAGCTGGAAATGCTCGATATCAATGATCCTTTTTTATTGATGTTTACCTCCGGCACCACTGGACCGGCGAAACCGCTTAAAGTTCCGCTGAAAGCACTGATTGCTTTTGGTGGCTATATGCAAAATGCCATCGGTCTAAGCCCTGAAGATGCGTTCTGGAATATTGCTGATCCCGGCTGGGCCTACGGTTTGTATTACGCGATTACTGGTCCCTTAATGCTTGGACACTCGACCTTATTTTATGAAGGCGGTTTTAATGCAGAAAGTGTCTGCGAAATTGTTAAGGAATATGGCATTACCAATCTGGCGGGGGCACCGACCGCTTACCGCATGATGATGGCAGCCGATCCTGTCCAGATGGCACAACTGCGCAGTAAATTACGTGTCGTCAGCAGTGCGGGAGAACCTTTAAATCCGGAAGTGATCCGCTGGTTCAAAGAGGTGCTAGATGTGCCGATTTATGACCATTATGGCCAGACCGAAGTCGGGATGGTGGTGTGTAATCATCATGCCCTGGAACATCCGGTCCGTTCAGGTTCGGCAGGCTTTGCCAGCCCGGGTTACCGAATAGCCGTTGTCGATGAACAAGGTCATGAATTAGCGGCTGACGTTCCGGGAATTCTGGCGGTTGATATTAGCCAATCGCCGATGATGTGGTTCTCTGGTTATGAAGAAAGCCGAAAATCTCCATTTGTTGGACAGTATTACTTAACTGGGGATACCGCAGAAATTCATGCCGATGGCAGCATGAGCTTCGTTGGACGTAGTGATGATGTCATTACAACGTCAGGCTATCGGGTCGGTCCATTTGATGTGGAAAGTGCCTTGCTGGAACATGATGCCGTGATTGAAGCAGCAGTCATTGGTGTGCCTGATCCCGAGCGTACCGAAGTGATTAAAGCCTTTGTGATTCTGGCAAATAACTTTACAGCTTCGGCCCATCTGGAAGAAGAACTAGGTCAATTTGTGAAAAAGCGTCTGTCGGCGCATGCCTATCCACGCCTGATTGAATTCGTTACTGAACTGCCAAAAACCCCGAGCGGCAAAATTCAGCGCTTCTTATTGCGTAATCAGGAAATCAACAAGCAGCAGCAAACGAAGACTGCATAACCAGCCCAAGCCAGCAGATTGAATAAAAGATCGAATTAAAGAGATTGAAGGAAGCATCGATGCAATTTACGGAAGAACAACAACTGATTCAGGATATGGCCAAAAGCTTCGCCCAAGAACAGATTAAACCGCATGCCAGCGAGTGGGATCAAAAAGGCATCTTTCCTAAACAGGCCTTGGCTCAAATGGGAGAGCTGGGTTTTTTAGGCATGCTGATTCCCGAGGAATGGGGCGGTTCCGGTACAGGTGCACTGGCTTATGTTCTGGCCTTAGAAGAAGTCGCTGCAGCCGATGGTGCGACTTCAGCCATCATGAGCGTACATAACTCGGTGGGTTGTGTACCGATTTTCAAGTTCGGCACAGACCAGCAAAAGCAGCAATTTTTAAAGCCTTTGGCCCAAGGTGAAATGATTGGGGCCTTTGCCTTAACCGAACCGCATACCGGATCGGATGCTGCCGCGATTAAAACCCGGGCGGTCAAGGATGGCGATTATTACATTCTGAATGGCGCCAAACAGTTTATTACTTCAGGCCACAATGCCGGGATGATTATTGTCTTTGCCGTGACTGATCCAGCTGCGGGCAAAAAAGGCATGAGTGCATTTTTAGTACCGCGCGACACACCTGGCTATGAAGTGATTCGGGTGGAAGAAAAACTCGGCCTGCATGCTTCGGATACCTGTCAGATTGCCTTAACCGATGTCCGCATTCATGAAAGTTTAAGACTCGGTGCCGAAGGCGAAGGTCTGAAAATTGCCTTGGCCAATCTGGAAGGTGGACGAATCGGTATTGCTGCACAGGCAGTGGGTCTGGCACGTGCAGCTTTAGAAGAAGCCACCAAATATGCACACGACCGCGTGGCTTTTGGCAAACCAATTTTTGAACAGCAGGCGATTTCTTTCAGGCTTGCCAGCATGGCCACCGAAATTGAAGCGGCACGGCAACTGGTGCATTTTGCAGCACGCAAAAAAGAAGCCGGTGAAGCCTGTTTAACTGAAGCTTCCATGGCCAAGCTATTTGCTTCGGAAATGGCAGAACGTGTCTGTTCCAAAGCACTGCAGATTTTTGGCGGCTATGGTTATCTCAAAGATTTTCCGATTGAGCGGATTTATCGGGATGCGCGGATTTGTCAGATTTATGAAGGCACCAGCGATATTCAGCACCTGGTGATTGCACGCAGCCTCTAATTTTAAAAGGATTTATCTCATGCAATGGCAAACGATTTTATTAGAACAACGCAACGGTGTCGGACTGATTACCTTAAACCGCCCGCAAGCGTTAAATGCACTGAATAACCAGCTGATTGTTGAAGTCAATCAGGCACTGGATCAGCTGGAAAAAGATCCGGCAATTGGCTGTATTGTGATTACCGGTTCGGAAAAAGCCTTTGCTGCCGGTGCCGATATTAAAGAAATGGCAGATCTGAATTTTCCGCAAATTTATCTGGATGATTTTTTCAGTCTGGCCGATCGAATTGCCCAGCGCCGTAAACCTTTAATTGCCGCAGTGAGTGGCTATGCCTTGGGTGGTGGCTGTGAACTGGCCTTAATGTGCGACTTTATTTACTGCGCCGACAATGCAAAATTTGGTTTGCCTGAAGTCACCTTAGGCGTGTTGCCGGGCATTGGCGGTACCCAGCGTTTAACTTTGGCGATTGGTAAGGCCAAAGCCATGGAAATGTGCCTGACGGCACGCCAGATGGGGGCGCAGGAAGCGGAACAAAGTGGTTTGGTGGCCCGGGTATTTGCCAAGGAAGAATTGCTGGAACAAACCCTGCAAGCTGCCGAAAAAATTGCTGAAAAGTCGCTTACTGCCGTGATGATGATTAAAGAATCAATTAATCGGGCCTTTGAAGTGAGCTTGGCTGAAGGCCTGCGCTTTGAACGCCGGGTATTCCATTCCATTTTTGCAGGTTCCGATCAAAAGGAAGGCATGCAGGCCTTTGTGGAAAAACGCCCAGCCAAATTTACCCATCAATAAGAAATTCATAATAGGAACAAAAATAATGAGTAATGAAAATAATTTAGCGATTCGGGTCGCAGGAGGTCTGGGCATTATCAGCCTGGACCGCACCAGCCATTTAAATGCCTTAACCTTGTCGATGATTCAGGGTATTCAGGCGCAACTCGATCAGTGGCGACATGAACCACAGGTACAAGCGATTCTGATCAATTCCAACAGTCCCAAGGCGTTTTGTGCTGGAGGCGACATCCGCTATCTGTATGACAGCTATCAGGCCGGCAATACCCAATATCAGGATTTTTTTGCCACTGAATATAAGATGCTGAGCACCTTGCGTAATTTTCCTAAAGCCGTGATCGTGATGATGGATGGCTATGTACTGGGTGGAGGCTTTGGACTGTCTCAGGCCTGTCATATTAAAGTGAGCAGTGAAAAATCACGTTTTGCCATGCCCGAAACTGCGATTGGTTTTTTCCCGGATGTCGGTGCAACGCATTTTCTGTCCCGACTGGATGAAGTCGGTGTCTATATGGCATTGACTGGTGAGCAGATCAGTAGCAGTGATGCGCTGTATCTGGATCTGGTGGATTATCATGTGCCAAGTGAGCGTTTTGCTGAACTGGAAGCGGCATTGATTGCAGCGCCGGTATTAAACCCGATAGAAATCCAAAAGATCATTAGTGGCTATATTACGCATCCGGTAGAAAGCGAGCTGCAAAAACGTATAGAGCATATTAATCAGCATTTTGGCTATCAAGACCTGGAGGAGATTGAACAGAGTCTTGCTCATGCAAGTAACACAACTGATCAGGAATGGGCTAATAAAATGCTGGCAATTTTGCAGCAGCGTCCGGTCATGGCCAAGCAAACCAGCTTGAAGTTACAGCAGACCGGTCAAAATCTATCATTGGAAAAATGCATGCAGTTAGAACGCGACTTGCAAGATATCTGGTTAGAGCAGGGTGACTTTATTGAAGGCGTTCGTGCACTGATTATTGATAAGGACAAAAATCCAAAATGGCGAACCGAGAATGCAAAATTTGAAAAGACCTTGCAAAAGATCTGGCCAGCATGGACTCAGCAACAGATAGATCCGTTTTGTTATAAATAATCGGAATTTATTTTAAATAACGAAGTGGGTCATGGATGACTCTGCTCAAAAATATAAGAGGGATAGATATGAAACCCGAACAACCACCACAGTCTCAAACTAAGAAGTCTTCGCACCGTTTGGCGGGTGTATCCAGTATGGTCGGCACCACTATTGAATGGTACGATTTTTTTATTTACGGTGCCGCGGCCGCACTAATTTTCAATAAACTTTTCTTTCCTAATCTAGATCCATTGATGGGTGTAATGGCTGCATTTGCGACTTATGCAGTGGGGTTTATTGGCCGACCTTTAGGCGGAATTGTGTTTGGTCATTTTGGAGACAAAATTGGCCGTAAAGCCATGTTATTAACTACTTTAATTATGATGGGTATTCCCACCGTACTCATTGGTTTATTGCCGACTTATGAAAGTATCGGCTATTGGGCTACGGTATGTCTGGTTATCCTGCGCTTCATTCAGGGCATGGCTATGGGAGGAGAATGGGGCGGTGCCGTTTTAATGGCAGTTGAACATGCACCCGAGGGAGGCAAAGGATTCTGGGGCAGTTTACCTCAGGCCAGTGCAGGTGGTGGACTCATGCTTGCATCAATCGCGCTGGGATTGGTGTCCATGTTGCCAGAAGCCAGCCTGTTTAGCTGGGGATGGCGAATTCCATTCCTTGCCAGTATTGTCCTGTTAGGGGTGGGCTGGTATATCCGGGTCAAAGTTCCTGAATCCCCAGATTTTGAAAAAGTGAAAGACCAGGTACAAGAAATTAAAGTACCCGCTTTGCAAGTGTTTAAAAATCATCCGCGAGAGCTTCTAACCATTATTTTTGCTCGAGCCGCTGAGAATGCATGGTTCTATATTGCTTCCACCTTCGCACTCGCCTACACCACGACAAAACTCGGAATTCCCCGTCAAGACATTCTATTTGCCACGATTTGTGGGGGTGGCTTGATTATGATTATGACACCTTTATTCGGACATCTTTCAGATAAGGTGGGTCAAAGGAATATGTTCATGTTTGGTCTGGTGGTCCTTGCGCTTTATTGCTATCCATTTTTCAGTATGTTGGACACCAAAGACCCACTCTTGGTCTGGACTGCAATCGTAGTCGCCATTGGTGTGGTTTTTCCGCTGATGTATGCACCGCAATCGCAGTTATTCGCTCGACAATTCCCGACCGAAATTCGATATAGCGGTATTTCAATTTCTGTGCAGTTCGCCGGAGTCATTGGGGGAGGCTTAGCTCCCCTGATTGCCACTAAGCTGTTAAGTGTGGGTGAAGGCAGTCCTCATTTGATTATTAACTACATTATAGGCATGGCTATATTTGCGATCTTCTGTACGTGCTTTATGAAACGTGACAAGTTCAATATTCATCACTCAAAAGTAGCCGAAAAAAATGCAGCAGAAACGGACTTATCCCGTCCTTAATATCCATAAAATTTAACCAATTAAATCAATCAACTGTGAAATGAAACCTTTTTTGGTCTTGGGAACAGGAAATTTTTCCAAGACCAGAAAATCTGGTTGAACTCCGGTTTAATTTTCCCTATTGGTTAATGATTTAAGCTGTGTATCCTGCGTTATATCCAGATATCTTTACATTTAATTATTTTTCCTAAATAAGAACATTCTGAATTTGATTAGGTTTTTTGGTCATCAAACTCAGTCTTGCTGATTTAAAGATTTAAGTGGAATTTTTATTTTGTAATTTTCTTGAAAAATTAAGCTTAAGTTATTTGAATTATCATAAAAATATGGTAATAAATAAGAGTGATCTTTTTTTGATCATATTGATGTTTCGGGATGAAATATTTTTAAAAAAAAAGCCGAATTTTTTAAAACAATCAGAAGGGAGTTTGGAAAATGCTTCAATTACTTATGAAATTATTTTGCTTACATGTATATGAATATGAACACATGGAAGAAATTGGGGAACATAAGGAATGTAGAAAGTGTGGGGTCAATAAATCACTTTAATTCAATTCGATTTATAGCAAAAAAAGAATGAGCTCAAAGCTCATTCTTTTTTTTAAAGGTTAATAGTAATTGATCAATAAAACTTTATGTGAGCCCTGGTCAAGATTTTCAACTTTTAGTTGAGCGATCTCATTGTTGGAATTTTTTAAAATTTTAGCCTGCGTATTTATATTTGAAAGTTGGCGAAGGTCTGAGGCTAAAACGTAAATATTTTTACAGGCTTTATTTTGTGAATTTTCTGCACAGCTAAACTCTACAATATTGCCCTGAAACTCAATATTTTCAGCATGTCCGACGGTACTATTACACAACACAGCGGCACAAAAAAAACCAGAAAAGTATTTTATTAACTTCATCTCACAATCCTTAGAAGAGATGCTCTATAGTTAATAAATACCTTTACATATTACTAAAATCAAGTTGTTTTGAATTCTATATGAAAATAATTGATAAAGTGTGATGCAGGTCAATTAATCATA
>Ga0308169_10003218_pt1 | contig 16153 bp, 16 predicted proteins | sample PhyBR1_2_FD_202139 | JGI IMG/M metagenome (GOLD analysis project Ga0308169, IMG submission 202139) | Phyllosphere microbial communities from UC Gill Tract Community Farm, Albany, California, United States - DLSLSB.R1 | ecosystem: Host-associated > Plants > Phyllosphere > Unclassified | place... | reverse complement strand
TGATTGCCCTGGTCTTTGTTTGCAGTATGGCCATGGTCTATGCGGTTTTAGGCTTAATTGCTTCATCTGCCGGTTTGAACTTTCAGCGCTGGCTACAGCAGCCTTCCACCCTGATTGCTTTTAGTGCCTTATTCGTTTTATTTGCCCTGAATTTATTTGGCTTATTTGAAATTAAATTGCCGCAAGCTTTGGTCAACCGCCTGGATCAGGTCCAGTCCCTACAAAAAGGCGGCAGCCTGATTGGCGCGGCTATCATGGGCATGATCTCGGCACTGCTGGTGGGTCCCTGCATGACCGCTCCACTGGCCGGGGCACTGCTATTTATCTCGCAAAGCCAAAGTCAGTGGCAGGGGGCAATCTTACTGTTCACATTGGGTTTTGGCATGGGAACGCCCTTGCTACTGGCCAGTGTATTAGGTTCCAAGGCGCTGCCTAAAGCAGGGCTATGGATGCACCAGATTAAGGTACTGTTTGCCTTTATCATGTTGGCCCTGGCACTGTATTTTATTCGCCCGCTCATTTCTGAGGCCTGGTTGCAATGGGCCGGCTTGGGTTTAGGCATCTGTTTTATTGCTTATATTGTCTTTCGCATTCGGCAACAGACGCCGCTTCGGGCCTTATATGTACTGGTCTTGCTCGTGGCGGTTCCCTATTTGGCCTATACTCAATATCAGCACAGCCAGCGGTTTTTTGTCGGGCAGAGCAGCACTCAGGCCACTTGGCATGTGGCAAAAACAGCGGATGAATTTCAACAGCTCTTGAATAGTGTGCCATCCAATCAGGCAATTGTTATTGATGTCTATGCAGACTGGTGTGTGGCCTGTCAGCCAATTGAACATCGGGTATTAAAATCAGCTCAAGTACAACAAACCCTTGCGCCGTATTTTCTGATTAAACTGGATTTAAGTGACTATGATGCAACGCATCAGGCCTTATTGAATCAGTGGGATATTTTAGGGCCGCCCACCTATTTATTCTTAGATACGACGCAACAGGAAATTCGTGGTTTACGTCTAACCGGTGCTTTTAACGAGACTGAATTACTGAAACAGCTCGATCTGTTTCAACAGCAGCTAGGACCATAATGTGATGTATCAGCTCTATATTGCTAATAAAAATTATTCCAGCTGGTCAATGCGCCCCTGGTTAGTGCTCACGGCATTTCATTTGCCGTTTGAAGAAATCATGATTCCTTTTCCTGTAGAACGCAACACTGGCACATTCAAGCAGGATGTATTGGCCATTAACCCTAATGGTAAAGTTCCGGTATTGATCGATCATGACTTGATGTTAGGGGATTCACTGGCGATTTGTGAATATCTGGCCGAACAGCACCCAGATCAGCATTTATGGCCGCAAGATGTGAAACAGCGGGCACGGGCGCGTTGTATTACGGCGGAAATGCACAGTGGATTTGCCAGTTTGCGCAATGCCTGTGGCATGAATATTCGTGCCCATTTAGCTGAGGTAGGCAAACGCTTGTGGCAGGATAATGCGGAGCTTCGTCAGGATGTGGCGCGAATTGAACAGATCTGGTCAGAACGTCCCGATATGAACGGTTTTCTATGTGGTGAATTTTCCATTGCCGATGCATTTTATGCTCCGGTTGTAACCCGGCTCATGACCTATGCCTTACCTGTCAGTGAATCTACACAACAATATATGCAGACCATGCTGCGGCATCCGGCTATGAAACTGTGGATTGAAGCTGCCTTGAAAGAAGACGGCTGGGTAAATTATTTAGAGTCGTATCAAAGCAGCCGCTTTAGCAGGGTTTGGGTTCAGTAAACAACTCTTCCTGATAGCATTTGACCTGATTGCGCCCGCAGGCTTTGGCAACATATAGTGCCTTGTCTGCCTGGCTGAGCAATTGTTGTGGATTTACTGAGTGGCTGGATAGCGCAATGCCAAAACTTGCAGTGATTGGAATGATTTCTCCCGTATCACTATATAGAGCAACTTGTTGAATCGCCTGGCGGCAACGTTCCGCAATACTTTGTGCCTGTTCTAAAGAAGACTGATTCAGAATCAGGATAAATTCTTCCCCACCAAAGCGACCGACTACATCACTATCACGAATCATGTGAGACAGGATTTGGCTGACCTGAATCAGGGCTTCATCGCCTTTATCGTGCCCGTAATGGTCATTAATACGCTTAAAATGATCCAGATCAATTAAGACCAGCGCATAAGACTGACTTGGTTTACGTTCCAGTTTTTCCAGGCAGTAATTGATGCTGCGCCGGTTAAGCGCATTGGTTAAAGGATCTACCTGACTTAAATGCTGAATCAGTTTTTCCCGGTGACGCCACTGACTCAGCAGAATTTCAAATAAAATGAGGCAGGTAATTAAAATAGGGATGATGAAATACATCATCGTGAGAACCCAAAACATATTTTGGTAGGGCATGGTGTGTAGGTAAAATAGCGGTCCATAGCTGATTTGACCTTGTACACTTAAATAGCCACAGACCAATAAAAATAATGTGGCGGGGATAAGGGCACAATAAACGATTTTACGGCTAAACAGCACCAGTCCCACCGTGAGCAGGCACATATAAGTGATCATGGTGGCCGGACTGAGCACGCCGACCACATAACCATCACGACAGAGTGAAATAACTAAAATGCCTACAGATATATAGGGTAGGTATTGCTGTACCCAGGCTTTTTTACGCCATACCGAACATGGGTAAATCAACCCAATAAAGATGGCCAACATCAGGATATTCATTTCCAGCTGTAGTTTGAGCAAGGGTAAATTGACCCAAGGCCAGACTTCAGGTGATAAAAGTACGAATACTTTCCAGATAATCCAGATCAGATGCACCGAACTTCCTAAAATCAGCATCAAAATGCATTTATTCAGGACACTCCAGTTCATTACGCCCCCATCTTCTAACAGGTATTTCGCAATTTTTTCTTTGAACGTGAAGGAGGTATTCGGTGAAAAGATTGGCTTCATTCGATAGATGTAATCCTTGGTTCTTTGAATTCTGAATTAATGTGAGTGAAGTAGATTTATTTTAATAATTCACAACATAGCACGTTTTTTTGCACATAGTAATGACTATATTTTGTACTTTTGGGTAAAAAGTAATGAGCTTATAGTATGGTTGTTTTAAAAATGGAACGGTGTGTCATATATAGGCATATTATTCTATTTTTTGTGGTCGATTAAAATGCCTGCATTGAATAAATAAAGATGAAGGTAACAGGCATGAAAGTTTTACATATCGATTCCAGTATTTTAGGTGATGCCTCTGTTTCACGTCAGTTGAGTCAGGCAATTGTCACTCAATTGCAAGCCAAGCATGCAGATGCAACCGTAGAATATCTGGATTTGGCAAAACAGACTATTCCACATTTAACCGCTGAAATTTTGATGGGGCAAGATGCTGAACAGGCAGCCTTAGGTGAAAAAATTATTCAGCAGTATCTGGATGCCGATGTGGTTGTGGTCGGTGCAGCGATGTATAACTTTGGCTTGCCTTCTACTTTAAAAGCCTGGATTGACCGTATTAGTGTGGCGGGTAAAACCTTTAAATATACTGAAAATGGCCCTGTTGGTTTGGCTGGCGAGAAAAAAGCTTATATCGCCAGCAGTCGTGGCGGTGTATATGGTGAAAATAGCCCGGCAGATTTTCAGGAAGGTTTTTTGAAAACTGTATTTAACTTCACCGGTGTGAGTGATGTCGAAATTATTCGTGCAGAAGGCGTGAATATGGGTGCAGAGTCAAAAGATCAGGCGATTGCCAGCGCTTTAGCTCAGGTACAAAGCCTATAATTTAAAATCATGCACGCTATGATTTCACTCAGGTCAGCTTCGGCTGACCTTTTTTATGGAATATAGCTCATCACTAGATAAATTTAGGTTTGATCCAGTGCATGGGCAAACTCGGCCAGATCTGCCATGGCCTGTTTGGCTTCATCAAACCAGGCATAGAACATCTGAAAATTGTGCCACATGCCGGTATAGAGTTTAAAGGTCACTTCTACATTGGCCTGTTCGGCTTTTTCCTTAAAACGCTGTGCATCATCCAGTAAAATTTCTTTTGATCCTACTTGTACCAGCGTCGGAGGTAATCCGGTTAAATCTGCAAACAGGGGAGAAATAGAGGGATGTGACTTATCCATAGATTTCGGGACGTAATAATCAATCCCTGTTTCTAAGGTTTCAATCGACAATAAGGCATCATGTTGCTGGTTATAGCGTAAGGATTCACTGGTCAGGGTTAAATCTAAAAACGGTGACAACAGCATCAACCCACTAACCTGAGGCAGCTGTTCATCACGAATTTTAAGCGCCAAGGCCAAAGCCAGGTTGGCACCGCAGGAGTCGCCAGACAAAATGATGTCCTTGGCCTGTATGCCCTGAACCAGCAGAGTACTGTAGATATCAAAAAGTGCATCCAGCGCTTCAGGAAAAGGCTGTTCTGGCGCCAGAGGATAATCAACGTGCAGCGCTTGCATTTGGGTACGTGCCACCATATCAGAGACAAATGCCCGATGGGTCTTTAAAGATCCTAAAAAGAATGCACCGCCGTGAATATGTAAAATCAGCTGTGTGGCCTCATTCTGAGGTTTGATTTCTTCGGCACGTAAACCGGCAAGACGGATTGGACGAATATTCACGTCCTTGTTCTGTGGAAATAACCGACACATTTGTTCTATCGCAAAACGTGCTGAATTCGGGGGTAAATTAAATTGGCTCGGCAGACGAATCGAGGTTTTCAAAAATCTTTCTGTAATTAATTGTTTCCATAGCGGACTTATCTTCATGTTTTTTCCATCTTGTTCTATCTTTTGGAGATGACTGGATATTTACCAATTCAAGTTACAAGATTACACTAAACGGTCACACGGAAAAATTGCAAATATGTTGTGAATTTTTAATACTAAGGCCGTCTACACTAGACTAGGAAACGAAAAAAAATGAAAAAAATTGCTCTTGCATTAGGATTGCTCGGATTAACAGCTTTGGCGAATGCTGCTGATCCTTTAAATGGAACTGTTTGGAAAACGATTGACGATAAAACAAAACAACCGAAAGCAATCGTAAAATTTACTGAACAAAAAAATGGCACATTGTCTGCGAGTATTCAAAAAGTTTTGACACCGGGCGAAGAACAGGCGTGTAAAAAATGTGAAGGTCCATACCATAATAAATCTCTAAAAGGTTTAAAGATCGTGCATGGTCTTAAAAATGTGGGCGGCACAAATTATGATGAAGGCACCATTCTTGACCCTTCTTCAGGCAAAACTTACAAGTTAAAGGGTGAAATCGCGAATGGCGGTAAAACGCTAGAATTACGCGGCTTTATTGGCGTATCAGTGTTAGGTCGTAACCAAACCTGGATTCGTGCAAACTAAGTTTGCTGAGCCAAATGGATTAAACAAAAAAGCCTGACATTCTCAGGCTTTTTAATATTGCTGGGACAGAAGGTTTACTTTAATGCCCCATATGCTTCTTCATCAAAGCCCACAATATAACCTGAAGCGGTTTCAAGCACTGGACGTTTGATTAAGCTGTTCTGGTGAGTGAGCGCTGCAATAAGATTGTCTTCACTGGCCAAAGCCGTTTGTTGTTCCGCTTCGCTGAGTTTGCGCCAAGTGGTGCCTTTTTTATTAAGAATAACGTCCTGACCTTTGGCATCCAGCCAGGTTTTTACCGTTTCAGCAGCAATGCCATGTTTCTTGTAATCGTGAAACTCATAGGCAAGGCCGAGTTCATTCAGCAAGTCAAAGGCCTTTTTCATTGAATTACAGTTTTTGATGCCATAAATCTTAAGCATAAGTCAATTAATCCGTTTTCTATTGTTCAATAGCGTAGCGAAAATCGCCTGCAAGCTCTAGAGTGAATTAAAAGTATTAAAATTAAGAAATAGATTTAGCTGTCATCAAACTGACATTGAGATTTGCCAATATAGTGGCATAGAGAAAAATAACTTAGTTTTTGATTGGTGTGGTGGCTATAAAAAATTGTATAGCTCAAATAGAGAAAACCCGCATTTAATCATCCTGATCATGCGGGTCTCATTTCAACGTCCATTGTCACATCCTTGCAAAATAAGCTACCGAAGTGGTTTATTTTGTTTCATCCTACGGCGTCCTATCCTTTTGCTGTCTTCCTGACATATCCCTGTGCCGTGTGAGTATAATGCGCTTAAAACAGTTGTATAAAAATACACAAACGCGTCAAGTGGTGTAGGATTTTAGAGGGTGTTAAGTGAACAGTTGTTCACTCAACATGAGGTTATTGTTTAGATTTTATAATCAATAATGACCGGTGCGTGATCGCTAAACCAGTTGTCCTTATATACCCAAGCATTGACTGTGCGTGCTTTCCAGTCCGGTGAGCAGGCCTGATAATCAATGCGCCAACCGACGTTTTTGGCACGGGCTTGGCCTCGGTTTGACCACCATGAATAAAGTTCGGCTTCTTTACGTACTTCACGGAAAGTATCGACATAACCCAAATCATCATAAATATGATCTAGCCAGGCACGTTCGTGTGGTAAACAACCGGAAGATTTTTGGTTACCTGTCCAGTTTTTAATATCAATGCGTTTATGCACAATGTTGTAATCACCACAGACAATGATCGATTTATCTTCATCACGCCATTGTTTTAGAATGTCTTGGTATTGATCTAAAAAGTGATCTTTACGTGCTTGCGCTTCCTCACCCGATGAACCTGAAGGTAAATACAGTGAACAGATATGAACAGGTTTTTCCAAACCTAGATCGAATTCAGCGCTAATAAAACGGCCTTGCGAATCTGCCAGTTCGAAACCCAAGCCATCTTTGACCGAAACAAAAGGCAGGCGGCTATAAATGGCGGTACCGGCATAGCCTGCACGTTCTGCCGGAAACAGATGTGTGTACCAGCCTTCAGGTCTAAATTTTTCAGTCCACTGCGCATGGGTGATCCGGCTTTCCTGCATGCAAATGACATCGGCATCTGACTGTTCCATCCATTCCAGCAAACCTTTGGTCACTGATGAACGCAAGCCATTTACGTTAATTGAAACGACTCTTAGAATTTTTTGATCACTTGGATAGCTACTCTTTGGTATCATGCGCAAGTCTTACCTCTATTTATGAATTTTGGAGCACCTCATGACGTCGCAAGCGACTTTTAACCCTCAAGCTTTTATCGAACTTGCATTATCACGTGGTGTGCTTAAATTTGGTGAGTTTACTTTAAAATCGGGTCGTGTGAGTCCTTATTTTTTTAATGCAGGTTTGCTCAATGACGGCGAAGCCTTGACTGGCTTGGCGTCAGGCTATGCTGCAAAATTAACTGAATGTGACAACGTTGAAGTGATTTTTGGCCCTGCATATAAAGGTATTCCCTTTGTTGCGGCAACTGCTGTTGCACTTTCACAAAATCATGGCGTGAGTGTGCCTTGGGGCTTTAACCGTAAAGAAGCCAAAGATCACGGTGAAGGTGGGGTATTGGTTGGTGCTTCTGTTGAAGGCAAAAAAGTCTGGATTATTGATGATGTGATCACTGCGGGTACTGCCATTCGTGAAGTGGTGACCATTCTTAAAAATGCCGGTGCACAAATTGCCGGTGTATTGGTTGCGCTTGATCGTCAGGAAAAAGGTCAAGGTGAATTGTCTGCGATTCAGGAAGTGCAAAAAGAATTAGAAATTCCTGTGCATGCATTGATTACCATGAAAGATTTAATGGATTTCCTGGATGCGAAAGGTGACAAAGACGCTTTAGCGAAAATGGAAGCATATCGTGTGAAATACGGTATCTAATACTTAATACAAACTATTGATTTTTAATAAAGCTCTATCCATGATAGGGCTTTATTTTTTTCTAAAAATTAAAATGCATCTAGACTGGAATTTATTAGTAGCTAGTTTTTCAGCTATTGCAGCAAGTATCGCATCGATAGCAACATTCTTAGGTTGAAAAGAAAATAGGGAACTTCGCAAAGCTCAAACAGACCCTTTTGTTGATGTAAAGCTAGAAACCATAGACTATCACATTAGTCTTTTACGGCTAAAATTAACGAATACTGGTAGAGGTGGAGCTTTTAATCTTAAGATTCATTTGAAGCCACATCCATCATTAAATAATGAATCTACAAATATAGCTCGGCGTATAATAAATATATTCAATAGCTCTAAGTTTATGATGGACGGAGTTAATTATTTAGCGCCTTTAGATTACAAAAATACTAGATATTTGAATTTTTATAGAGGTGATCACGATGGAATAACAAGTGATGATTTTTTTAAGACAATTATAATTGCACGAGTAGAATTTACGGATCTGAACGGTAAAAAATTTATTCGTGAATATGAAATAGATGCATCTGAGTATAAGGATACTTATAAACTAGGGAAACCTTTTGAAGAGTCTGTACCTCAAGTATTGGAGAAAATGCAGAAAGATATAGGTGATATTAATCAAAATCTTAAAAAACAGTATTCATTAGTAGAAAGAAAATTTAATGATCAAAAAAATGAATGGGATGAATTTGAACTACAGAGAAGATTACATGAGATAAAATTTATAAAAGAGCGTGATCAAAGGCTAGGTAGAATAAACAGAGTATATAAATATAAAAAAAATGATAAGAAATTCTCTATCCAACAACTGAGAAAGCAAAATAAATGAAATCAAATTATTTCATCACATTTCTTGCATTCCAACATCACACCTAATTTTTCTTTGCGTCCTTCTTCAGTGATTACCCAAGGGCGGTTTTGCCAAGGCGGGTTATGCCGTACATGCTGGGTATGCCCACAAGCGAGGTCTGCGACCCAATGATTTTCTTCATCTAAATGAAATCCAATAATGGCTTGTTGCATAAAGTATTCCTGTGAGCTTTCCAAGTATTCGATACAAGCTTTACTAAAATTGAGAAAAAAGAAAGATTAAACTCCGCTATACTTTTCTCAATTTAAAAATACATGAGCAGATCGATATGCGCGTACTTGTTGTGATGGATCCCATCGAAAATGTAAACCTGAAAAAAGATTCCTCTATGGCAATGCTGTGGGCAGCGTCGCGCCGTGGACATGAGTTAGGTTATGCATTACAGCAAGATTTATATATCGATCAAGGTAAAGCCTTCGGTTTGATTTCACCTCTGAAAGTGTTTGAAGACTATAACCATTATTATGAATTGGGCGAAAAGAAAAAAGAATCCATTGCTGCGTATGACGTGGTGTTAATGCGTAAAGACCCTCCGTTCGATATGAACTTTGTCTATACCACCTATATCCTGGAACAGGCAGAGCGTGAAGGGGCATGGATTATCAACAAGCCGCAAAGCCTGCGTGACTGTAATGAAAAACTGTTTGCTACCCAGTTCCCTGAGCTTCAGGTACCAACCTTGGTGACTTCACAAGACAGCTTGATTCGCGAGTTTCTGAAAGAACATGTCGATGTAATTGTCAAACCACTGGATGGTATGGGCGGTACCGGTATTTTCCGTTTATATCAAGATGGCATCAATATTGGATCAACCATTGAAATGTTGACCAATAATGGCACGCGACCAATTATGGCACAGCGTTATATCCCGGAAATTGTAGAGGGGGATAAACGTATCTTGATGATTAATGGTGAACCTGTCCCTTACTGTCTGGCACGTATTCCACAAAATGGCGAAGTACGTGGCAACCTGGCAGCAGGTGGCTTGGGGCAAGCTCGTCCTTTAAGTGAAAATGATAAAGCCATTGCTGCAAAAGTAGGTCCTTACTTACGTGAAAAAGGCCTGATTTTTGTGGGTCTGGATGTGATAGGCAATTACGTAACTGAAATTAATGTTACCAGTCCAACCTGTATCCGTGAAATTGATGACCAGTTTGGAACATCAATTGCTGATGATTTATTTAATGTTCTGGAAGCAGGTTTAACGGCCTAAGTCTTATTTTTATAAATCAGAGCTTCAGAATTGGAGCTCTTTTTTCTTATTTTATTGGTTTTTTAGGTGGCTTTTATTAGCGGTAAACAGGCTGAAATTTATTGGCTAATGAAAAAAAACAGGTCGCAAAACTGCATAAAAAATGCATATTTTTGCTCGATTATTAATAAAACTAGTTTAAACTTTAAAATCAGAAGAAAAAAACAATGAAACGCATGTTGAAAAAAAGTAAATAACCTTTCACGGTTATGCGTTTGTGATTACAATTGTTGGCTTAAAATCAAATTTCGTTATCCCTATTTTAGAATTGAAGAATTAGACTGTGACCCAAGCAACGCAAACAAAGCCGAAACATGTGATGATGATGGCTGCCGGAACTGGCGGGCATGTTTTTCCAGCACTTGCTGTTGCCAAGGAATTACAGCAGCAAGGGATTGAAGTGTCTTGGCTGGCCACGCCAACAGGCATGGAAAACCGCTTATTAAAAAATCACGATATTCCAATTTACCAGATTGATATTCAAGGTGTGCGTGGAAACGGTGCTATACGTAAGTTATTGGCACCGTTTAAAATTTTAAAAGCCACCTTAAGCGCGATGCGCTATATGAAACAGCTTAAAGTCGATGCTGTGGCCGGTTTTGGCGGTTATGTGGCGGGTCCTGGCGGTTTGGCGGCTCGTGCCTTGGGTATTCCCGTGATTATTCACGAGCAAAATGCCATTGCTGGTTTTACTAACACACAGTTGTCACGTATTGCTAAAAAAGTGTGTCAGGCATTTCCCCATACTTTTGCTGAAAGTGCAAAAATTGTGACCACAGGCAATCCGGTTCGTAAAGAAATTACCGAAATTTTAAGTCCGTCCTGGCGTTATCAAGAACGTGAAAAAGCGGGTTTGCCGCTACGTATATTGATTGTAGGCGGTTCACTCGGTGCGCAAGCATTGAATGAGCGTGTTCCCGAAGCTTTAAAACAGCTGAATGTACCGTTGAATGTGTATCATCAATGTGGTCAAAATCATGCCGATGCAACCCAAGCGCGCTATGCAGATAAACCGGCGTCCTTAGAGGTTGAAGTACAGCCTTTTATTGAAGATATGGCCAAAGCCTATTCTGATGCAGACTTGATTATTTGTCGTGCCGGTGCTTTAACCGTCACTGAAATTGCAACCGCAGGGGTGGCAGCGGTTTTTGTACCATTGCCAAGTGCAGTCGATGATCACCAGACGGCGAATGCCAAATTTTTAGCTAATAGTGGTGCTGCAAAAATTTGTCCACAAAGCACCTTAACACCAGACAGTTTAAAAGAACTTTTAGCCCCGTTGATGAATCGCCAATTGTTGTCTGAAATGGCAGTCAAGGCACGTCAACAGGCTCAACCAGATGCAACCCGACACGTGGTTCGTTTAATTCAAGAATTGTAAATTAGAGTTATATATGTCTCCATCTACTCCTGCTGATCAAGCAAAAAAATTAATCAAAGTGCCTGAAATGCGCCGTATCAAACACATTCATTTTGTGGGGATCGGCGGTGCAGGGATGTGTGGCATCGCAGAAGTATTGAAGAACCAAGGCTATCAAGTGTCTGGTTCAGACATCAAAGCATCTAAAACGACTGCGCAACTTGAAGAAAATGGCATCAAGGTTTATATCGGCCATGCGGCAGAAAATATTAAAGATGCCAATGTACTGGTGGTTTCAACCGCGATTGATCCGGAAAATCCGGAAATCAAGACTGCCATCGAAAGCCGTATTCCAGTGGTTCGCCGTGCAGAAATGCTGGGTGAGTTGATGCGTTACCGTCATGGTATTGCCGTTGCCGGTACCCATGGTAAAACCACCACGACAAGTTTAGTGACTTGTATGCTGGCGGAAGAAAATCTTGATCCAACTTATGTGATCGGTGGCTTACTGAACCGTACCGGCGTGAATGCCGCACTGGGTGCGAGCCGTTATATCGTGGCTGAAGCGGATGAATCGGATGCATCATTCTTGCACTTGCAGCCTATGGCCACCATTGTGACCAACATCGATGCGGATCATATGGATACTTATGGCGGTAGCTTTGATGTCCTGAAAGATACTTTTGTCCAGTTCCTGCAAAAACTTCCATTCTACGGCTTGGCTGTGGTCTGCGGTGATGATGCCAACATCCGTGAAATCATGCCGCGTATTGGCCGTCCACTTTTAACCTACGGTTTTAATGAAGACAATGACATTCGTGCTGTCGATGTGGATCAGGACGGTATGCGTACTCACTTTACCGTGCTGCGTAAAAACCGTGAACCGCTTCGTGTGACCGTCAACCAGCCGGGTCTGCACAATGTATTGAATGCTTTGGCAGCAATTGGTATTGCAACCGATGAAGGCGTTTCAGATGGCGCGATCTGCCGAGCATTAGAAGGCTTTAGCGGTGTAGGCCGTCGCTTCCAGGTACAAGGCGAATTTGAGGTTGATGGTGGCAACGTGAAACTGGTTGATGACTATGGTCACCATCCTAAGGAAGTTGAAGCGACCATTAAAGCTGCGCGTCAAAGCCATCCGGACCGTCGTCTGGTGATGATGTTCCAGCCGCACCGCTTTAGCCGTACCCGCGACTGTTTTGATGACTTCGTCGATGTATTGTCACAAGTGGACCAATTGTTATTGCTAGAAGTGTATCCTGCAGGCGAAAAACCGATTGTTGGGGCAGATAGCCGTAGCCTGGCGCGTAGCATCCGTTTACGCGGCGATGTCGAGCCGATTTTGATTGATCCTGTAGAAGGCAATTTACAAAATGCGGTGCAAAAAGTATTGCAAGCAAATGACTTGTTATTAACGCAAGGCGCAGGTAATGTGGGTGCTATCTCGATTGAGCTTGCACAAAATAAATTGTATTTAAAATAATCACTTTTTGTGATTTTGAATGTGATCGTTCAGTTATAAAGTTTAAGGATATAAACGTGGCAAATGCTTCAAAATTCGGCAAAGTTGCCGTATTGCTTGGTGGGAAATCAGCTGAGCGCGAGGTTTCTCTAGATAGTGGTAAAGCTGTGCTTGAAGCATTGGTACGCTCGGGGGTGAATGCCGAAGCTTTTGACCCGCAAGAGCGTAGTGTGACTGAACTGGTCAACTATGACCGTGCCTTTATTGTGTTGCATGGTCGCGGTGGTGAAGATGGTCAAATTCAAGGCACATTGGAATGGTTGAATCTGCCTTATACCGGTACCGGTGTGCAAGGTTCGGCTATTGGTATGGACAAGGTGAAAACCAAGCAGGTATGGCAAGGTTCAGAACTGCCAACCGCACCTTACCGTATTGTGACCAAAGATTCCGATCTTGATCCGATTGTGGAGAGCATTGGTCTGCCGTTTATTATCAAACCGGTACATGAAGGTTCAAGTATTGGCATGAGCAAAGTTGAACGTAAAGAAGACTTTGCCGCTGCGATTGCCAAAGCGACTGAACACGATGCTGTGGTGATGGCAGAAAAATGGATTACCGGTCGTGAATTTACCATTGTGATTTTAAATGGTGAGGCTTTGCCGATCATTCGTCTGGAACCGCCAAAAGACGTGGCATTCTACGATTATGAAGCCAAATACAACCGCAATGATGTGCAGTACGGTATTCCTTGTGGTTTAACTGAAGAAGAAGAAAAGCGTCTGCAAGCTTTATGTTTACGTGCTTTCCAGGCCGTAGGTGCAAGCGGTTGGGGTCGTATTGATGCCATGCAGGATGAACAGGGTAACTTCTGGTTATTGGAAGTAAATACTGTTCCAGGCATGACAAGTCATTCTCTAGTACCAAAAGCTGCCCAAGCTGTTGGTTATAGTTTTGATGAATTGTGTGTGGCTATTTTAGAACAAACTTTAACGGCTGCGGCTCACTAAACTATGGCTCAACTCCCTGCTTCAATGCGTCGTAAACGAGCAGCAATTACCTCCATCCATGATAAGCCACCTACACGTAAGGAAAAGCTTACGAATCTGGGTGGCTGGCTATTGATGCTGGTAGCACTTGCCGTATTGGCTGTGGGAGTATATGGTCTGTATGGTGTCATGACGGATGCTCAGGTGGCCAAACTGAGTGTGATAGGTACACGTTCAGAGGCTGAAAATCGCCAGGTCATGACCCATGTTGCACCCAAGGTGACAGAAAATTATTTTACCTCTGATCTGGAACAAATCCGGGATCAGGCTTTAGAGTTGTCTTGGGTAGATCGCGTGGTGGTCTCACGTGCATGGCCGAATTCAATTCGTGTGCGAGTGATGCCTCGTCATGCCATTGCCCGCTGGGGAACCGGACGGCTGTTGAGTGACAGTGGCGATATTTTTGCAGAAGTGGTGCCACAAAATAACCAGAAATTACCTTTGCTGCATGGTCCCGCTTCTCAGTCAAAAATGATGATGCGTCGCTACAATGAAATTAATCAGTTATTCCTGCCGGTCAACATTCGTTTAAAAGAATTATATTTAACAGAACGTATGACCTGGTTCATGCAGTTTGATTCAGGTTTGCGCATTATTGTCGATCAGGATCAAACCATGGGTAAACTTCAACGCTTGAGTCATCTGGCACAAAGTGATTTAAAACCGGTTTGGGCTAAAATTTCGTCAGTGGATTTGCGTTATAGAAATGGATTGGCCATACAATGGAAGAATGCAGCACCCCAAAATATTGTAAATGGTCATTTTGTTGTAACGATTGATGACACAAGCATTGCAGATGCAAGAATGGTAAAGCCATAATTGGGCGGCTTTATATAAAATAGAGGCTTAAGGCCATAAATTAACTAAACACGTAATGGTAGTAGTAGATAATGAATGAAGCTGTTCCCTCGGTTGTTGCGATTGACATTGGGACACACAAAGTTTCAGTTTTGATTGGTAAGGTACATGCGCCAGACAATATCCAAGTGATTGGAATGGCAACCGCTCGTAACCGAGGCATGAATAAAGGGAAAATTGTAAGTCTCGACAAGGTCATCACGGCAATTAAAAATGCCGTACAAGAAGCAGAAGATATGGCTGAATGTCGGGTGCATTCCGCTTGGGTTTCAATCCCAAGCGCAGAATTAAAAAGCTTTTATGCCTCAGGCCGTACACCGATTGAAAATAGCGACCACACAATTACAACAAGCGAAGTGGTTCGTGCGCTCGAGTTGGCCAAAGCCAGTCATTTGACGTCAGACCATTATCTGGTGAGTGCTGTACCTTTAGGTTTTGAATTGGACGATTCTGCGGAATGGGTGCAAAATCCGATTCGCATGTCTGCACATAGCATGGTGGGGCATTATCAGCTAATGATGTTGCCAATCAGTACCATGCAGAATCTGGATCGTGCCCTGAAAGGGGCCAATATTGGCGTTGAGAAAATGGTGGTTTCCTGTTTGGCGACTGCCGAAGCCAGTTTGTTGAAAGATGAAAAAGAATATGGTGTATGCTTGGTCGATATTGGTGCCGGTACTACCAATATTGCTGTCTATCTAGATGGTCGCCTGGCATTGACGCATACTTTGCAGCGCGGTGGTGAACATGTTACCCGTGATATTGCTGCGGTATTGCAAACCACAACTGAAGAAGCTGAACGGCTGAAGTTGTTATATGGCTGTGTTGACCTGAAAGTGGTCAAACCTGACCATATGATTCAATTCCAGGGGATTGATGGTCCACAAACCATCAGCCGTATTGAACTGGCAGAAATCATTATTGCGCGTTATGAAGAAATTCTGACCCAGGTTCATCAAGAGTTACAGCGTAATGGCGCCATCCATGGTTTGTATCATGGCGTAGTTCTGACCGGTGATGCCAGTCAAATTGAAGGCATGGTGAATTTGGCACGTCATATGTTGGGTGTATCAGCGCATTTAGGTAATCCGCCAGTACAGGTACATGCTGATGAACAGAATCAGGCGGCTTTACGTCGTTCACAATATACGACTGCTGCCGGTTTGTTGATGTTTAGCCAAAGTGATACGCAAGATACGATTGTAGAAACGACAGATCCCGAAAAACTGACGGTTTTCAAGCGGGTTGGTCGGGCATGGTCAGCATTAAACAATCAGTTAAAATCGATATTTTAAGTGAAATTTATTGGGAATATTGTAAGGAAGTTGTACGTCTAACGGCTTGCACTTGACAAGCGTCTAGTTGGGCAGCATCCTAAACTCAATTTTTATTAAGATCAAGGCAGTATACGGGCTTAAGTGACTGCCAATTACGAATTAGGAAATCCAAAGGTCATGGCCTCATTTGAATTTTTAGAAGATGATCAAATCGA
>Ga0308169_10003217_pt1 | contig 16153 bp, 14 predicted proteins | sample PhyBR1_2_FD_202139 | JGI IMG/M metagenome (GOLD analysis project Ga0308169, IMG submission 202139) | Phyllosphere microbial communities from UC Gill Tract Community Farm, Albany, California, United States - DLSLSB.R1 | ecosystem: Host-associated > Plants > Phyllosphere > Unclassified | place... | reverse complement strand
ACCAGGGAGCGTTGAGCGCGACCACCGCGCCGAGGTAGCCCAGCGAGTCCAGCGGGACGAAGCAGGCGATCGCCAGCGCGGTCTCGGCCTGGAGGAGGGTGGCGCGCATCGGCGAGCGTGAGGAGATCGTCAGGGACACCGCGGACAGGACGTAGTCGGTGACGAAGTAGCAGACCGCGGCCGTCGTCACCGCGAGCAGGCCCCGGGGCGTCTCGATCGAGGCGTGGGGGTTGACCAGGCCGTATGCCGCCGCGGCGAGACCTCCGCCGATCATGCCGATCCCGATGTTGAACGTCCGCGCCGACGCGCGGCTCTCCGCCAGCGCCTGGGTGAGCAGCACCCCCAACGACCAGACGACCAGCGCCGGGGCGCTGTCGAGCACGCACAGCAGGAACATCAGTACGCACGACTCGAAGCCGACCTCGATGCTGCCCGACCCGCTGTCGAGAACCATCGGGAAGCGGGCGATGACCACGATCAGCGGCACCCCGACCAGCAGCGCGGTCACGAACCAGCGATCGGCTCCGTCGCGCACGACCTCGGCACCCATCACGATGGCGACGGCCAGCCCGACGACCAGGACCAGCACGTGGTAGGCCCATTCCCTGGCGGGAAGGTTCGGGGTGGGCGCGCTCGGCATCCGTGCTCCTGATCGTCCTCGACTACACCGTCGTGGCGGCCCCCGTACCCTACGCGCGGCAAGGTGCACACCGCGGCCGAATCACGCCGCGAGAGCTACGACGTTGCTGTGTTTCTCGGTGCCCCCATCGGGGCCTGTCCGAACCGCCCCATGCAAAACCGGCCCTGCCCTGGGAGGATCCCCAGGTCAGAGCCGGTTTGTTCGGTCGGGCTGACAGGATTTGAACCTGCGACCCCTTGACCCCCAGTCAAGTGCGCTACCAAGCTGCGCTACAGCCCGAACACCCTCCGAAGAAGGCTCGCGAAGCCTATCGCAGGCCCCCGGGAGGTCAGAATCGGGGTCGGGATCAGGTGCGCTTGCGCTTCTCGCGCACCCGCTGCTGCAGCACGATCGGCGTGCCGACGAAGCCGAACTCCTCGCGCAGGCGACGCTCGATGAAGCGCTCGTACGCGGCGTCGAGCTTGCCCGAGGTGAAGAGGATGAACGTCGGCGGCGCCGTCGTCGGCTGGGTCGCGAACAGGACCTTGGGCTGCTTGCCGCCGCGGACCGGGTGCGGGTGCTCGGCGACGAGCTTGCCGAGGAAGGTGTTGAGCGCGCCGGTGCCGACGCGCGTCTCCCAGCCCTCGAGCGCCTTGTCGAGCGCGGGGACGAGGCGGTCGATGTGCCAGCCCGTCCGCGCGGTCAGGTTGAGCCGCGGCGCCCACTGGACCTGCACGAGCTCGCGCTCGATCTCCTTCTCCAGGTAGTAGCGGCGCTCCTCGTCGACCAGGTCCCACTTGTTGAAGACGATGACGAGGGCCCGGCCGGCCTCGCGGACGGTCTGGAGGATCCGGACGTCCTGCTCGGCGATGTTCTGCTCGGCGTCGAGGACCAGGACGGCGACCTCGGCGCGGTCGATCGCGGTGGTGGTGCGCAGCGACGCGTAGTACTCGTGGCCCGACGCCTCCTTGACCCGCTTGCGGATGCCGGCGGTGTCGATGAACTTCCAGGTGCGACCGCCGAGGTCGATCAGCTCGTCGACGGGGTCGACGGTGGTGCCCGCGACGTTGTCGACGACGACCCGGGTCTGGCCGGCGAGCTGGTTGAGCAGCGAGGACTTCCCGACGTTGGGACGACCGACGAGCGCGATCCGGCGGGGACCGCCGAGCTCGCGGCCCTCGGGCATCGGCGGCAGCTCGGGCAGCGCGGCCAGGACGGCGTCGAGCAGGTCGCCGGAGCCACGCCCGTGCAGTGCGGAGACTGGGTGCGGCTCGCCGAGACCCAGGTTCCACAGCGTCGCGGCCTCGGCCTCGGTGCGCTGGTCGTCGACCTTGTTGGCGGCCAGCACGACGGGCTTCTTGGCCTTGCGCAGCACGCGGACCACGGCCTCGTCCTCGTCGGTGATGCCGACCTTGCCGTCGACGACGAAGAGGACCGCGTCGGCCAGGCTGATCGCCAGCTCGGCCTGCTCGGCGATCCGCAGCGCCATCCCCTTGGCATCGGAGGACCAGCCGCCGGTGTCGACGATGGTGAAGGCGCGCCCGTTCCAGTCCGCGTCGTAGGAGACCCGGTCACGGGTCACGCCGGGAACGTCCTCCACGACCGCCTCTCGGCGGCCGATGATGCGGTTGACCAGCGAGGACTTGCCCACGTTGGGGCGGCCGACGACGGCCAGCACCGGCGTGGGGCCGGAGAACTCACCGTCGTCGCCGAATCCTCCGAAGTCGAAATCGTCGGGCTGCTCGGTGATGTCACTCATGATGCTCCTTGGTCAGGGACCGTGGTTGTTGCTACGTCTACATCGACGCCGGTACGGGCGTCATCGTCTGGGGTGGGATCGGGGCCGGGGCGTCCGGGCTCCGGCAACGGGCCCGGCAGGTCACGACCGGTCAGCACCCGGGCGGCGTCCAGCTGGGCCAGCAGGTGCTCACGGAGGAACGCCGACACGGCCCCGACGTGTTCCCGCGTGCGGGGCCAGGGCACCGGCGCGGTCGTCCACGGCTCGCCGAAGACCATCTCGATCCAGGCCCCCTTGGCCGGCAGCGAGTTGCGCCCGCCGCCCGGCTCACGGCTGCCCAGCATCGTCACCGGCACGACCGGCGCGCCGGTCACCATCGCGAGATAGGCGGCGCCGTGGTGGAGGGCGTCGTACGTCCCCGGCCCGCGGGTGCCCTCGGGGAAGACGCCCACGACGTCGCCCTCGCGCAGCACCTTCACACAGGCCTTGATCGCGCCGGGGTCGGCTCCGCCGCGGTACAGCGAGATCTGTCCGACAGCGGTGAGGAAGCGGCCGAGGGCACCGCGGAACATCTCGTCCTTGGTGAGCACATGCGCCGGGCGCGGCCCGAAGCAGGCCAGCATGGGCCCGTCGATGATGCCGATGTGGTTGGAGGCCAAGATCACGGGGCCCGTGACGGGGACGTTGCCGGCGCCGTGCACCGTGACGCGGTAGCGGCGCCGGATGGCCCAGCGCCCGAACCAGGCGAAGGAGTGCAGCCACCACCGGCGCGGCGCCCGGACAGCGCTCGTGTCGGGGAGGCCACTGCTCATGCACGTACTCCCGGGCCCCGACGACGCAGCGCTCCGTGCGCGCATGAGGCACGAGGGTCGCAGCGCTCGATGATGAGCTCGCTGCGGGCGCTCATGCCGAACGTGCCTTCTGCGACTCGTCCGCGCGAGCGACCACCTGCGCGATCACCTCGTCGAGCGTGTACGGCGTGGTGTCGAGGTGGGTGGCGCCCGCGGGGACCGCGAGACCGCCCTGGGTGGAGTCGATCCGGTCGCGGGTCTCCAGCGAGGCCTGGACGGCGGCGGCGTCCGTGCCGCCCTCCTCGAGCGCGCGGCGCGCGGCGCGGGCGGCCGGGTCGGCGGTGACGTAGAGCTTGAGGTCGGCCTCGGGCCACACGGCGGTGCCGATGTCGCGACCCTCGACGACGATGCCGACGCCGTCGCTCAGGGCCTGCTCGATCTCGGCGCGCTGCAGCGCGATCAGGCGGGCCCGCACCTGCGGGACGGTGGCGACCGGCGACACGTGTGCGTTGACCCGGTCGCTGCGGATCTCCTCGGCGACGTCCTCGCCGTCCAGGGCGATCGTCGGGCCGAGGGGGTCGGTGCCGGAGGTGATCACGGGCTCACCGACGCGGGCGGCGACTGCGGCGGCGTCGAAGACGTCGACGTCGTGGGTGAGCATCCACCAGGTCATGGCGCGGTACATCGCGCCCGTGTCGAGGTAGCGCAGGCCCAGCTGGGCGGCGGCACCACGCGAGGTGCTGGACTTGCCGGAGCCCGAGGTGCCGTCGACGGCGATGACGATGCTCTGACCTGCCGCTACCCCACGCTCGCTCACGGGCGTGATGTTACCGGTGGACGACCCATCCCCGGGATTCCAAAGCGGTCCGCAGCTGCTCGGCGCTGCCCTCGGCGACGACCAGCTCCACCAGCCCGGCCGGGCGGCCGAGCTCGTGCTCGATCCGCACGTCCTCGATGTTGACGCCGCTGGCGCCGGCATCGGCGAAGAGCCGCGCCAGCCCACCGGGCTCGTCGGCGACCGCGACGAACACCGCCGTGGTGGGGCTGAGCGGGCCGCCGTGCTTGCCCGGGATGGCCCGCGTGCCCTCCTGGCCGCGCTCGAGCAGGCCGGCCAGCGTGCCGCGGTCACCGTCGCGCAGCGCCTCGATCAGCTCGTCGAGCTCGCTGCGGACCTGGCTGAGCAGGTCGACGACCGCGCCGGCGTTGCCGGTGACGATCTGGCTGTAGAGCTCGGGGTCTCCCCCGGCCACGCGGGTCACGTCCCGCACCCCCGGCCCCGAAAGGGCGAGGTGGTCGGGGGGCGCCCCGGCGAGGCGGCCGGCCACCAGCACGGCCATCAGGTGCGGCACGTGGGAGATGCGCGCGACAGCCCGGTCGTGCTCGGCGGGATCCATCTTGATCGGGACCGCGCCGCACAGGAGCGCGAGCTCCTCGACGAGTGCGGTCGCGCCCGGCCGGGTGGACGCGTGCGGCGTGACCGCCCAGGGACGCCCGTCGAACAGCGCGGCGTTGCCGGCCAGCGGACCGGAGCGCTCGGTACCGGCCATCGGGTGGCTGCCGATGTAGCGATCGGCGCCCGGTAGCGCCGCGACCTCGAGGAGCGGGGCGCTCTTGACGCTCCCGACATCGGTGACGATCGCCTCCGGATCCCGGGTCAGCGCATCGGCGATGACCCGCCCGAGGTAGGCGGGCGGAACGGCGACCACGACCAGCTGCGGCCGGTCGCCGGGCAGCCGCGGGCGTCCGGCGCCCATGCCGGAGGCCGTACGGACGTTCTCCGGGGAGGCGTCGGTGAGCAGGACCTCCAGCCCGGCGTGCCGACACGCGAGCGCGATCGAGGTGCCGAGCAGGCCGGTCCCGATGACCTCGACGGGACCGGTGAGGGCCTGATCAGGCATCGGGGACGGACTTCACCCGGGTCAGGTCGCGGCGCAGGTTGGCCGCGCCGTGCAGGTAGACGTGGGTGACCTCGGTGCGCGGCATCTCCGTCTCGACGTGGGCCATCAGCCGGATCACCCGCGGCATCGACCGCTCGATCTCGAGCTCGCGGGCACACATCAGCGGGACCTCGTCGAAGCCGAGCTGGCGAGCGGCGTACGCGGGGAACTCCGAGACCAGGTCGGAGGTCGAGGTGAAGATGATCGAGATGAAGTCCTCGGTCGACAGGCCGTTGGCCTTCATCACCTCGGTGACCAGCTCGGTGGTCCGCTCGAGCAGGTGCTCGCGCTCGTCGACCTCCAGCTGGGTCGCGCCCCGTACTGCACGCACTGCCACGTCGTCCTCCTCAGGCCGGTGTTCTACACCGGAAGGCTAGTGGGTGGCGGGACACCGGCTGACCAGGGGTTTAGAGCTCCGCGGTGTCCAACAGCTCGCCGAGCTCGTCGTTGGTGAGCTCGCGCATCTGGCCGGGGCGCAGGGTGCCCAGCTTGACCGGCCCGATCTGGATGCGGGTCAACCGGGTGACCGGGTGACCGATCTCGGCCAGCAGACGACGAACGACCCGGTTGCGGCCGTCGTGGATGGTCAGCTCGATGATCGACTTGGCGTCGGTGGCACGCAGGATCTTGGCGGCGCTGACGTCGACCGGACCATCCTCGAGGGTGACGCCCTCGAGCAGCTGCTTGACGTGGCGCGGGAAGAGCTGCCCCTGCACCTCGGCGACGTACGTCTTCATGATCTCGAACGACGGGTGCGCGACCTTCTGCGCGAAGTCACCGTCGTTGGTCAAGAAGAGCAGGCCGGTGGTCTCCACGTCGAGGCGACCGACATTGAAGAGTCGCTCGGGCCGGTCGGCGACGAATTCCTCGAGCGTGCGCGCGGCGTGCGGGTCGCTCATCGTGGAGGTGACGCCCTCGGGCTTGTTGAAGGCGAGGTACACCTTCTCGCTGATCGGAGGCAGCCGCTTGCCGTCGACGCGGATGAGGTCCTTGGCCGGGTCGACCTTGACACCGAGGCGGCTGACCACCTCGCCGTTGATCTCGACGAGACCGTCGAGCATGAGCTGCTCGCTGCGGCGCCGGCTGGCGACGCCGGCGAGGGCGAGCAGCTTCTGGATGCGGATCAGACCGTCCTCGTCGAGAGGGAGGTCGGTGCGCTCAGTCATCGTTCTGCTCCTGCGGCTGGTCGTGCTGGTCATGCGGCTCGTGGGACACGGCGGGCGTCGTACCGGCTATCTCGGCCAGCTCGTCCTCGAGGTCGTCCATCTCGGGGAGGTACGGGGCGAGCTCCGGCAGCTCCTCGAGGCCGGTCACGCCGATCCGCTCGAGGAAGTAGCTCGTCGTGCGGTAGAGGTGGGCGCCGGTGTCGGGGTCCTGACCGGCCTCCTCGACGAGTCCGCGTGCGAGAAGCGTACGCATCACGCCGTCGACGTTCACACCGCGGATGGCGCTGACCCGCGCCCGCGAGACCGGCTGGCGGTAGGCGACCACGGCCAGCGTCTCGAGCGCCGCCTGGGTGAGGCGGGCCTGCTGGCCCTCGAGGACGAAGCCCTCGACGACGGCGGCGTACTCGTCGCGGCTGTAGAACCGCCAGCCGCCCGCGACGTTGCGCAGGTCGAAGCCGCGGCCCTGCTCGGTGTACTCGGCCGCCAGCGCCGCCAGCGCGGCCTCGACCTCCGCCGTCGGGTGGTCCACGGCGGTGGCGAGGGTCGAGGCGCTCAGTGGCTGATCGGCGACCATCAGCACCGCCTCCAGCGCAGGGCACAGGGGCAGCGGTATGGCCCCCTCGGCCGGCGCGGACGCGTCCTCCCTGTGATCAGTCGTCTCCGTCATCGTCCCTCTGCTCCTCGGCGGGCGGCTGCCCGTCGAACTCGTCGTGGATCAGGTCGTCCAGGTCGATCTCGGCGCTGCCGGCATCCCCGTGATCGCCGGTCCACCGCACGGTCAGCTCGCCCAAGGGCGAGACCTGATCGAAGGAGATCACGCCCTCGCGGAAGAGCTCGAGCAGGCTGAGGAACCGGGCGACGGTCGTCAGGGTGTCCGGCGAGTCGCCGCACAGCGCTCGGAAGGTCATGGTGCCGTGGCTGCGAAGCCTGTCGACCACGATCCCGGCCTGCTCGCGCACGCTCACCGCGGGTGCATGGATGTGGTGCAGGGTCAGCTCGGGTGGGCCCGGCTTGGGTGCCATCGCCTTGGCGGCCAGGGCCGCGAACTGCTCGAGCCCGATGCCGATGAGCACCTCCGGCAGCAGGCTCGCGTAACGCTCCTCGAGGCCGACCGCGCGCGGATGACGCCGGCTCTCGTTCGCCAGCCGGGTGGAGAGCACCGCGGCGATCTGCTTGAACGCCCGGTACTGCATCAGCCGCGCGAAGAGCAGGTCGCGCGCCTCCAGTAGGGCGAGGTCCTCCTCGTCCTCGACGTCGCCCTGCGGCAGCAGCCGGGCGGCCTTGAGGTCGAGCAGGGTCGCGGCGACCAGCAGGAAGCTGGAGGTCTGCTCCAGGTCCCAGACCTTCCCGCCCTGCTTCACGTAGGCGATGAACTCGTCGGTGACCTGCGCCAGCGCGATCTCGGTGATGTCGAGCTTGTGCTTCGCGATCAGGCTCAGCAGCAGGTCGAAGGGGCCCTCGAAGTTGGTCAACCGGACCGCGAAGCCGCCCTCGGTCCCCGGCACGGCTCCCTCGTCGGGAGTGGCCTCCGCGGTCGTGGTCATCCCTCGGCGGGCTCGGCGAGACGACGGACCAGGATGCTCTGCTCGCCCTCGGCCTCGAGCCCGGCCAGGGCGATCGCGATCGCCTCACGCACGAGCCGGCCGCGGTCGACCGCGACGCCGTGCTTGCTGCGCAAAGTCAGGCGGGCGTGCTCGAGCTCGAGCAGCTCGTCGGAGGTGACGTACACGGTCATCTTCTCGTCGTGACGCACACGCCCCGACGTGTTCCGCACGGCCTTCTTCGCAGGCTGGGGCTCGGCCGCCTCGGGCGTCGCGTCGGATCCCGGCGCCGTGGGACGGAAGATGTCGTCCGCGGCCGGCACCTTCACGCGCCGCGCTGCCACCGGGCGAGCACCTCCCTGGCCAGCTGACGGTACGACTCGGCACCCGGCGAGGCGGAGGCGTACGCGGTGATCGGCTCACCGACGACGGTGGCGTCGGAGAACTTCACCGTGCGACGGATGACGGTGTGGAAGACGGTATCGCCCCAACCGGCGACGAGGGTCTCCATCACCTCGCGGCTGTGCAGGGTGCGACCGTCGTACATGGTGCCGAGCAGACCGTCGATGGTCAGGCGCGGGTTCAGCCGGCTCCGCACCTTCTCGATGGTGTCCTTGAGCAGGGCCACGCCGCGCAGCGCGAAGTACTCGCACTCCAGCGGGATGATGACCCCATCGGCGGCGGTCAGCGCATTGACCGTGAGCAGCCCGAGCGAGGGCTGGCAGTCGATCAGGATGACGTCGTAGCGGTCCAGGATCGGGTGCAGCTTGCTGCTGAGGACCTGCTCGCGACCGACCTCGTGCACCAGCTGGATCTCTGCGGCCGAGAGGTCGATGTTGGCCGGCAGCAGATCGACGCCGTCCACGTTGGTCTTCACGACGACCTCGTCGAAGGAGACGTTCGGGTCCATCAGGAGCTGATAGGTGCCCAGCTCGATCTCGTTGGGGTTGAGTCCCAGCCCCACCGACATGGAGCCCTGGGGGTCGAAGTCGATCAGCAGCACCTTGCGGCCGAGCTCGCCAAGTGCCGCGCCCAGGCTGATGGTGGTCGTGGTCTTGCCGACGCCGCCCTTCTGGTTGCACAGCGCGATCACTCGGGCCGGACCGTGGCTCTCGAGCCGCGGGGGCTCCGGGAAGACCGGCATCGGGCGCCCGGTGGGACCCAGCTGCTCGGCGATGGGCGACTCGAACGGCAACGCGTCGGACAACGGATGCTCCTGCTTCTCCGGGAGGGTCGGATCGGTGCGGAGCGTCTCGGCATTTGTCGATATATCTCCGCTGCGGCCTGACTCTACTCGGGTCGGAGGCCCGGTCCGGGGAGGGCCGCGCCCGATCTCGAAGAGACTCTTGCCAGATCTTCTTTACCGGGAGCAGGATCGGTGGCCAGTCGACATCTAGGCGATGTCGCGGACAGGAGAATCATGCGCACCACTCGGGTGGGCGTTCTGGCGATCGTCGCGGCTGGCGCAGCCGGCATCGCGACCGTCGGAACGGCCATGGTCGGCCTCTCGCCGGCCAACGCTTCGCAATCCGGCCGGCACGAGCTGGCCGGCAGCCGTCCGGCCTGGCAGACCCACGGCAACTTCCAGAAGACGGGCACGCTGCCCGCTGCGACCCGGGTCGCCGCGAAGGTCTGGCTCAGTGCCAACGACCGCAGTGGGCTCGCAGCCCTGGCCGCTGGTCTCAGCGACCCGGACAGCGCCACCTACGGGCAGTACCTCACCCACGACGAGTACGTCGCGCGGTTCGCACCGACCCAGGCCCAGGTGGCCCAGGTCGAGGGCTGGCTGAAGGACGCCGGTCTCTCCGTGACCTCCGTCGGACCGGACAACCACTACGTGGCGGTCACCGGATCCGCGGCCGACGTCTCGGACGCGTTCGGCACCACGATGTCGACCTACCGCTTCCAGGGGAAGTCCGTCCCGGCCCCCGACTCCACGCTCTCGGTGCCGAACGCGCTCGGCTCGACCGTGCTGGCGGTCACCGGTCTCACGCCGGCCGGCCACAAGGTCTCGCCGCACCAGAGCGAGCCCGCCGACCTCGGCGCCCCTGCCGGGTTCGTCAACGCCACCCCCTGCTCGAGCTACTACGGCGAGAAGGCGGCGAGCGACCAGCCCAAGTTCCGCGGCAAGACCCTCCCGTACGCCGTCTGCGGCTACACCCCCTCCCAGCTGCGCGGCGCCTACGGCATCCCGAGCAGCAAGACCGGTGCCGGACAGACCGTCGCGATCACCGACGCGTTCGACTCCTCCACCCTCGCCGCCGACGCCTCGACGTACGCCACCGGGCACGGCGACCCGGCGCTGACCGCCGGCCAGTTCGACGACCAGAGCTTCGTCGAGGGTGACAGCGACGTCTCGCCCACGCCGATCGAGGACTGCGGCGGCAACGGCTGGTACGGCGAGCAGGCGCTCGACGTCGAGGCCGTGCACGCCATGGCGACCGGGGCGAACATCCAGTACGTCGGCGCAGCCAGCTGCTACGACGACGACCTCCTCGCCGCGCTGTCGAAGGTCGTGCAGCTCAACCAGGCCTCGATCGTGACGAACTCCTGGGGCGAGCCGACGGTGATCGCCAACGACCCGGCCGACGGCTGCACCACCAAGACGCCGTGCCTCACGCTCGACCAGGGCACCATGGACGCCTACGAGTCGGTCTTCCAGCAGGGCGCGGTGCAGGGCATCGGCTTCTACTTCTCCTCCGGGGACGACGGCGACGAGAAGGCGAACGCCGGCTACATCCACCCCGACTACCCCTCCGGTGACCCGTACGTCACCGCCGTGGGCGGCACCGCACTGGGCGTCACCCAGGCCGGCACCCGCCAGTTCGAGACCGGCTGGGGCACCACCCGTTACACCACCAACGGCAGCAGCTGGTCCGGCGCGACGTGGCTGTACGGCGCGGGCGGGGGCTTCAGCCAGATCTTCAGCCGACCGAGCTACCAGCAGGGTGTCGTGACCAGCGGTTCGGGCCGCGCGGTGCCCGACATCGCGATGGACGCCGACCCGACCACGGGCATGCGCGTGGGCGAGACGCAGGACTTCGAGCAGGCGAGCGTCTGGGGTCCGGCCGGCGTGCACTACGGCGAGTACCGCATCGGCGGCACCAGCCTGGCCTCGCCGCTGATGGCCGGTGCCCAGGCCATCGCCCAGCAGGGTCGCGGCCGGATCGGCTTCGCGAACCCGCTGATCTACCGGCTCGCGGCCAAGGCGGGTGTCTTCTACGACCCGACCGCCGCCTCCCCCGACGCCGGCAACGTCCGCTCGGACTACATCAACGGCTACAACGCGACCGACGGCCTGCGCGCCACCGTCCGCACGTTCGATGAGGACAGCTCGCTGACCACGACCCGAGGCTGGGACGACGTCACCGGCGTGGGCACCGTCACGGGCACCTACCTCAAGGAGGTGGGCCGCCGCTAGCGGCTGAGCACCCAGGCACTGGTCGAGCGGACGTACGAGCCGCCCGTCCAGGTGCCACCGCCGTACACGAGGAGCCGGGGACCCGCCCAGATCGCGGGCCCCGGCTCCTCCGGCGCGTTCGGGGGACGCGGGACGCGGGTCCAGGTGCCGGCCGCGTCGTCGTAGAGCCAGCCGGCGGAGACCATCCGCGGGCCGGCGAACGCCAGCAGTGGCCAGGTGCGGGTGCCCGCTGTCGGGGCGTCGGGCAGCTGGCTCCACTCCCCCGTGACCGGGTCGAGCCGCCCGCCGAACGGGATCACCCGGCCGTAGCCGTTCACCTCGCCGCCGTCGGCGCCACCGGGTGTCGGCGCCACGAGACGCGTGCCGGTCCACGACCACGGTCCGCTGGCCATCTGGCCGGTGACGGGGAGCTCGCGCCAGGCCGTCGCGCCGGGTGGGAGCACCGCTGCGTGCACCAGCGACGGATCGACCGGGCTCCCGTCCGCGTCCATCGCGGATGCGGTCAGCACCAGCCCGGCCGGCGTGGCGGTGATCGCACGGTCGAAGGACGGTGCGAGCGGGTTCGCCGGGAGCTTCGACCAGTCGCCGGTGCGGGTGTCGAGCACCAGGTCGGGCCGGAGACCGTACTCGTCGGAGCCCAGGGCGAGGATCAGCCGGCGACCGTCGACGACGAGGTTCGCTCCGCGCGTCGCACCGGGCACAGGACGCTCCCGCCACGCGTCGTCGCCGCTGTCCCAGCTGAGCAGCGCGCGCTCACCCAGGAGGTAGAGCCGATCGCCGATGACCGCCGACGCCGGCCACCCGGCGACCGGCTCGGGTGCCTCGGCGATGGTGCGCCACGTGTGCGTGGTGAAGGAGTACGCCGCGCCGTCGCGCTGGTAGGGCTGCTCATAATTGCAGTCCGCGGTCGGCGGACAGGCCGGGCCGGCGTACCCGCCGACGACGACGAGCTCGCCCGCCACGTAGGCCGTCGTCGGGTCGTCGCGACCCGAGAGCGGCGAGCCGGTGATCTCCGTCCAGGTACCGGCCGCGGGACCGGGGTCGGCCAGGTCGGGCCCATCGGTGTGGCCCTGCTGTGCGCAGGCCGACAGCCCCAGGATCAGCACGGGCAGCACGACAGGTGCCACGACGACGGCTTGCAGGGAGCGCATACCTCCAGGACGCCGCGTACCACCCCGGAGGTTCCCCATCACTCGCCCGGCGTCACAGCCGCCGCATCGCCTCGGTGCGCAGGACCAGCTCCCCGGTGGCGTCGGTGGCGTCCAGGTCGATGACCGCCTCGATCACCCAGTCGTGGTGTCCGGCGGGATCGGCGAGGGTCTGGGTGACGTGCCGCAGCCGGCCCTCGTCGCGGGTGGCGAGCATCTTCGGGCTGCGGGCGTCGCCGGTGGTGCCGACGGACTTGTGCTCGGTGTAGTACTCCTCGAGCGCGTCGTCCCAGTCGGTCCGCAACATCTGGACCTCGCCCGGCGGGTCGGTGCGGTCCGCGGCGGCCCGCTCGAGCCGCATCAGCGCATCGAGGTCGTCACGCGCGACGGCGTCGACGCGGGCCCACATCGCGTTGCGGACCATCACCTCGAAGGCCCGGCCCTGCTGTGAGAGCGCGCGCGGCGGGGGCGGCGGGGCGTGGTGGGCGACGTCCTCGCGCAGGTGCGCCGGATCGTTGAGCGCCTCCCACTCGTCGAGCAGCGAGGAGTCGATCTGGCGGACGGTCTCCCCCAGCCACGCGATCAGATCCTCGAGCTCGGGCGTCACGACTGCGGCGGGCAGGGTGTGGGACAGCGTCCGGTACGCGTCGGTGAGGTAGCGCAGCACCAGGCCCTCGGAGCGGGCGAGCTGGTAGCGGCCGACGATGTCGGTGAAGCTCATCCCGTTCTCGTACATCTCGCGCACGACCGACTTGGGGTCGAGCGCGTCCTCGGGCAGCCACGGGTGGCCGCCGCGGTAGACCTCGTAGAGCGCCTCGAGGCGCTCGGCGAGGGGCTTGGGCCAGGTGATCTCCTCGAGCAGCTCCATCCGCTCCTCGTACTCGATGCCGTCGGCCTTCATCTCCTCGACGGCCTTGCCCCGGGCGGTGAACTGCTGGGCGAGCAGCAGCTGGCGGGGCGGCTCGAGGACGGCCTCTATCACCGAGACCACCTCCACGGTGTGCTCGGGCGACTCCGGGTCGAGGGTGTCGAGCGCGGCGAGCGCGAAGTGTGCGAGCGGCTGGTTGAGCGCGAAGTCCGCGGGCAGGTCCTCGGTGAGGATGTAGCGGCGTCCGTACGCGTCCGGCTCGTCGAGGCGGGTGAGGATGCCCGAGGAGACCAACGAGCGCGCGAGGCGCAGGGCGCGGCGCGCGAGACGGAGCTGCTCGCGGCGGGTCTCGTGGTTCTCCATCACGAGACGACGCATCACCGTGAACGCGTCCTCATCGCGGGCGACGACGTTGAGCAGCATCGCGTTGTCGACCTTCATCCGGCTCTGCAGTGGCTCCGGCTGTCCCTCGACCAGGCGGGTGAAGGCGGCCTCGTTCCACACGACGGTGCCGTCGGCGGGCTTCTTGAGCTGCGCCTTGGAGTTCTTCTTGCCCGCGGCCTGCCGCTCGGCGGCCTTCGCCTTGGCCTTCTCGTTGTCAATGATGTGCTCGGGTGCCTGGACCACCACGTAGCCGTGGGTGTCGTAGCCCGCGCGCCCGGCGCGGCCGGCGATCTGGAGGAACTCGCGGGTGCGCAGGATCCGCTGACGGCGGCCGTCGAACTTGGCGAGCCCGGTGAACAGGACCGTACGGATCGGGACGTTGATGCCCACGCCGAGTGTGTCGGTGCCGCAGATGACCCGCAGGAGGCCGGCCTGGGCGAGCTGCTCGACGAGGCGGCGATAGCGCGGCAGCATGCCGGCGTGGTGCACGCCGATGCCCTTGCGCAGCAGCTTGCCCAGCGTCTTGCCGAAGCCGGCCGCGAACCGTACGTCCGCCAGGCGCTCGGCCAGGGCGTCCTTGTCCGGCGGCGTGATCCACCCGGCGTTGAGCAGCCCGGTGGCGTGCTCGACGGCCGCGGCCTGGGTGAAGTGCACGACGTAGGCCGGGGCCTGACCGGTGCTGACCAGCTCCTCGAGCGTCTCAGCAAGATGGGTCATGGCCCAGGTGAAGCTCAGCGGCACCGGGCGCTCGGCCTGATCGACCAGCACCGACTCGCGGCCGTTGCGGCGGGTCAGGTCCTCGCGCAGCTCACGGGTGTCGCCCAGCGTCGCCGACATCAGCAGGAACTGGGCCTGCGGCAGCTCCAGCAGCGGCACCTGCCAGGCCCAGCCGCGATCGGGCTCGCCGTAATAGTGGAACTCGTCCATGATCACGAGCCCGATGTCGGCGCGGGAGCCCTCGCGCAGGGCGATGTTGGCCAGCACCTCCGCGGTGCAGGCGATGATCGGGGCGTCCGCGTTGACCGACGCGTCGCCGGTGAGCATGCCGACGTTCTCGGCGCCGAAGACCGAGCACAGATCGAAGAACTTCTCGCTCACCAGCGCCTTGATCGGGGCGGTGTAGAAGCTCACCCGGTCGCTTGCCAGAGCGGCGGCATGGGCGCCGAGCGCGACCAGGGACTTGCCTGAGCCGGTCGGAGTCGCCAGCACGACGTTCGCGCCGCCGAGCAGCTCGATGATCGCCTCGTCCTGGTGTGGGTAGAGCTCGAGCCCGCGGCCCTCGACGTAGGCGGTGATCGCCTCGTAGACGTCGTCGGTGCTCGTGCCGGCGTGCGGCGGCCAGGTCGTCACAGGAGTCTTCTCATTCATCGGGGCTGAACATCGGGGTGGGTCATCGGGCGCGGGGATGGGCAGTCGCGAAGACCTCGCGGAGGTTGTCGACGGTGACCAGGGTGTAGATCTGGGTGGTGGTGACCGAGGCGTGGCCGAGCAGCTCCTGCACGACGCGCACGTCGGCGCCGCCGTCGAGAAGGTGGGTGGCGAAGGAGTGCCGCATCGTGTGCGGCGAGACGTCGGCGCTCACGCCCGCGCGGTCGGCGGCGCGGACCAGGACGGCCCAGGCCGACTGCCGCGAGAGCCGGCCGCCGCGGGAGTTGAGGAAGAGCGCGCCACCGGGGGTGGAGGACGCGACCAGGCCGGGACGCGAGCGGCTGAGGTAGGCCTCGACCGCCGTGCGGGCGTACGAGCCGAGCGGGACCAGGCGCTCCTTGCCACCCTTGCCGCGCAGCAGCACGGTGCCGCCGGTCTCGCCGGGCGGCAGGTCGAGGTCGTCCACGTCGAGCCCGACCGCCTCGGAGATGCGGGCGCCGGTGCCGTAGAGCACCTCCAGCAGGGCGCGATCGCGCAGGGTCAGCGGCGTCTCCGGCTCGCCGGCGGCCTCCAGGATCGCCTCGACGTCGGAGAGCGGCAGCGCCTTCGGCAGCCGCTTGGCGGGTCGCGGCGGGCGGACCGCTCCCGCCGGGTCGAGTGGCACCATCCCGTCGGCGAGCGCGAACTTGTGGAAGCCGCGTACGGCCACCACCGTCCGCGCCGCCGACGTCGCCGACAGGGGCGGGTGGTCGGCGTCCCCCTCGCGCAGGCGCGCCAGGAACTCGGTCACCGTCGCCTCCGAGACGCCGGCGAGGTCGACGATCCCGACCTGCTCGAGGTAGGCCAGGTAGCGCCGCAGGTCGCGGCGGTAGGACGCGAGCGTGTTCTCCGCCAGGCCGCGCTCGACCGAGAGGTGGTCGAAGTAGGTGCGGACGGCGGCGCTCGGCGCGATCGATGTGATCAGGAGGCTCCCCCAGAGTCGGGGGCAGCGCCGAGGACGCTCTCGAGCGAGACGGCATCGATGCCCACCGCGGCCCCCACCGGCGCGTTGGTGAGCTCGCCGGCGTGCGTGTTGAGACCCAGCGCGAGGCTGCGGTCGGCCTGGCATGCGCCCTGCCAGCCCCGGTCCGCCACCGCGACGACGTACGGCAGGGTGGCGTTGGTCAGGGCGT
>Ga0308169_10003216_pt1 | contig 16157 bp, 9 predicted proteins | sample PhyBR1_2_FD_202139 | JGI IMG/M metagenome (GOLD analysis project Ga0308169, IMG submission 202139) | Phyllosphere microbial communities from UC Gill Tract Community Farm, Albany, California, United States - DLSLSB.R1 | ecosystem: Host-associated > Plants > Phyllosphere > Unclassified | place... | reverse complement strand
AGACGACATCGCCACGCCCTGCCTGCGCTTTGGCCAAGACCGTCGTCTCTCGACGGCCGACGGGCACCAACTGGCCCACAGGTTCGCTACTACGGGCTTGCCGGACAGCGACAGTCCGCTTTTGGCCGAAAGCGGCCTTTCAGCCCAAGCTTACGCGAATATTGCCGAAAAGGAAACAGGATCAGTTTGGGAGCGCGCTGGCTGCTATGTGCCCAGCAGTCAAACGCCCGGGCGCCGACGACTACGACGCGTGGCAGGCTTGGGCAATCGAGCTGCTGGGCCAGTACGCTACGTGTGCGGCTCTCCACGCGAAGACAGTGCAAGCGTGGCCGCAGTGGTGCTTCGCATCGGGCCACCTTTGAGCAAAACACGCTGCGCGACCTGGGTATCGATACCCAGCTCTCGCGCCGCTTCAACTCCCACTGCCCGGCCAAACGCGACAGAAACTGCCGCGGCCAAATCGACATGCATGGCAGTCAGTAAATCTATTCGATTTTCCATCCGTCAATGCCAAGGTTCGGACTCAACACACGTAGCACGACGTGTAATGATATGTTTCTATAGATTACGAGGTGCGACGCTAGAGCTGCGCTACGCAGCATAGAAAACCGGTCTATGCCAAGCCTGCACGAGTTTCGCTAAATTTTCCCGCTTGGAAATCGCGATCGAATGCCGATATCCACGCAGTGCCATCTCCAATTGGATATTCCTTCCAACGCGCAGTTGACCTGCACAGAACGTGGAGAAAGCCTTTAATAGGCAAAAGTTCGTCGCTCATTGGGTCAGTAGTGTCAACTTCATGAAGCTCAAAATCCTCAACACTGCAGTGATGTGCATTCAGTATATGCACATAGCGTTCCATTTCCTCAGGCTCAATTAGTTCCATACTGGCTCCTTGCAACACAGGCCCACGACTCTCATCGGACATAACCAGTCTATCCCCCTAAGCAGGCGCACGCGCACATTCGTAAAATAAATATGTGCGCTGACTCCATGCGTGTGGCCGTCTGCTGCCGCAAAATTGGCTGGGAATTGTTGGGCTACCGACGGTTTGATACACCATGCAGGATGTGTGGCGCGTGACGAGAAGACGGTTCAGCTTTGTCCTAACTAGCGCCACGGCGGGGACCACTTTCCACCAGAACGCGCTGCACGACAGGTGGGGGTGCTTTCTGATCGCGCAGCACGCGCAGGCCAGCATCCAGTCCAAACGAGATGGCGACGTTGACGGCCAAGTCAACATAGGCGGCAGTAAGGCGGTCAGTTCGCTGTTCCATCATGTGAGTATGGCTGTACCCGCTGATAGAAACTACCGCAGCAGTGAAATTACGCTACCTGCATGTGTCTTATGGTTTTAGCAGTTCTTCGATTCGCGTTCCGAGCGCATGCCACGCTTCGCGCTTTTCTGTAGCGTAATCGTGGTGCAGGTAGTGCCGGCGAACCTTGCTACCGCTAAGCACGTGGTTTTGACAGCGATCGATCGTGTCGAGCGGCACTCCAAGCGCCTGCATCATCGTCGCGCCGGTTCGGCGCAGGTCGTGTGGCGTCCAATCACCTGTCTTGCCGCCGGCGAGCACCAGAGTATCGTCGCACCGCCGGTTTTTCATCGGCTTGCGCACGCCGCCGTCCTTTGATTTTTTGAACATCGACTGCCGATCGCCGATTTGCTTCGTTATCGATTTGGTGTCGATGTGCGATTTTTCATCGGCCGACGGGAAGCACCAAGTCGAATGCCCGGTAACGGCGTGGAGCAGCTGGAACTGAGAGAGCGCGAAGGGCGAAAGGTAAATTTGCATGTCCGCCACACTGTCCTTCACGTTCTCCTTCGGAATAAACCATTCGGCGCCGGCCAGGTCGACGTCGTCCCAGCGGGCCATGCTCAGCTCTCCCACGCGACACAGCGTCGACAGCATGATCCAGATCGCCCGTTGCGTCGGCTTCGCCAGCGGCCGGCGCGCGCGCCGCTTGTCGGCCGCGTTCGCGAATTCGTCTTCTCCGAGTTGCAGCAGGTCGCGCAGTTCGGTGATTTCTGTCGACGACAGTATGCGGTCGCTCTGGTTGTGCATGTCATAGTCGGGCGATACGATCTTGTCGATCTCGATCAAGTCCATCGGATTGCCGTCGATCATGAGCTTGCGCCACGGCTGGCGCTTCTGGGCCCAGGCGAACATCTGTACCAGGCTGCTATACAAGATGACGGCGGTTCGATTTACGCCGCGGTCAACTTGACTCCGAATGGCCGTTCGAATTTCGTGCTCGGTCAGCACCTTGACTCCGATCGCTCCGATGACCGGGATCACGTAGGCGCCAAACAGGCGTATGAGCTGCGCATTGCCGTCCTTCCGCCGCACCCCGTCCTTGATCCAGGCGTCGAACATATCCTCGACGGTGAGCTCGCCTACGCGCGCGACTTCGATCTCGACAAGCTTCGCTGCGATGGCCTGCTGCTGCTCGTGGCGCGCCACTTTCTTGTCGGCGCCTGGGTCGATACCGGCAGCGACCTTGGAACGCGCTGCATCGCGCGCAGTCCGGATTGCAGACAAGCTGTCGGCTGGCCAGGTGCCGCAGGACTGGTCTCGCGATTTTCCGTCGAAGCGGTACCGGTAGTAAAATGAAACCGTGACCCCTCCTGTCGTTTTCACCCGCACGCGGCCGAGCAAGCCGCCTTCGTCGCGCACCGTGGTGCCGGCCTGGTCAGGTCGAATTGCCTCAAGTGTTCTTTGCGTTAGCTTGGCCATTTTTCGATGCAAGGAGTCGGGTGAAAAGATTTTTACCCCTACAATTACCCCTACAGTTTCTCTGGCTCGTATGGTACAGCTTGGGACGACGTGGGACAACGCGAATTTCTAAGCCATTGATATGAAACAGGAAAATACGCTTCTCGGGATTTCTCGCGACTTCATGGAACGGTATGGAAATTGCATGGGGTGCACGGGGTCGGAGGTTCGAATCCTCTCGCCCCGACCAATCGAATCAAGAAAAGGCCAATCTTCGGATTGGCCTTTTTTCTGCCGGAATGCCGCATCCACGCTGCGGCCAGCTTACCTTCAAGGCATCTTCGCGACGCTGTCCCCAAGCCAGTACCGGTCAATGTCGTGCAAGCCCCACTCGGCAGCGTTCTCGCATCCAAGAATCGCATCGCGCGCCCCCGGCGCCCCCAGGTCGATCAACTCCGGTCGGATATACGCCCGTGCCCGCGTCGAGAAAAACACCTTGATCTTGGGCAGCAGCAGCGATTTGCCGCAGGGTTGTTCCGCGACGACGCCGAGGCGGCCCGACTGCAGGCGCACCAGCGTGCCCACGGGATAGATGCCGAGGCACTTGACGAAGGCGGCGAATACCGCTTCGTCGAACTGCCCGGCGCGGGCCCATTCCGCCATGCGGCGCAGCGACTCGGCCGGGCACCAGCCGGCCTTGTAGGGCCGGTCCGAGGTGATGGCATCGTACACATCGCACACTGCGCCCATGCGCGCATACAGTCCCAGAGCGTCACCGGACAGCCGGTGCGGATAGCCCCGGCCGTCGGGTCGTTCGTGGTGGTGCAGGCACACTTCCAGCGCCACCGGGCCGACGTCGGGTGAGGCCAGCAGCATCGCGTGGCCCTTTTCCGGGTGGCCGCGGACGACGAAAAACTCGTCCTCGGTCAGGCTGCCCGGTTTGTTGAGCACTTCGGCCGGGACCGCCATCTTGCCGACGTCATGCAACAGACCGGCCAGACCCAGTTCGCGCGTGAGATGGTCGTCCAGGCCCATCTGACGCGCCAGTGCAATCATCAGCGCGCAGACGGCCACCGAATGCATATAGGTGTAGTTGTCGGCCGTCTTCAGGCGCGCCAGACCGATCAGCGCGCCGGGATTGCGCAGTACCGAGTTGGCGATGGATTCGACCAGCGGCATGGCGTGGCGCATCTCGACCGCGCAGCCCATGCGCGCCTCGTTGAACATGTCGCACAGTGCACGCTTGGATGCATTGAGCAGCACGGCGGCGCGGCCGAGTTCGTCTTCCATGGTGGAATGGGCAGGGGTGCGGAAGCGAAACGCTGGTCCAGCTGCCGGGGGCGGGGCGGCCGGCCCCGTGGCGCTATCTTCCGGGGCAGGCGCCACATCGAGGCCGCGCTCGGTGTCGATCCAGGCATCGGCGGCGCGACTGGCCGCGATGCGCTCGAGCTGCGCCGCCGATTCGATCAGAAACGACGATTGCCAGAACGGCGTATCGATCCACGAGCAGCACAGTTGTTCCACATACATCCCTAACCGCAACTGCTTGATGGCGACTTTCTTCAAGCCGCGACGCGCGACGGGCGCGGCCTGGCGACCGCTCCCGATCATGGCATGGCCAGTTGCAGCGCAGGGGGGCGCTTGGCGCCCACATGATGGCGGGGCGCTGGCGTTGCGGTGAGTGCTGCGGTGGTGGCCAGCTTGAACACGGCCAGCGCCTGCACCACCTTGCGCGTCTGTTCCTGCAGCGCGGCGGCGGCGGCCGCCGATTGCTCCACCAGTGCGGCATTCTGCTGGGTCACGCCGTCCATTTGCGTGACGGCGTCGTTGACCTGGCCGATGCCGGCAACCTGCTCGCGCGAGGCGGAGGCGATGTCGGTCATCAGGCCGCTGACCTTGCGCACGGCTGCCTGCACCTGCTGGGTAGTCTCGCCGGCGCGCGCCGCCAGCGTGGCGCCGGCCTCGACCTGCGCGATGGAGGCCGCGATCAGCCGCTTGATTTCCTGCGCCGACGTGTTGCTGCGCTGGGCCAGGTTGCGCACTTCGCTGGCGACGACAGCAAATCCGCGCCCCTGCTCGCCGGCGCGGGCGGCCTCGACGGCCGCGTTCAGGGCCAGGATATTGGTCTGGAACGCGATGCCTTCGATGATGCCGATGATGTCGCCGATCTTGCGCGATGCCTCCGATATCTGGTTCATGGTGGCGATTACTTCGCTGACGATCTGACCACCGCTCACGGCGGTGCCGTCGGCTGCCTCGGCCATGGTGCTGGCCTGGCCGACGCTGGCGCTGTTTTGCTGGACGGTCGAGGCCAGCTCTTCCATGCTGGAGGCGGTCTGTTCAAGCGCCGAGGCCTGGGATTCGGTACGCCCCGACAGATCCATATTGCCGGTGGCGATCTCCGCGGTCGCCACGCTGATCTGCTGGAAATTGCTGCGCACGTCGCCCACGATGGACTGCAAGTTGACGCGCACCTGGCGCATGGCGCGCACCAGCTGGCCCATTTCGTCCTGTCGCTCGCTGCTGAAATCCGAGGTCAGGTCGCCACCTGCCATGACCTGGCAAGCCTGGCGCGCAGCTTCCATCGGACGCAGCAAGGTCGCGTGCAGCGCGTACCAGAAGTACAGCAGCGAGGTGATGGCAGCGCCGGTCAGCACTGTCAACGTGGTTTCGAGATTGGCAAACCGGGTTGCGCCGTCGAACAGGTGGAAACCCAGCAGAAGCAGTAGTACCGCGCACTGGCCCGTCAGATTCAGCGCGATGCGGCGCCGCAGCGACATCCTGGTCAGGGCGGCCAGCCGGCCGCGCAGTCCTGTGGCGCGCACCACCCCCTGTTCCAAACGTACATTGCCGGCGGTGCCGGCCGTCATGTTGCGATAGAGTTCTGCCGCTGCCGTGATCTGGGCGCGCGTGGGCTTGGTGCGCACCGACATGTAGCCGACCGCCTTGCCGTTTTCCATGACCGGCGTCGCGTTCGCCATGACCCAGTAGGCGTCGCCGTTCTTGCAGCGGTTCTTCACCATTCCCGTCCACGACCGTCCCGAGCGGATGGTGGCCCAGAAGTCGGCGAATGCCTCCACCGGCATGTCGGGATGGCGCAGTATGTTTTGCGGGGCGCCGATCAGCTCCTCCTCGGTATACCCGCTGATGGCGATGAAGTACGGGTTGGCGTACGTGATATTGCCCTGCAAATCGGTGGTCGACACGATGGTGTCCGTGTCGCTCAGTTCGATTTCAACGTTGGTAACTGGAAGATTATTGCGCATGAAAGGCTCCTGCTTGATGTGAGGCGGGCGTGGTGCGCCACCGATTTGATTCACTGCAGCAACAATTTTAAGTCATAAAAATTGAATACCGTAAATAAAACGAATAAATTGAATTATTTTTTCGGTTGTGTTGCGATTTTTCACGTTCGGTGTCGCGGCGAGCCGCAGGTGGTGCACCATGGAAGGACGCATGACGACAGCAACGCGTTCGTTGCAATCCAGACATTGTTTTGTTGTGTTCTCGCCAGCCAGGTGCAGCATGAGAAAAATGGTCATTCCACCCCTCGGGTCCGTCAAGCGGCGTCGGTATGTCGAATTCGCCATGCTGGCAGCAGCGCTGATCTTCATCGGCGCCAGCCTTGCTTACCTGCATCTGACCGAGGTCGCGCGCAGCGAAAGCAGCGAGCGGGCCCGGCTGCTGTCGCTCACGAAGCTGTTGGCCAGCAATATCAAGACCGATCTCGAGGCCACCAATGTGGCGCTGGAAGGTGTCGTCCGCGATTACCTGAGCGAGCCGGATGGGATCGTTGCCGATGCTGCGCTGTCCGGTCGCCTTGCCGCGCTGGTCGGTGCGATGCCCGGACTGCGCGCGATGATGGTCTTCGACCGCGACGGGCAGGTGCGCGCTGCCAGCCACCAGGATCTGTATGGGCGCGATTTTTCCCGGCGCGACTACTTGGCCGCAGTGCGGCGCGCGCCCAGCAGCCGCACGCTGTACGTGGCCGAGCCATTTCGGTCGATCCGCGGCGACCAGGTGGTGACGGTTGCGCGCATGGTGCCGGACGCCACCGGCCGGTTTGCGGGCCTGGTGCTCGCCACCCTCGACCCCGAATACTTCACCGGCCAGTTTCGCACTGCGATGTATGCGCCCGATGTCCGGGCGCTGGTGGTCCATGGCGGCGGGCGGCAATTGCTGAACTATCCGCCCAAGGGACACACCGACGGCACCAACCTGGCGCGCCCGGGCACGTTCTTCGAGCGCCACCGTGCCAGCGGCCGGGTGGCCGGCGTACTCGACGACAAGGACTATCCGACCGGTGAGCAGCGCGTCATGGCGATGGCGACGATCGCGCCGGCAGCGCTGGCGATGGACTATCCGCTCGTGATCGGCTTGAGCCGCGACGTGACCGCGGTCGCTGCGCCGCTGCGGCGCCAGGCACTGACGCTGGCCGTGCTGTTCGCCCTGCTGGCATCGGGCGCTTGCGCGGGGCTGGCCGTCCTGCAGCGCAAGGGCGCGCAGTGGGCACGCCAGGATACCGAGCAGGCGCGGGCGCGTGTCGCCATGCAGGGCGTGTATGACAGCGAAGCGCGTTTTCGCACGCTGATCGAAGACGCGCCGCTGGCCATTGCCATCCTGCGCCACGGCCGCTTCATCTATTCCAACCCGCGCTACCGGGCCTTGCATGGCTATGCCGCAACGGACGATCTGACCGGACTGCGCTGGCGCGCGATGATTGCTGCGCAGTCGCTGGACGACCTGGCGCTGCAAGAGGCCCTGATCGAGGCCGACACCCCGACCGAACAGCACTTCGAGGCGATCGGGCTGGGCAAGTGGGGCTGCAACGTGCCGGTCTACAAGACCACCGCCCAGGTGAAACTGGCGGACGGTCCGGCAACGCTGGTCTTCGCGCAGGATATTTCGGCGCAAAAGAGCGCCGAAGCCGAGATGCTGCTGGCCCGCGACGCAGCCGAGGCGGCCAGCCGCAGCAAGGCTGAATTCCTGGCCAATATGAGCCACGAGATCCGCTCGCCGCTCAACGCCGTGCTGGGTTTTGCCTACCTGCTCGAGCAGCGCGCGATCGACGCCGATGCACGCAGCATGGTGCGTAATATCCGCGTGTCCGGCCAGTCCCTGCTGGCCATCGTCAATGACATCCTCGACGTGTCGAAAATCGAGGCCGGGCACATGCTGATCGAGACCGCACCGTTCTGCCTGGCCGAGTTGCTGGACAAGGTCGCCACCAGCATGCGCATCGGCGCCGACGGCAAGGACCTGCAACTGATCGTCGACACGCCGCCTGACGGGGTCGGCGTTCTGCTGGGGGACGCGTTGCGGCTGGAGCAGGTGCTGCTCAATTTGACCGGCAACGCTGTCAAGTTCACACCAAACGGTCAGGTCGCGCTGCGTTGCACCTTGCTGCGGCGCGATGGCGATGCGCTGGTGCTGCAGTTCAGCGTGCACGACACCGGCATCGGCATCGACCCTGCCGCCCAGGAGGCAATCTTTTCGCCGTTCACCCAGGCCGACAGCTCCACCACGCGGCGCTTCGGCGGCACCGGCCTGGGGCTGACCATCTGCCGCCAGCTGGTCGCGCTGTTGGGCGGCGCGCTGGTCGTCGACAGCGCGCCCGGGCGCGGCAGCGTGTTCAGCTTCAGCCTGCCGCTGCAGGCATCCACCGAGCTCGACGCCACGCCGGTCTGCGCGACCAACGCGCCCCCGGAGCAGACCCTGCGCGACGTGTGCGTGCTGGTCGTCGACGACAGCGACATCAACCGCGAGGTGGTCCAGCGCATCCTGCGCGACCAGGGCGCCGAGACCGTCGGCGTCGGCGACGGCCGGCAGGCGCTGGACTGGCTGCTGGCGCATCCACAGCAGGCCGACGTCGTGCTGATGGACGTGCAGATGCCGGTCATGGACGGCATCGAGGCCACCCGGCAGCTGCGCAGCATGCCGCAGTTCGACGACCTGCCGGTGATTGCGCTCACTGCCGGGGCGTTCAAGGAGCAGCAGGAGGCCGCGCTGGCGGCCGGCATGTGCCATGTGCTGAGCAAGCCATTCGACGTGCCGGCCATGCTTGCGTTGATTGCGCGCTTGTGCGGTGACAACGGCGCCACGGCCGGACAAACGCCCCCGCAGGTCGACAACGACGCGCTCGACGTGGCTGCCGGACTTGCCCTGTGGCTGGACGGCGCGGCCTACCGCCAGTATCTGGCCCAGTTCCTTGACCTGCATGGCGACAGTGCGGCGGTCATGCGCATCAGCCTGGCTGCCGGCCGGCCGGCAGAAGCGGCGGCGCTGGCCCATAAACTGGCTGGCGTGGCCGCCAGCCTGGCCCTGCCCGCCACGCACGCTGCAGCCCATCAGGCCGAAAGCATGCTGTACGCTGCGATGCGCGATCCGGGCGCTGACGCCGCCGCAGTCGACCTGGCGCCACTGACCGAGGTGCTGGCGCAGGCGCGGCGCGCCATCGACCAATACCTCGGTCCGGCACCGGCCGTGGCGGTTCCGACGGTGGCAGCGCCACCGGAAGTGCTGCACGCGTATCTGGCCGGTTTGCTGGATGCACTCGAGGCCGACGCGCTGGAGGAGGCCGAGGCCTGCCTGGCGGCGCTGGCGCCCATGCTGCCTGCGGCGGTGCTCGATCGTGTCTGGCATCCGCTGCGACGTTTCGATTTCCGCGCCGCCGAGGCCGCTGCGCGTTCGTTGATGGCAACCGTGCCGGTGGCAGCAGCGCACTGAGCCACCGTGCTGCGGCTGCGGCTGCGGGCGGTCCTTCAGCGGCCTGGCTGCGTCCAGCGGCGCACGAGGTCCCCAAGCTGCTGCGCCGTGAACGGCTTGCTCAGATAATCGTCCATGCCGGCCGCCAGGCAGCGTTCGCGGTCGCCGTCGATGGCGCTGGCGGTCAACGCCACCACCGCCAGGCGCGGCGCGCCGGTCGCGTCTTCGCGCTGGCGCAGCTGGCGGCAGGCCTCGTAGCCGTCCAGCACCGGCATCATGCAATCCATCAGCACCAGGTCGTAGGTGCTGGTCGCCAGCGCCGCCAGCGCGACCTCGCCATTAACGGCCTCGTCGACCCGGCAGCCGAGTTTTTCGAGCAGGATCCGCAGCAGTTCGCGGTTGATCTCGGTGTCTTCGACGACGAGCACGCGCGGCGAGCCCACGGCGGCGCGCAGGCCGGATGCGGTGACGGTGTCGGGCACTGGCGTCGTCGCCAGGCTGCACGGCACGAGCAGGCGGAAACAGGCGCCGGGGCCGGTGCGCGGGACCAGGTCGATACTGCCGCCCATCAAGTCCGCCAGCCGCCGGCAGATGGCCAGCCCCAGGCCGGTGCCGCCGTAGACACGGCTGATGGTGTTGTCGGCCTGGCTGAATGGCTGGAACAGGCGCGCCTGCGCAGCCGGTTCGGTGCCGATGCCATGATCGGTGACCTGGTACAGCAGCACCCAGCCGCCGGGCGCTTGCGGATCGCGCCGCGCCAGTACGGTCAGTTCGATCGGGCCGCCGCCGGCTGGCGTGAACTTGATGGCGTTGCTGAGAAGATTGCCCAGCACCTGGCCGATGCGGTCGGCGTCGGCCATGACGGCCGGCGGCAGCACGCCCGGTCGCAGCACGATCGCCAGGCGTTTGCGCTCTGCGCTCATGCGGTATGAATCGAGCCGCTGCGCTGCATGCCGCAGCGGGTCGAACGCCTGCGGCACCATCTCCAGGTTGCCGGACTCGACCTTTGAAAAGTCAAGAATGTCGTTGATGGTACGCAGCAGCTCGAGCACGCTCTGGTGAACGGTGCGCGCATACCGGTCGAGCGGGGCCGCCAGGCCGGCGCCAAGCAGCAATTCGGACATGCCGACAATCCCGTTCATCGGCGTGCGGATCTCGTGGCTCATCATCGCCAGGAACCGCGACTTGGCCTGATTGGCGGCCTCGGCCTGGGCCTTCAGCGCCAGCGCCTCGACGGCATCGCGCTCGCGCTGGCGCACGATGCGCAACACCGTGGCAAAGGCCAGGGCCACGCCAATCATGCCGGTCAACGCAATGGCGCCCAGCGGACGCAGATTGCGCCACCAATGGCTCGTCAACAGCGCTTCGGGCACGGACGCTTCGATGATCAACGGGTAGTTGCGAACCGGCCGCTGCGCCACCATGCGCGGCGCAGCAGCGCTCGCGCCGGTATCGTGCAACTGTCCGAGCATGGCGTCATGCTGCGGCCACGAGGCCAGCACGACCCGATCGCTCGACAGCAGCGAGATCGCTGCCTCCTGGCCCGGGCTGACGGAATGGAAGAAGTCGTTGAACGATGCGCATGAAATGCCGACCACCGCCACGCCGGCAAAGCGGCCATCCGGCGTCTCGCGGCGGCGGCTCAGGTAAAACGTCCAGGCGCCGTTGACCTTGTTGCGCACCGGCCGGCTGACGTGATGGGCGGTGCTGCGGTGCGCACGGTGGTAAACGAAGTAATCGCGTTCGGACAGGTTGATGACGGGGGCTGGCCAGGCGCGGGTGGAATTGAGCATCGCACCATCCGCGCCGATGATGCTGGCAACTGCGGCCTGGGGAAGGCCACTGATCTTGTCGGTCATGGTGCGAAAGAGGGCTTCGCCGCCCATGGCCGGATCGTCGTTCTCGGCCGGCAACGCGGCGATGATGCTGTCGAGCGCGAGGCTGGACGAGGCCATCGACTGCGCCGTGCTTTCGGCCAGTACCAGCGTCAGGTTGTCGAGATCGCTGGCCCAGTCGTCGAACTCGCGGGCGCGCAACACCCAGGCCGAGCTGACCAGCCCGAGCGTGAGCAGCAGCACGAGGGCCGCGCAGATCATGGCGCTGGTGCTGCGCGTGTCCAGTTGCTGCAAGCGATGCCACCATGGCACGCCGTTCATCGATGTGTCCGCGATCACCCATGCCCCCGTCGGTTTTGGTCGGCACGAGAAGTATAGGGTAAAACCTTTAAATCCGTTAATTTAATTTAATAAATTGTATTTAACGAATTTGTTGATTGGGCGCGGCGTGTCCGCTACGCTGGCTTCAGGTGGCGGGAGCGTTGCGCGAGATTGGCGCGCAAATAGCCGCGCAGTTCGTCGTAGTTGATCGGTTTGGGGAAAAACACCACGCCCGCCGGTACGCCGCCACGCGCTGCCAGCTCGTCGGCGGGCAGCCCGGACAGGATGGCGATGCTGACGTCGGCCAGCTCAGGGTCGGTCATGACGGTGCGGACCACTTCGAAGCCATCGATGCCATCCATGACGATGTCCGCGAGCAGGATGTCGGGCGGACGGCGGGCAACCTCCAGCAGCGCCTGGTAGCCGTTTTCACAGAAGATGAACTCTGCCGGCAGATCCCAGCCGCCGAACTGGCGTTGGTACAAGGCGCGCTGGATGGCGTTGTCCTCGATCACGAGAATGGTCGCACGGCCGCCGCCTTCGCGCGATGCGCTGCCTGCCAGCTTGTGCTTGTAGTCAAGGATGGACTTGAGCGGAATCCGGCGGTGCCCGCCCTGGGTTTTCCAGGCCTCCAGCACACCGGTTTCGGCCAGTTGCTGCACCAGTGATACCGATACGCCGAGCATGTGGGCGGCAACCTGCGTGGTACACACCTCGTCGGACATCGCTGCATTTTTCTTCGTTGCCACCAGAACCACTCCCCGCCAAGCGCGCCATCAATGGGAATTCATTGAATTCGTTTTAATTGCTCGTATTGTATCGTACGCCTGCATCACAGATCAGCACGCTATTGCGTCGGCTGGCTGGCAGCGCTTGTAGAAGAATGTCGTTGCGCATAGCGGGCCGTCGGGAAGGCGCGCGAAATCCGGTATCACTCCGGCACGTTGCCATCCCGACCGTTCGTACAGCCGCTCGGCGACCGCGTCGGCGGTATCCAGAACGAGCACACTGCGCCCCTGGGCACGTGCTGCACCTTCGACCGCTTCCATCAGGCGCCGGCCGACGCCTGCACCGCGCGCCCGGCGCCGCACCAGCAGCTTGGCCACGTCAGCGCGATGTTGCTGGTTGTCCGGCATCGCCGTGATCAACTGGACGGTGCCGAGAATGCCAGCGCTGTCTTCGGCCACGATGAGCGTTCGCTCTGCGCGCCCCACACCGGCGGCGACGTCGTGCCAGAACTGCAGCGCGGTGGTGCGCGCGAGCGGCAGCATGAAGCTGACCGATGCGCCGCCCTCGACACAATCGATCAGCACGTCGGCCAGTTGCTCGCTGCAGGCAAGCGCCTGGTGCGGCGAGAGCGTGCGCAGCGTGATGGCATGGGTCATGCGGGTTCTCCTGGAGATGGTTTCGACGTGGCGGCCAGGTCCGGCAGTGGTTCAGTCGATTGTCGTCGCTCCCGGCGCCTGCCCCGCAACCAGTGTACGTGACCCGGCATGGAGGCGCCCATCAATCGGGATATTGATGAAGAACGTCGTCCCGCGGTCCTGGCTGCTGTCCAGGCCGATACTGCCGCCATGGCTTTCGGCCACGGCGCGCACATAGGGCAGGCCGATGCCCCAGCCTTGCGGATCGCCGCGCTGGGCCAGCTCGGCGCGGCGGTACATCTGGAAGATGCATTCCTGCTCGTGCGGCGGGATCGGCGGACCCTCGTTGTGCACCGACACGAGCAGGCGTTCGTGGAGCTGGTCCACCTTGACGCTGATCGGCGTGGCAGGCGCCCCGTATTTCACGGCGTTGGACACCAGATTCTCAATTGCCCGCCTGAACACCTGACGATCCCACCAGCCATCGACAGGATGCGCGTGCAGCTCGAAACGGGACCCGTGCGCGGTGCGTGCGTCGGCCAGTACTTCGGCCACGAGTTCGTCCATCGGAAAGGTCGTGATGGTCAACGGAATGCTCTCGCCACTGTGAAACGCCATCGTATCGAGCAATTCGTCGACCATGCTGCTCATGCGCCGGGTATTGGCCAGCGCCTTGCCGGCCACCTTGTTGATCTGGTTCAGGTCGTTGCTGCGCAGGATGAGTTCGAGCGCAGTGACCGTGGCGCCCAGCGGGCCGCGCATATCGTGCGTCAGCGCTGCAGCGAAGCGTTCCCGGAAACCGCTGTGCACCAGCGAAAACGCTTCGACGGCTTCCTGGATGCCGGAATCGATCGATGAATGGATCGTGTGGATTTCGCGGTGATCGAGCACGACCTGTTCGCAGTGCAGCACATCGAAGATGGCCCAGCGGAAGATCTGGTACTCCTCGATCAGCGCAGTGTGATCGTACGACGTGATGCGCGCGCGCTCGCCGCCGTGCTCGGCCGCGACCGTGGTGCCGTCGACGGCGGAGGTGCGCGGGTAGTCGGGGCTGATGCTCTGGACGATATTGTCGTAGAACACCGGCAGCGTATCGATCAGGATCGGATGCTGCACATTGCGCGCCTGCGCAACGCGTTCACGCACGCGTGCTTCCCATGTCGCGAAAACGGCCCCGCGCAGGCCGAGCATCCGCTGTGCATTGGCCGAGAGGTGCTCGGAACCGGCTTGCTGGTCGGTGGCGAAACTCACTGGGGACTGTCCTTTTGGCGATGAAGGTCGTATTGACGAGCGGCCATATTACGCTTGGCCACGCGCACGTGCCGTACGATTGTGGTCAAGCGGGCATGGTCCCCGGGGCCGGCCCCAGTGTGTCGAGCAGCGCCAGCAAATAGGGAATGTCCACCGGCTTGACCAGGTGGCGCGAAAATCCGGCGGCCTGCGACGCGGCAATGTCCTGCGGTTGTCCATAACCGCTGAGCGCCACCATGACTGAGCCCGCCAGGCGCGGCGCGGCGCGCAGCCGGCGCGCAAGCTGGTAGCCGTCCATGTCGGGCAGGCCGATATCGAGCAGGCAGACATCGAACGCTTCGGCTTCGGCCCGCACCAGTGCGCCATGGGGCGATTCCTCGACTTGCACCGTGTGGCCCACGGCCGCAAGCACCATGCCCAGCGACTCGGCAGCGTCGCGGTTGTCGTCGACGATCATGATGCGCAGCGCCGTGTGCGAAGCCAGCGCGCTGTCATCGTGCATGGCGGCGGCGGGACCGGCCCCGCCCGGGCCCAGCGGCAAGGTCACGGCAAAGCAGCTGCCGCGGCCGGGGCCGTCGCTGTGCGCCTCGACCCTGCCGCCGTGCAGCGTCACCATGCTGCGCACCAGTGCCAGCCCCAGGCCCAGGCCGCCCTGTGCCCGGTCCGGCGTGCGCCGGGCTTGCGTGAACAGATCGAAGATGTCGGGCAGCAGGCTGGACTCGATGCCGATCCCGTTGTCCCTGACCGACAGGGTCACGCAGTCGGCAGCAGCGTCGGCTTGGGCAAACACGGTGATCTCGCCGCCATCCGGCGTGTACTTGGCCGCGTTGCCCAGCAGGTTGGTCATCACCTGCACCAGCCGCTTGCGGTCGCCCGTGACGGTGACGTTGGCCGCGCCCAGGCGGGTGGCGAGCGTGTGGCCCTTTTTTTCGATGAGCGGGCGCGCCTGCTCGATGGCGCTGTGGATGACAGTCTTGAGATCGACCGGCAGGCGCTCGAGTTCGACCAGGCCGCGCGTGACGCGCGAGACGTCGAGCAGATCGTCCACCAGCTCGACCATGTGCCGCACCTGGCGGCCGATCACGTCGGCGGCATGCGCCGTGCGCTTCGGATCGAGGTTCGAGAGCTTGAGCATCTGGGCAGCGGTGCTGATCGGGGCCAGCGGATTGCGCAGCTCATGCGCGAGCATCGCCAGGAACTCATCCTTGCGGGTATTGGCGGCCTTGAGCTCTTCGGCGGCCAGCCGGTGGTCATGCATGTCGGTGACCGTGCCCATCCAGCGGATGATGGCGCCGGCCTCGTCGCGCACCGGCAACGCGCGGTTGAGCACCCAGCGGTAGTCGCCGCTGTGGTGGCGCAGCCGGTGCTCGATCTCGAACAGCGCGCCGCTGGCCAGGCTGGCCGTCCACTGTGTCCGCAGCGCCGACAAGTCGTCGGGATGGATGGCGCGGGTCCAGCCACTGCCGGCCAGCGCCTGGCTCGACATTCCCGTGAATTCGCACCAGCGCCCGTTCGCGTAATCGTTGGTGCCATCGGGCAGGCCCGACCACACCATCTGCGGCATCGCTTCGGTCATCGTGCGGAACTTGTTTTCGCTCTCGCGCAGCGCACGCTGGACCTGCACCTGCGCCGTCATGTCCATCGACGCAGCCACGGCGCCGGTGATATTGCCGGCGTCGTCACGGATCGGTGCGGCCCGGGTGAGCAGGGTACGCCGCTCATGCGGCCGGCCAAATGGTTCGATCTCGACAAAGTCGGCGTCGACCTGCTCGCCGCGCAGCGCGCGCACCAGCGACCAGTCGCGGGCCTGCACCTGCTGTCCATGGCGCTGCGAACTGTCGGCCCACCAGCCGCGCCAGTCGCCATAGCCTTCCGGACTGGTGGTCATCGGGTGCTCGCCCCACAGCACGTGCATCATCGGGTTGGCCGACGAGAGCGCGCCCTGGGCGTCGGCATAGACGATG